>Ga0326728_10008880_pt1 | contig 24565 bp, 23 predicted proteins | sample MB3enrmetagenome_FD_207602 | JGI IMG/M metagenome (GOLD analysis project Ga0326728, IMG submission 207602) | Lab enriched peat soil microbial communities from McLean, Ithaca, NY, United States - MB31MN | ecosystem: Environmental > Terrestrial > Soil > Wetlands > Peat | place: USA: New York... | reverse complement strand
TCTGGGGGAACTGCAGGGTCTTGGACATGCCCTGAAAATGCACCGCCATTTTGTTGCGCTCGTAAATGGCGGCGATTTCAGGTCCGGTGATCGTGTAAATTTCCCGCGCGTCGAACGCGGCGGAACCCGGCTTTTGGCTTTTGCTCATTCTTTGCTTCACCGCGCCGAACGCCGCGGTGCTCCTCTCGCATTTTTTGCCCGCCCGGCAGGATGCCCCCTCACCGGGCGGGTGGAAGTTCATTCCACGCTAACACTTTCCACCGAAGGCAAAGGGTTTTTTCTTGCCCGGTTTCGCCGGCGCCTTGGGGGCCGCCGCGCTTTCCTGCTCCGGAAGCTTGTTTTCCGCGCTCAAATCAATCGGCATCTTCGTCGTCTTGCTGGCTTGGACGGTCCCGAACAATAGATCGGCGGCGGCGCGGATCGAATCCGGCGAGCCTGAGAAGTTGCAGACCACGGCATCGGCCCAGCGGGTCGTGCCTTTGAGGTACGGGAAATTGGTCACCACTACCACGGTGTGTCCGGCGTCTTTGAGCGCCTTGACCAGGTGGAGGTTGTTGCCCCTCTTCTCGATGCGGGCGTAATAGTTGGTCATGACCACCATCTCCGCCTGCTTGGCCAGCTCCAGCGCTTCCGCCACGTCCTCGTCGCTGGCGTGGAACCCGGTGTCGTCCAGGATTAGGTTGATCGAATGCTGCGTCATCTGTTCGCAGAACATGTGGGGATGGCTGTAAAGGTCCTTGCCCAGGAACGGATAGGGAATGAGCTGCTCGATGACCAGCATCTTCTTGTTCTTGTTCAGCGGCAGGAGCTTCTTGTCGTCGCGCACAACCAGCAGCGCCTTCCGGGCCACGTCCACCGAGTAATCGATGTTGGCCTTGCTTCTGACGATGGCGGCGGTCTGCGCCGGGTCCATTTTGCCCGCTTTCTCGAACAGGCCCTGGTCGTACTTCATGCAGAGCAGGCGCCGGACGGCGTCGTCCAGCCGCTCCTGGGAAAGCTCGCCGCGCTCGATGGCGCTCTTGATGCCGAAGAGGCACTGCGCGCGCGATTCATCGTCCGCCTTCAGCAGGATGGTGTCCACGCCGGCCTTGATGGCCATGGCGCAGGCCTGGGGCAGGGGCCATTTCTTGAGAATGGCCGCCATGCCGATGGCGTCCGACACCACAACGCCCTGGAACCCCATTTCCTTCCTCAGTAAGTCAACAAGAATCTTGGAGGAAAGCGTGGCGGGAAACTCCTTGTCGAAGGCCGGGTAAATGGTGTGCGCCGTCATCAGGGCCTTGGCCCCGGCGTCGATGCCCGCCTGGAAAGTGACCAGTTCCACCTCGCGCATGCGCTTGAGGTCGCCGCGGCAAACGTCCAGCACGTCGTGCGCATCCGTCGCCGAATCACCGCGCCCGGCGAAATGTTTGACCGTGGCCACAATGCCCGCGTCCTGGTAGCCCTTGACCGTGGCGGCGACGAACTTGGCGCAAATCTTGGGATCATCGCCGAAGGAGCGCACGCCGATTTCCGGGTTCAAGGGATTGATATTGACGTCGCAGACGGGGTGATAGAACTGCGTCACGCCGATGGCGGCCATCTCCCGGCCCAGCAGGTTGGCGACTTTGTAAGCCAGATCCAGATCGCCGATGGCCGTGATGCCCATGGGCGGCGGGAACTGCAGGACGTGGCCCGAGGTATAGTCGTTCTTGAAATCGCCTTCCATATCGATGGTGACGTGCAAGGGGATGCCGGCGGGCCGGTTCATGGCGATTTCCTGGAGCTTGTTCAGGGCGACGGTCAGTTCCTCCGGGGAAACGCTGACGCCGAAATTATGATCGTCGAACCAGGTATGGGCGATGTCGAAATAGTCCTTGGGTTTTTTGAAGTTGGGATCGACTTGCGAGCGGCCCCAGTAAAGGTTTTTACAGGTTTCAAGCGCGTAAGGCTCCAGGCAAAGGCCGCCGGCGTGGAGCTTGGTGATCTGTTCGATGCCCGACGGGGTTTGGATGGCTCCGCGCCAGGTGAAGGTGAGAACCTGGCCGCATTTTTCCAGCAGGCTCATTTTCGATAATTTGGCTGATACAAAATCGTCTCGTTGTGACATAAGGCGGGTGGTTCTAACAAAAGCCGGTGAGGAGTCAAGGCGGAAAATGCCTCCGCCGTTTTCCAGCCCGAATCCTGAGCGTTTTTTGCGGGGAGCGCGGCCGTCCCGGCCGCATCCGTCGGCGTCCCGCCGACGGAACGTCCTCCAAAATCAGCCCACCATTTTGGTGAAATCCCAACCATATGGCTAATGATTCAGATTTTCTTGGCGCCTCTCAATTTCCGGCCACAAACTGCAAGGCGATTTTTCGCCTCCCGGACTTGCCCAAATAGCCGGAGAGAGATTTCGCCTAAGATAATCTTCGGGCATTGAACCCCTGAACCTGGGCCATGCGCGTTCCATCTCCCTCTCCTCCACACACTTGTGGAGGAGAGGGCTGGGGAGAGGAGGCTGCTTTTTCGATGGTAGGTTCATAGGGAGGGGAAAATGATGAAAAGCGTATGTGCGTTTAGAACCCGCAACATCCGCTACATCGTTGGCGCTCAACCGGCCACTGGAGGAATGGGGCAAACTCTTGAGCGATGTGCCCACGGCTGGAGACATTCTCGGCCTGTTCCTGCACCACGCCCAGACCATTGCCATCACCGGCAGGAGTTACCGGCTCAAAGACCACGCCGCCATTGCTGGAAAAGAGGATAAAAACAAAAAGGCCAAATCAAAGCCCAACGAACCTTCGACCGCAGAACCGGCGAGCTGAAAGGCTCGCTTTCCGGTTCCGCTCGTTTTACTTTGCTGCTGGCAGATTATGGACAACGCTCGATAAAAGCTGAACCACTATGGCCATCCGACTGCGAAGATTAACAGAAAGGGAACACCGCCTCTGTGCTCCTTTCCTGGCCTTCGCCATAACTTTCATTTTTGCCGATAGGACATTACCACGCGGCGCTCAGTTGAACATGGCCGGTCACACAACGATCTCATTGCTCGAAATCGCGTTGCCCTTCGCCATTTTTGCTACCGCCTTGCTCTTTCTTTTACCACGGACCGGGAACGAATCGCGGGTTGCCTTTTTCCGATTCATCGGTAGGTTTCCACTGCTGATCCGGTATTTTGCCGTCGTTCTCCCGTTCTTCGGAATCCAGGCAGGCATTGAAAAGTTTTTTGGTTAGAAAATTGAAAAGCCCCTTGCCTGCATCAAGAAAACTGATATGAATTTAGCGCCTCAGAGTGGCTGGTTTTGATTCGACCCGGACTGGCTGGTTTTGAAGTGATCGGTGACATACTCGAATGGGTTTCTCATATTACGCAAGTTGCGTTACGCAAGTTGCGTAATACCACAAAGCCCGCGGTCGGGTAAAGCCCGATTCAGCCGAACTTGACCGCGCGGTCAAGCCGGCCAATTTAAGAGGAATATCGGCAGATGGAACGATTCATCTGCACGGTGGCGGACGGCCAGGCGGCGGACCAATTGTGGCGGGCCATCAAGGGCAAGGGCGCGTTCCGCTACTTCAAAGACACAGCCCATCGTTTGGACCTGCTGAAGCAGTGGTTTCAAAAGATTTTCTTCATATCAACGGGATTGAACCGATTGCCACCAATTGCAAGACAGATTTAAGGTTAATGGGGAATCAAACGGCTCAGTCTCGGCGAAGCGGAGACATAAAACGGACAAAGCTACGGTACGACTCCTTTGATGACCCCTTTATTTTCGGAATCTTTCCGTTCCAGCTCATTCAACCTTTTCTCGACTTTCCACAGAAACGCTGACAATCCACCGCACGCCACACCAAGCAGGGCGTATACAGCTTGCGCTCCTACGAATTGCCCCATCGCGACAAATATCGAAGCAAAGCAAAAGACACTAAATAATAAAACAAAGAGAAAGCTAATTTTCATATCACATACACATCTCATTTTATGCCAAACTAAATTTCACAATTGTAGCCTTATTAAGCATCACCACGGTATCGGCCCATAACAATACTTGCCCGGATTTGGGGGATCGGGGTAGGGCGGCGGAGGCGGATTGCAGTAGGCTTGCACTATGGGGGCTACGCAAGCGACTCCTAGTACTCTGCCCAGCCCAGGAGGTTGGACCGCAAATGCCGGAGCACAAGCCGCTGTAGCCGCAACCGTTATTAGCCGGGATTTCCCATTTGATTTAATGTTCATGACGCAAACGAACTGTTTTTCGCCGTTTCCGTGATTATCTTCCTCATGCCCGGATTTGCAAGCCTTTTTGCCCGGTTCGCGTCGGTTTTTCTGTGGCGTTGGGGGTGTTTCGTTGCCATTTTTGGCTCCAATGCCCTTTTTCTCCCGGATGTGAACACACCGCCTCCGTTGTTGTGATGTGTTTTTGACATATTCGGCCTTCATCCTGACGACGCGACTGCCAATCGCAGCCGCCCAATCCCTTCCAGAATGGCCCGGAACAACTCTCGCGGCACCGCCACTTCGGCCATCTGGAAGATTATCTGCCGGGAATGGCGCACCACCTTGGCACCGTGAAACTCCAGCTTCAAACGACTATCAAAACTCACCGGCAGAGCCTGCTTTTTGCATGCACCCAGTAGATTCTCCGCTTTTCGCGTGGTTGGCGTATTTCGCGGTCATCCTCAATCTTCCTAAACCCTTTCGCCTCAACCCCTTGGCCTTCCGCCGTGGACCTCGAAGATCTTTAAACAAATCCCTTGACGCCTGCATAGTGTAATTATAGACTTGAGAAGATGAATATATGGAATTGGACTTTGATTAGTGAAGAGCCCCGCCAAGTCGTGGGTTCTCCTTCGCCCGCCCGAACGCCGCGCTCCCACTCCGCAGTACAATATCGGAGAATTGCGCATTCCTGGCAGAATTTTCCGATCCGTCTTTCCGAATGACAAATAAGAAATTCTCGATGACCAATTTTCAATTCAGACGCAGCTCTTTGGTTGCGGCTTGCCGCGCTGTGCCCTCGGCGGTTCCGCGCGGGACTTCAGCCTCTGTGCTCTTTGTGTTCTTTGTGGTTAACTTCCACTCCCTCCGTCCAACCCGCGTCCAGCCATATCGCAGCCTGTCGCAGTCAGTCGAAGCCAGTAGCAGTGATTTCTTTTTTGGCCCGATGATCCGCCAAAATCCATGCAACGCGCTGACAATGAAAGACTTGCCAAAAAATGCTTTCCAAGAAGTGCCTTGACCGCAAAAGGTCGATTTTGCCAAACGAACCCAAATTCCTGCCTCGCGCTGGGCGGGAGCATTTTCCGCGGGCTTCCGTCAAATGCGGCATGAAAAGATACATTTGTCTTCTGCTGGCTGTCGCAACCCTGCCTGTCTTTGGCGATGGGATGATTATTGTCCACGGGCCGGTAAGCCCCCGCAACCCGGTTTTGTGGAACGGACCCGCCCGCGTCTATAACTTCGCTCCGTTGGAAGTGAGCTATCACCACGTCAAGGTGGCCGTTGACGGCCAATTGGCCACCACCTCGGTGGACCAGGAGTTTTACAATCCTAATTCGGAACGGCTGGAGGGCACTTACCTTTTCCCCGTGCCCAAAGGGGCGCAGATCGACAAGTTCACCATGGACATTGAGGGCAAGACTGTGGCGGCGGAATTGTTGTCCGCCGACAAGGCGCGCCAGATTTATGAGGACGTGGTGCGCCGCATGCGCGATCCGGCCTTGTTGGAATACGCCGGGCGCGACGTCTTTAAAGTGCGCGTCTATCCCATCGAACCGCACAGCCGCAAACATATCACCCTGGCCTATTCCGAGGTGCTCAAGGCCGACGCCGGGCTGGTCAGTTACCTCTATCCGCTGAACACGGAGAAGTTTTCGTCCGCGCCGGTCAAAACTGTCAGCCTGACGGTGGAACTGCGCAATCCGCGGGCGATCCAGACCATTTATTCCCCAACTCACGCGGTGGAGATCAAACGCCACGGGCCGAACAAGGCGACCATCGGCTTCGAGGCCAGGGACGTTCGTCCGGACACCGATTTCGCCCTCTATTTCGCCCCGGAAAAGGATGAGATCGGGGTCAATTTGCTGACCTCCAAGGGCGGCGACGGCGACGGTTATTTCCTGCTGCTGGAGTCGCCGGCCCTGGACATGCCAGGCCGCGTTCTGCCCAAGGATGTCGCCTTTGTGCTGGACACCTCCGGTTCGATGTCCGGGCCAAAGATCGAACAGGCCAAAAAGGCGTTGCGCTTCTGCGTGGATAATCTGAACGAAAACGACCGGTTCGAAATCATTCGCTTTTCGACGGAAGTGGAGCCTTTGTTTGACAAGCTGGTTCCCGCCAACTCGGCCAACCGCGAGCGGGCGGAGGCTTTCGTCAAGGGCCTTCAGGCCGGCGGCGCCACGGCGATTGACGACGCCTTGCGCAAGGCCCTCTCCCTGCGCGCCGGCGCGGCCGGCCGGCCTTACGTGGTGGTTTTTCTCACCGACGGCCAGCCCACCATCGGGGAAACCGGCGAGGACGAGATCGTGGCCCACGTCAAGCAATGGAACGAGGGGAAGACGCGCGTCTTTTGCTTCGGGCTTGGCCTGGATGTCAACACACATTTGCTGGACAAGATCGCCGAGGAAACGCGCGCCGCCAACCAATACGTCCTGCCGGAGGAGGACATCGAGCTGAAAGTGTCGGGCTTCTTCGCCAGGATCAAGGACCCGGTCCTGGCCAATCCGACCCTGGAAATCGCCGGCGGGGTCCGCGTTTCCAAGCTTTACCCTTCGCCGCTCCCGGATTTGTTCAGGGGCGACCAGTTGGTGGTGGCGGGGCGCTACTCCGGACATGGCAGCGCCCGGGTCACGATCGAAGGGGCGGTCGGCGGCGTGACCAGGAAGATCACGCAGGAAGTCGATTTCTCCCCGGACGCGCAAAATGAATTCATCCCGCGGCTGTGGGCGACGCGGCGCGTGGGGTATCTGCTGGACCAAATGCGGTTGCACGGCGAGAACCAGGAACTGCGCGAAGAAGTCACCGCCCTGGCGCGCCAATACGGGATTGTCACGCCCTACACGGCCTATTTGATTATTGACGACGAAGCCAAACGCGGGGTGCCGTTGGCCATGCAATCCTTGCCGGCCCTCAACCAGGACCGGGCGTTGCATACTGCCGCGGCCAATAACTGGAGCAGTTTCAATAAAGCCACCCTGGGCGCGGACGCGGTGGCCGCCGCGAACGCCGGCGCGGCCCTGCGCTTCGCCGTCCAGGCAGCGCCCATGAGCGCCTCTGTCGCCCCTCCAGCGGCTGCGTTTCCCGCAAATGCGCCCTCAGCCAGTGACGCCGCCGATGTCCGTCTGGCCCGCTATTCCCAGGAACGCCAGGGGCAATTTGTGGCTGGCCGGAATTTCTTCCAGAATAACAATCAATGGGTCGATACCGAGGCGCAGAAGCAGCCCAACGCCAACCGCCATCGCATTCAGTTCAATTCCGCGGAGTACTTCGCGCTGGCTGCGCGGCATCCGAACACCCAGCCCTGGCTGGCCTTGGGACAAAACGTGGTCTTCGTCCTGGACGGAACGGTTTATGAGATTTACGAATGAGGCCCTGCCCGGGCCGGCGCATCCGCTGTCAAGCAGATCAGGGCTGGCTGGAGGCCGCCTCCACTTCGATGGGCTTGGCGGACCCAATCCGCACCTGGCCGGTGACACGCCAGGCCGCGCCGGGCAGCGCGTTGTTTTGCGTGGCGGAAGCGGCCGGCGCCTGCGCCCGATTTGACCAGGCGGCAAACAGGGCCCTGTTCTGGGCGGGGCCGGCAGCGTTGCTGAGGTTGGCCGTCTGAAGCTGATTCTGGAAGCTCCGCTGCCAGTTCGGCGCCGAATTTTCCGTCCCTCCGCCCGAAACCGCCCCTGTAAAGACTATTTTCTGGGCAAGCATCCGGTTCAGGCCGCTGACTCGAAAAGCGAGTTGCGCAGGGGTGGAATTCGTCGTCACCTTGCCTCGGTACACGGAGCCGTCGTTGTCCAGGACAACAACTTTTTCCCCGGCGCGCTGAATCTGGAATTGATTGAGAACCAGAGACGACGGCGGCACGGAAGCGGCCGGGGACGCCTGACTGCTTCGGGGTATCAATGCCGCCCGGGTGCCGGCTGAGTCCTGCAACGTCACTGCCTTTGATGCAGCATGGGCTGAGGCGAACGAATCATTTCTGACGGCAACTTCGCCAGAGAGCGCGTTCGAGCGGGCTTGAGAAGCGTCGGTCGCCAGCATCGAATGACTTGGTATTGACTGCGACTCCACCCTTTCCGGCGGCGCCACGGTGGCGGCGAACGACGGCGCGTTAGTCTGAATGGCAAGCGCAGCCGTGGGAGCAGGCGGCGGCGCAATGGCGGCGACAGCAGGCTCCGCCGCGGCGACGGTCTCCGCCGGCGCGGCATTGCGGGACGGTACAGACTCGACCGTCGGCGGAGCAGTAATGGTGCGAGGAGGAGAATTGACCTCCCTTCTTACGGACTGCCGCGCCCTGTACATTCCCAGCGTCGTAACCGGCTCCAGCGGTCTCATCCGTGCCATGAGAATGACAACCGCGGCGGTCACTGTCGCTCCGCCCAGCGCCAGCTTCCACCACCATCCCGCGCGAAATTCCCATGCCCGGCGCGGCGGCGCGTCCGTGCCAAAAGTTCGCCTGACCTCGCCCTGCAGGTGCGCCCGCGCGCCCGGCGGCATTCCCGCGTCCGGCGGGGCGGATTCCCGCCGCTTCCTGGCGTAAGCCCGGAGCAGGTCGTCCATTTTCTGATTTGGATCTGGTGACGCCATACGTTGTTAGACGGAAACAGGCATGGAGTTCCCGCGCCAATCCGTTTCTGTCATGATCTTTTCCAACAGGTCCAGGCACTTGCTCAGGCGGGAACTGACCGTTTTTGGGTTTAACTTCAATGCGCTGGAGATTTCCTCGTAGCTCAAATCGGCAAAATACCGCAAATCAATGATCTCCCGGCACGGCGGTCCCAATCGCTCCAGGGCCAGCCCGATTTGGCCCGCCTTTTCCGCTTTGAGCAGCGCGGTGTCAGGCCCCGGCGCGGGGCTGGGCGGGTCCAACGGCAACCCGGTCACCGGATGGCCGGCATCGAGCGAGAGCGGGGCCGCGCCGCCGCCGCGTTTGGCCGCCAACTGCCGTTGCCGGTAATCGCGCGCCTTGTTCGCGGCGATGCGGAAAATCCACGTTTGCAGCCGGCTGCCGCCTTGGAATGTCTGAATGTTCCTGATGACCGCCAGGAACGTCTCCTGGTTGATTTCCTCCACGTCCTCCATGGAAAGGGCAGGGGACAATTGGAAAATGAAACGGCCGACCGCGGCGTAATGGAGATCGAAAAGCTGGTCCCACGCCTCTTCGTCGCCTCGACGGCAGCGGGTGACTAATTCCGCCTCGCTCTCCGGATTCATGGTCGCTCTTCCAATGAAAGATCGGCGCAATGGTAACGTCAACTCCGCCAATTGCCAGCCTGCTTTCACCATTTCAGAGCCAAACCACGGACCAAAACGCTCTTGCAACCCGGTCTCAAGTGACTTAACCTCGCGTCGTGAACGTATCAGAACGGCCCCAGGGCGAAGACGACGGACAGTGTCCGCAACCGTTCCTTTGCCCGTTGAGCCATGTCGGCACGGGTGTCGCCGTGCGCATCAAGCAGCTCGCCGGTTCCCCGGAAGTAACCCATCGCCTGCGCGAAATGGGCTTCTGCGAGGAGCAGAAGATCAAGCTCCTCAGCCGGCAAAGCAGTTTAATCTGCCAGGTGTGCAACGCCCGCCTGGGCATCAGCACCCGGCTGGCGGAGAAGATTTTGGTCGAACCGCTCTCCCGCAAGAAGGTCGCTTGATATGCCGTGTCAACCGCTGACTTCCCTGAAGCTCGGCGCGGAGGCCACCGTCAGCCAGATCAACCTCCGCCCCGACCAGCGCGGGCGCCTGCTGGAGATGGGCTTGCTGGTGGGCACGCCGGTGCAACTGGTGCGCTTTGCCCCGCTGGGCGACCCTGTGGAAATCAAGGTGCGCGGCTATCATTTGACTTTGCGGCGCCAGGAGGCCGAACAAATCCTGGTGCAGGCCGCCAATTAAGCCATGGAAACGCAACCGCCGCCCGCCCGCCGCGAAGGTTCGGTTGAGACTGTATCTCAATTTGACCGGCCCGCCGCCGGCCTGACCGGGTCGCGCCGCGCCCCGGCCTGCGTCGTTCTGACGGGCAATCCCAATTCCGGCAAAACGACCGTGTTCAACGCCCTGACCGGCTTGCGGGCGCGGGTGGGCAATTACGCGGGCGTGACCGTCGAGCGCAAGGAAGGCCGTTTCCAAGGCGGGCCGGGCGATCCGCCGTTGCGCGTCCTGGACCTGCCCGGCTCCTACAGCCTCAGTCCGCAATCGCTTGACGAGCAAATCGCGCGGGACGTTTTGTTTCATCGCCTGGCCGAAGTGCCGGCGCCCGCCGTCGTCGTGGTGGTGGTCGATGCGTCCAACCTGGAGCGCAACCTTTACTTTGCCACGCAGGTCATTGAGCTGGGTTACCCGACCCTCATCGCGCTGAACATGATGGACGTGGCGGAAAAAAACGGCCTTTTGATTGACGTCGGCAAACTGGCCGCGGCCCTGGGCGTGCCGGTCGCGCCGATCGTGGCCAGCGCCGGAAAGGGCATCAAGGATTTGCGGCGAAGAATTGTCGAGAGCGCGCGGGAAGGCCCGCGGCGCGCCCAACCGCCGTGCTTCTGCGAATTGCCCGCGCCGTTCAAGGCGGAGATCGAGACGCTGACCCGCTTGTTGCCGGGGCCTGCCGGGGAGCACGCCAAATCGACCCGGGCCGAGGCGCTGCTCATTTTGTGCGACGAAAAATTCCTGACGGGCAGCGACCGCCATTATGCGCCGGAGATCAGAGAGGCGGTGCTGGCCGGGCGGCAGCGGTTGGAAAGGGCAGGGGTGGACTGGCAGACGGCGGCCATTGAGTCCCGCTACACCTGCATCAACGCCATCCACCAAGCCGTCACCACGGAAGCCGCCGGGCAGCCGGAGCCGTTCAGCGACAAGCTCGACCGCATCGTGACGCACAAGGTTTGGGGGATGCTGATTTTCGTGGGCATCATGGCGTTGATGTTCTTCACCATCTTCAGCCTGGCCCAGGTGCCGATGGATTTGTTGCAGGGCCTGTTTCGCGTGGCGGGCGATTTCACCGGCCGCCTCATCCCCCCCGGCGATTTGCAGGGATTGATGGTCAAGGGCGTGGTGCAAGGCGTGGGTGCGGTGGTGGTTTTTCTGCCGCAAATCTGCCTGCTGTTTCTGTTCATTGGATTGCTCGAAGACACCGGTTACATGGCGCGGGCGGCGTTTTTGATGGACCGGCTGATGAGCAAGGTGGGTTTGCACGGGAAAAGTTTCATTCCCATGCTCAGCTCCTTTGCCTGCGCGATTCCCGGCATCATGGCCACGCGCACCATCGAGACGCCCAAAGACCGCCTGGTCACGATCCTGGTGGCGCCGTTGATGAGTTGCTCGGCCCGCTTGCCGGTTTATACGCTGCTCATCGCGGCCTGCATACCGGGCGGCCTGGCCATGAAGAGCCTGACCATGCTGTGCATGTATTTGCTGGGCATCGTGGTGGCGCTGGTCATGGCGTGGCTGTTCAAGAAGACGCTCCTGCGCGGCGACACGCCCATGCTGGTCATGGAATTGCCGCCTTACAAGCGGCCGCTGCTGAAAATAGTGTTGCGCCACATGTGGGACCGCTCGCGGCTTTTCCTGCGCCGGGCCGGGACGGTCATCCTGGGCATCAACATTCTGCTCTGGTTCATGGCCAGCTACCCGCGCCATGCCGCGACAGAGCAAGCTTTCGCCGCCCGGCGCGCCGCCTTGCAACAGAGTCTCGGCCAGTCCCGCGCCGAGCCGGCAGCGCAAAGCAAGGCGCTGGAACAGATCGACACGGCGCAGGCGGGGGAACGGTTGCGCGGCAGCTTTGCCGGCCAGGCCGGGCGCCTATTGGAACCGCTCATCGCGCCGCTGGGGTTCGATTGGAAGATTGGGATTGGGATTGTCTCTTCCTTTGCCGCCCGCGAAGTTTTTGTCAGCACCATGTCCATCGTCTATAACGTGGCGGAGGGAGCGGACGAAAACACGCACACCAAGGATTTGGCCCAGGTCCTGCGCCAGCAAAAACGCCCCAACGGCGCGCCGGTCTATACGGGGCTGACGGCTGTTACGTTAATGGTGTTTTACGTTCTGGCCATGCAATGCGTCAGCACTGTGGCGGTGGTGCGAAGGGAAACCAACTCCTGGAAATGGCCGGTGTTCCAGTGGGTTTACATGGGAGTGCTGGCGTGGGTTTTTGCGTTTGTAACCTGCCAGGGAGGACGATTATTTGGCTTTCACTGAACCGGTGCGCCCCGGCAAAAATGTCCTGAAGCGGGACAGATGCTGTCCTATTTGGACACATTGCGGACCGCTTCCATCATCAAGCCCAGCCGCCAGGGCTTAGCTTTTCAGATCGGGGGTGCCGAAATGGAAACCAGTCTCATCCTCATAACCTTCAGGCACTTGCGCTTTGACCGTGGCGCGGATTTTGGCCGCGATTGCCGCGATCACGAGCATGACCAAGGCGAAGAACGGGACTGATGCTTTATTCATCGTACTAACCATACCAATATCTCCAGCATCACGGATGCCAAAGTTTGAAATCAAAGGCTGAAGTTGACGCCGGTGGCGCGACAAACCCTGCCGACCACAACTGGAGTTTTTCGGGTTGTAAACCGTGGCACCGATGTAATATATTGTCAGAAAGGGATTTATGGAACGCCCAGTGGTTCATATTTTAGCATTTAGCGTTTAGCCTTCAGCATTTTCGACACATAGGTCCAAAAATCGGCAACAACCCGTCGCCACACCGTCACTTTGAAGGATGGGGCAGGGTTGACAGTCGAAATCGCCGCTGGCACAATAAGGTTCGTAGCACTGACGTTGGAATTGTCGGATTTGCGCAGCGCCAGTGAAAAAGCGCTGGCGCAGTTGAGTCGCGCCACCGAAGAAGAGTTCGATGCGGAATTGGTGGAGATCGAAAACTTTCTGCTGTCGATCTACCGATTTGCCGTCCTGGCTGTGCGCGGCAAAGAGGAAATCGAACGCGCGGCGGATGTTTGGCCCGAAACCCTCGAAGTGATAGATCGCGCGGCCCGGCAGGTTCAAGCGCCTTCCGCGCGGCATCCGGGCGGCCACCCTTCACTGGATCGCATCCTTGAAATTCGTCACGCGGCGTCCGACATGTTGGCTCTCTACGCATGACGCCGCTGCCAAGAGCATGACGCCGGCCTGCGCCGTACGTTGCGCTTCGAGACGGCCACATCTGGTTGCTGCACGCTCTGTTCCTTATTTTTGAAGGGATTTGAACGTTTCCGGCTATGATGGATCGATGGTATCGACTCGTTCGAAAAAATCGCAATCGTCGCCACTAACGGTTTTCTGAAACGTTCGATTTTGCCGGCGGCTTCCAATCTTTGTTCATGCCGTCAGCCGTAATCAAATGGCATCCTTGAATTTCTCTCAATCCCTGTTCCTCTGGAACAACTTTTGGCAAGATATGACCGACGAAAACACCCGGAAGCAACGAGAGCCGGACATACGCGACGCGGTTTTCAATTACGGTTAGTTGAGTTTTATCCGCCCACTCGGTGGCGCATTTGAGCTCGTATGTTCCAGGCGGTTTATCGGCATAGAAAAAACAACCGGGTTGAGCTTTGGCAACCGGGGCATCATTAATGTAAAGGTTCGGCTGAACGAGGCTGCCCATCATTTTGCTCGGACGATAAAACCAAACGCGCGACTCACCCTCCTTCGGAGGATTCAAAGTGCTGCTGTAGGTCTTAAAATCCGGGCCGCTGGCGCAGCCCGCCGCCAGGGCGACTACAGCTAGACAGGCAATGTAATTGGCGATTGTATTCGTTTTCATAGTTATTTAACTTGGCATTGTTATAGGTTGAAAACTGAGCCTTTTCATGGCTGTGAGACCGCACGATAGAATCGAGAACCATACTGGCTTGCGTTGGTGTCGGTGAAAATTACCTGCCCACTAAGCACGGGATTGGTGCTTAGGTTCACCCACGAATTCGATGACAGGTTCGTCGTTGTCTGAATGATCAGGCTCTGTGCGTTTCCGTCGGGAATGCTGAGTTGAAACGCCGCCATCGCCTTGTTGTTTGCGCCCATATATTTCGCCTGGAGTCGGGAAACGCGGATAAGGCCGTTTTCCTCGGCTTGGACTACACCATTTTGAGTTTGATGAGCACGACTTAAACAGAATTTGGTTTAAATAAGCAAGACAAAAACAACAAAAATTTATTGCCGCAAAACGTCATCCATGTCTTTGACCGGGCCCATGTTTGTGCGATGCCGAGTAACGACCAATCTGCCGGTTCACCGAATCTTCTCCAGCTCGGCAATCAACGGCGGGAGGTCGTGGGTGATGACTTGCCAGAGGATGTCGAAGTCAACGTTGTCGTAGCCGTGAATCAGCCGGTTGCGCAGGCCGACAATCTGCGGCCACAGGATGCCGGGATACCTCACCCGCTCCGGCGCCGGCACGCGACTGGCCGCTTCGCCAACGACCTCGAGCAACCGGACGAGTGAGAGATTTAGCGGCCGGTCGGTATCCAAATCCGCGCGGGTTTTGCCCCGGGCCATCTGCGCGGCTTCGCGGGCGGCAGCGAGCATGTGGCGTAACCGGACGGGCGTGTCATGCTGCGACATATTGCACTTCAGCCTCTTGGATGACCCGCTCGCGAAAATACGGACTGAGGAATTGGGGCGTGTTCAAGTCCACTTTCCGCCCCAACAATTCGGAGAGTTCCTGCTCCATGGCAAAGAACGCCAGCCCCGGCACGTGGCCTGGCTCAAACTCCACGAGCACATCGAGATCGCTGTCGGGACGGGCGTCACCATGCAACGCCGAGCCAAACACGGCGAGTTTGCGGATATGATGCCGCCGGCAAAACTCCGTGACCTGCGCCGGCGGCAACTGGATGTGTGGCCTGTTGGTGCTCATGCCAACTGGAGTATCCCGCAAAGCGCCACCACTGGCAAGCCGATCGTTGCAAAATTGAAGCCGACATTTACGCTTGTTTCGCGGTTAAAAATTCTGATCGGCCAGCCGGACCGGTGCTGGTCGTCTCATTGGCCATGTCGTCAACCGGCGCCGCTGGCTCAACAAGGGCAGGATGAGAGGGTGAAACCTTTTGGGCGTGTTGCCCAAATCAATTTTGAGTCAAAAAAGGAGAAAATCGTTGGATTCCGTACCATCAAATCACCCTCCCGAACAATCAAAATGCGCCATAAGCCAAATATGGAATTCGGTTTTTGGAGCTGCCGGACGGGTGCGATTTGGGCAACACGCCCTTTTAAACGAACCCTTTTTCAGGGAGCAACGATCCGCTTTTGCAGTTCAACGTCCGCCATGCTTTGAAAGTGCGTGACGTTGAACGTGTAAACGCGCTCCACGCCGCTTTTGGCTGCCGCCGCCAGGAGCAGCGCATCGTATATTGTTCCGCCCTGAATGCCGTTTGCGGCTGCATCCTCAAGTGTCTTTGCATATTCCTTTGCGGAGAGCGCGATCAGGGAAAAATTTTTGACGATGTTTTCGGAGATGATCTGCCAGGCAAGGCCCGGGGCCACCTGGCTTGCCCCGGGCAGGCGCGTCAGGACAGCGTAGCTTTCCGCAAGGCTGTGGGTCGCAGCCCAACCCTCGTCTGTGCGGGCTTTGATTCGCTCCAAAACGGGCCGGGCCGCATTGTGTTGAGGATGATTGGTCAGAAACGCCGCCACGAGAACGTTCGTGTCGCAAAGGACCTTCATCGCCGTTCTTTCCCGTCGCGCATGAGGTCGTCAATGCGCTCGTCGCGGGATTGAGCGACAAGGTCCTCTCCGCTCCCAAGCGGGCCATGTCCGGTGAAAACCAGCACTCCGTTGACCCTCTTTAGCTGTCCAGTTGCCTGGGTCGGACGCAATTCGATTGCGTCGCCTCGCACTTCAATTGCGAGCCTGTCTCCGCCCCTCAGCCGAAAGCGGTCACGCAGTGGTTTCGGAAGAACCACACGCCCGGCCTGGTCAATTTGAACTGTTGCTTCTTTCATGGGATTAAGAATACCATACTCCATTGGGAAATGCCAGTTAAAATGTCAAAATGGGATGAGGGATTCCGTCGGCGGGACGCCGACGGATGCGACCGGGACGGCCGCGCTCCCGCTGAAGTCGCTAATGATTGAGGCTGGTAAAAATGCCCTGTAAAAAAAGCCCTGTAAAAAAAGTTGACATCAAATCCATTGTGCCATATTTTGGCTCCCGTAATGAATAATTTGAACCTTGGACTGTTGCTGAACGCGCTGCTCCTGCGCCGCGCGGCGGTTGAGGTTTAATTATTCGTTTACAGGAATTTTCAAACCCCATCGCCGGGAACCGGCGGTGGGGTTTTTGATTTTTATAAAGGAAAAATTATGAAAGACGAACAGATCATTATATTCGACACCACGTTGCGCGACGGCGAGCAATGCCCGGGCGCGTCCATGAACTTGCGCGAAAAGCTCGAAATCGCCCGGCAACTGGCCCGCCTGAACGTTGATGTGATCGAGGCCGGCTTCCCCGTCATCAGCGATGGCGATTTTGCCGCCGTCCAGGCCATCGCGCGCGAGATCAAAGGGCCGGTCATTTGCGGGCTGGCGCGCTGCGTGCCGCGCGACATTGACGCCGCCGGCCGAGCCATCAAGCCCGCCGGCAGGCGCGGCCGCATCCACGTCTTTCTGGCCACGTCGAAAATCCATCGCGAATTCAAATTGAACAAGGCGCGGGCGGAAATCCTCCGGCTGGCGGTGGAGGGTGTGAAACGGGCCAGGCGCCTTGCCCGCGACGTGGAGTTTTCGCCGGAGGACGCCTCGCGCACCGAGCCGGAATTTTTGGTGCAGGTGTGCCGGGCGGTGGTGGCGGCGGGCGCGACCACGGTGAACATTCCCGACACCGTCGGTTGGGCCGTGCCGGGGCAGTTCGGCGCGCTGATTCAAGAGCTTTACGATGCGGTGCCAGAGTTCCAATCCGGGCGGGCGGTCCTCAGCGTCCATTGCCACAACGACCTGGGTTTGGCCGTGGCCAACTCCCTCGCCGCCGTCGGGCACGGGGCCCGGCAGGTGGAATGCACCGTCAACGGCATCGGCGAGCGCGCCGGCAACGCCGCCATGGAGGAAATCGTCATGGCGCTCAAGACGCGCGCGGACTTTTTCGGGCGGTTCGGGTGCCGGTTGAACACGCGGGAAATTGTCCGGACTTCGCGCCTGGTCGCCCGCATGAGCGGCCTGGCCGTGCAGCGCAGCAAGGCCATCGTGGGTGAAAACGCCTTCGCCCATTCCAGCGGCATTCACCAGGACGGCATTTTGAAGAAACGCGAGACCTACGAGATCATGGACCCGCAGTCCGTCGGCTGGGGCGGCACCGAATTGCCGCTGACCAAGCACAGCGGGCGCGCGGCGGTCGCCTCCCGCTTGAAGCATCTCGGCTTCAAAATGACGGCCAACGACGTGGAGGCCATCTTCGCCCGCTTCAAGGAGATTGGGGACAAGAAGAAATTCGTTTATGACGACGATTTGGCCGCGCTGGTCGAGGGGCAGATCAGCGACATCCGGGAAACGTGGTCGCTCGACTATTTGAGCGTGACCAGCGGCAGCGGCGCCGTGCCCACGGCCACCGTGCGCCTGCGCCAGCTCGCCGGCAGGAAAGGCCGTCCCGTCTGCGCGCAGGACGCCGGCATTGGCGACGGGCCGGTCGATGCCGCCTTGAAGGCCATCGACCGCCTGACGGCCACGCACGGCAAATTGCTCGATTACTCGTTGCGCGCCGTATCCCAAGGCAAGGACGCCTTGGGTGAGGTGACGGTCAAAGTCGATTTTGGCCAAGGCAAGGTGGTGGTGGGCAAAGGCGCGAGCACGGACGTGATCGAGGCCAGCGCCCGGGCCTATCTGAATGCGGTCAACCGCTTTTTATGGCAAGGCACGGAGAAATCGGCCCCGCTCACGTCGCCATAATTGGCCTGTCTTGATTTGGTTTGGGGGGCGGTTGTACAAAATTACGGGGGCCGGCCGTTGAGCTCGGCCAGCCCCCGCCCAAACCGCACAAGCGGGTTGGTGAGACACGCATTTGCGAAAAGTGCAGGAACCGTGCCGCAGTCAAATTCGACAAATTTTGCGATGCAACGTCTTCGAGGCATCCTTCAAATATTGATATAAGATGCTTGATATTAGATATTTGCAACGCCTCATCAGAGGCTCGTCCGGCTCCAACCTCGGTTATTAAATTCGCAAAACCGCCGCCTTCACGTGCCTCGCTGGCGAACATTCCGGCGCAGGTTTATCGTCTGGCGCAGCCTGGGTTACCCCTTCCCAACCTGGGGTCGCCGGAGCCCGGAAATCAGCCTCGACCGGCTAACCTTATTTGTTCCTTCCGGCGGCCCCCAGCGGGCGGTCGAGGCGCCTGGCAAAGGCGCGCGGTTTTTCGCGATAGACCAACCGGCCCAGTTTGAAGGCCCGCTTGTGCAGCTTGGCACGCCGGGCGGCAATGCGCCGGGCCAGCCCGGCGTAACCCCGGTCCGGCCGCGACTGGTGTTCCCGTTCCAGGGCCTGCCAGACGAGGAAGAGATCGTGATCGTCCCCCAGCGTGTCTCCTAATGCTTGACAAAACCGCATCGTCCGGGAAATCTTTTTCGGCGCCAGGCGTTCAATCAATTCAAAGCCGTAGCCCAGCGCCTTGGCCCTCTTGCGCCATTCATGGAGGTTTTCCGGGGAAGGGTTCTTGGCGGCGGTCTTGAAGGCGGACCGTCCCTGCTTGTAAATGCGCTTGAGCCCCGCCGCCAGGGTCCGCGGCGTGGTTTTGTCCAGGGGCCAGGACCGGATGGTGCCGCGGGAATCCTCCAGCATCCGGCGCACGGCCCTGCGCAAGGCGGGAATTTTCCGGGAGAACCTCTGCTGGCGGCGCAGCAAGTCCCGGCGCATCCTGCCGCCGGCCCGGCCCCGGGCGTCGCGCAATTTGCCCAGGGTGCGCAGTTGGACCTGGAGGTCGCGCAGCGGCGAGATGGTGCGCCCGGCTTCGGCCAGACGTTGATTTTCCGTCTGATAAAGTTTCTTGGGGAACACGACCCGCAAGGAACGCAACAGGGCGCGCAGCCGTTTGATCGCCTTGCGCGCGCTATGCACGGCCTTGCCGCCGTCCTGGCGGCGCAGTTCCGTCCGCGCCAGGTCCATCTCCTCGGCGGCGATGCGCCCCAGCGCCTCGGCCAGACCTTCGCCTTTTTCGATGCGGTAACTCATTCCCGCCTCAAGGGCTTAGCACAATGCGGCGCCGGCTTAAAGTCAAAAAAGACTGGCGCGCCGCCGCCGCTTCACCCAACATCCATCCGGGCCGTGCCATCCCGCGCCGGCTGCCGACATGAAAGCGAGAATTATCGTCACGCCAAAAAAGGCCGTCCTCGATCCGCAGGGGAAATCCGTCCAGAACGCTCTCGAACACATGGGCTACCAAGGCATCGGCGAGGTGCACGTGGGCAAATACCTGGAAATCGAACTGGCCGGCGCTGACAAGGAAAGCTGGCGCAGGAAGATCGACGAGGCCTGCCACAGGATTTTGAGCAACCCGGTGATCGAGGATTACAAGTTCGAGATCGAGTGAGATGAATTTTGCCGTTCTTCAGTTTCCGGCCTCCAATTGCGACCAGGACGCCCTGCATGTGCTTAAAAATGTCCTGGGGCAATCGGCCCGTTTCGTGTGGCACAAGGAGAATTCGCTGACGGACATCGATGCGGTTGTCATCCCGGGCGGTTTCAGTTACGGCGATTATTTGCGCACCGGCGCGATTGCGCGGTTCAGCCCGATCATGGAAGCCGTGCGGGCTTTTGCCGCCAACGGCGGGCCGGTGCTGGGGATCTGCAACGGGTTTCAGATCCTATGCGAGGCGGGGTTGTTGGCCGGCGCCCTGATCCGCAACCGTTCGTTGCAGTTCCGCTGTGAGCATGTGTTCATCAAGACCGGCAACCCCAACTCGCCGTTCACGAACCGGAGTCCGCCTGGAAAAATCCTGCGCGTGCCCATCGCCCACGGCGAAGGCTGCTATTTCGCGGACGAACCGACGCTGGAGCGGCTCAAGAGCAACGGGCAAATCCTGTGGCAATACTCGGATGCAAGCGGCCAATTGACCGAATCGTCCAATCCCAACGGGTCGCTGTGGAACATCGCCGGCATTTGCAACGAGGCCGGCAACGTGGCGGGCCTGATGCCGCATCCGGAGAGGGCCAGCGAGGACATCCTGGGCAGCGCGGATGGACGGCTGATTTTTGAGAGCCTGATCTTCTGGCTGGAACACAAAATGGCCGGGGCGGCGTAAAAGCCCGGCCTTCAGTTCCCCGCCACCCGCTCCCGGCCAAAAACGGGGATGGTCTTCCGCAAACGAATATCTTCCGAGGAGGCGCCAACGAGAAGATCGACATTTCGCGGTGGCACAACCAAGGCATGGCGCTGCGAGTCCCAGCGGCCCAGCAAGGCGGCGGGCAAGGGCATTTCGACTGTCCTGGTTTCACCCGGCTGCAGCGCGATGCGCTTGAACCCGCGCAACTCCTGGCGGGGTTGAGCCTGCCGGGCGGGGAGATCGAGCGGCGAATCCTTCACGTAAAGCTGGACCACCTCCTCGCCCGCGCGCCGGCCCGTATTCTTGACATCCACGCTCACAGTGATGGCGCCATCAGCGGCGGGATCGGGGGCGCTGGTTTTCAAATCGGAGTATTCAAAAGTCGTGTAACTCAACCCATAACCAAAGGGGTAGAGCGGCTGGCCCTTGAAGTACATGTACGTGCGCCCGTGACGAATGTCGTAATCCATCATGGGCGGCAACTGGCGAAGCGACCGGGGCCAGGTCTGCACCAGGCGGCCCGCCGGATTGAAATCTCCGAACAACACGTCGGCCAGCGCGTTCCCCAGCTCCTCGCTGTTTTGGGTCAAATGAATGATGGCCGGCGCATGCTCTTGCGTCCAGTTGATGGCATACGGAAAACTGGAGATGAGCACGACGATGGTCCTTGGATTCGCGGCGCACACGCGCTGGATCAGTTTCTCCTGTTCCAGCGAAATGGATCTCCGGTCCACGGCTTCCCGGCCTTCGCTCCGCGCGGAAACTTTTCCCCACTTGCCGTCCGGCACGCCAATCGGATTATTGCCCACACAGACAATGGCGACGCCGGACGCCTTGGCCAGCTTCACCGCCTCCGCTTGGTTGGTGGAGAAACGGACCGTGACGCCGGGGCCGACTTTGGCGCGGATGCCCTCCAGCGGCGTGACCCGATAGGGCGGTGTGCCGCTGTACCAGTCGAGCAGGACTTCGTCGGCGCGCGGGCCGAGCACGGCGATGGAATCCAGTTTTGCCTTGTCGAGGGGCAGAAGATCATTTGAGTTTTTCAACAGCACGATGGATTTCTGCGTGACCCATCGCGCGAGGGACTGGTGCCGGCTGGTCGTCCACGGCTCCGGTTCGCCCGCCGCGCCAATCGCCGCGTAAGGATTGTCGCTCGGCGGATCCAGCAGGCCGAGCCGGATGAACACCCGCAAGGTGCCTTTGATGTTCTGGTCCAGGTCCGCTTCGGTGAGGAGATGTTGTTCCAACGCCAGCCGGACGTTGTGGGTGGAGGTGTTGTCGAGGAATTGATTGATTCCGGCGCGGATCATGCCGGCCGCCGCCTCCACGGCATTGGGGTAATAATGCTGCCTGGCCGTCAGGTTCGCGGCCGCGCCGCCATCGGTGCAAATGATCCCGTCCACGCCCCATTCCTTCACGGCTGCGTCCCTGATGACCGGCTGGACCGTGCAGGGGACGTGGTTCCATTCATTGTAGGAAGCCATGAAGCAGCGCGCCCCGCCTTGTTCGAAGCCCATCCGAAAAGGCGCCGTGTAATACTCCCGCAAAAGCTCTTCGTCGAAGTCCGAGGAAGTATGGTCGCGCCCCTTTTCATTGCTGTTGGCGAAGAAATGTTTCAGCAGCGACGCCGTGAGCCAGTACTTGGGATTGTCCCCCTGCAGTCCATGAATGAGCGCCACAGCCATCGTGCCGTTGAAAAACGGGTCCTCGCCGTAACACTCCTCCGTCCGGCCCCAGCGCGGGTCGCGGCCCAAATCCGCGTTCGGCGCCCGCACGATCAAACCGCCGCGGCCGCCGTACTTCCCGCATTGGGCGATGTAACGGGTCTCGTACCCTTCCACCGCCCCCACCTCTCGCATCACCTCCGGGTCCCATGTTTCGGCCAGGCCGATGGCTTGCGGAAAAATCGTGGTGGGCACGGGGTTGCGCCGTCCCCAACTGCTTGGCCCGCCGCGCGCCAGGCCGTGCAGCCCTTCCACGTGCCCCATGGGCCGGATGCCCAGCCGCGGCACGCCGGGCCGCGCACTGAGAAACTCGACCTTTTCCTCAAGCGTCATCAATGAGACGATATTGTTGACGCGATCTTGCAGGGGCAGGGCGGGATTTTGAAACGGGTGGGTGTGGGTCTGCGCCGCCGCCGGCTGGCGGGCGAAAGCGGCGGCCAGGATTATCAGGGGCGCGGCCAGGGAGAATTTCATGGGTTGACGGGGTTTGGGGGAGCAGACGGGGTTTGCGGGGCGTGGGGCGGGGAATCCAGGAAAACGCGCCCGGCGCGGCGGTGTTTGCTTTGGCACATGATGGGCAAACCGTATCTCACGGGCGATCCCTTGTCGATACTGTGCTGCCGGGGGCCGGGAGCGTGGGCGCAAATCAGTTTTTGTGCAACTTGTGTTTCTCCCTCTCCTCCACAGACTTGTGGAGGAGAGGGTCGGGGAGAGGAGGCACTTCTTGGGAACCCCTCTCCCTGTCCCTCTCCCCGCTTGCGCGGGGCGAGGGGATTCAAACCGACACCTCTTTGCCAAAACCCTGCCAAAAACTGATTTGCGCCCCGGGAGCGTCCACATGCTGGACAGTGCGCCCATGCTTTGACAACAGTGCAACCAACCCCGGCTCGCCTCGCTTGGGAAACCACATAATTCGGAAACTGGCATGGTGGATGCTAAACACGGCATGGAGCCGCGCGCATAGAGGCATTGAGCAGAATAAATGAACTATTTGAACTATTAATAGGAAGATCGTTCCACGTCAGATCGCCTTGCCATGAAAGCCACAATCCCACTGATTCGCTGCGGCCTGAAGCCTTTGCGAAGGAAACCGACCTTTTTCTTCAAGGTCATGCTCATTTTGACGGTGCATGTCGTTGTCCTTGGCGGCCTGCTCCTGCAAGGGTGCAAGGACACAAACACCGGGGAAACCAGCCTGGCCGCGCCGGCGCCAGGCGCGGCATCGCCCACCGACGCCGCCAGCCTGGACCAGAAACCGCCGCCAGTGACCAACATAATTTCCCGGAACGCCGTGGCAAGCCAGCCGCTGCTCCCGCCACAATTGCCGCAGGCCAGGCTGGGGCCGCCGCAACCGGTTGCCGTCGCTCCCATTGCTGCTCCCGCCGACCCGGCTGATACCGCGGTCTATGTGGTCAAAGCCGGCGATACGCTGGGCAGGATTGCCCGGCTGTATCGGACCTCGCCCGGGAAGATCAAGTCGCTCAACGGCCTCAAGTCAAACACGATCAAGATCGGCCAAAAACTGAAAGTGCCCGGCGCCAAAACGGCGTGAGCGCGGACTGGCGCCTGAGAGGCGGCTCTTCAATGTGATTTTCGTTGACTCCCGAGCGGTCGGACGACACCTTGTGCGGCAGAGTTAGACAGTTCCGTAACGCAGGGCCTGATGATGAGCCTGAAACTCCTGATCATCCAACCATCCCATTACCTGTCGAAGACAGATCGACGCCTCTTTAAGACGCGCCGGCGCTCCGTGGTGCCGTTGACCCTGCCGTACCTGGCCGCTCTGACCCCGCCGGATTGGCAGGTCCGCCTGCTGGACGAGCAATTGGAGGACATCGATTTCGATGAACCGGCGGACCTGGTTGCCTTGACAGTCTGGACGCTGCAATCCCGGCGCGCCTATGACGTTGCGGCGGAATTTCGCCGGCGCGGCCGGCCGGTGATTATGGGCGGCCCTCACGCCTATTTCTACACGGAGGAAGCCGCGGAACATTGCGATGCCGTCGGCATTGGCGAAGGAGAGCAAATCCTGCCCAACATGCTGGCGGATGCGGCGGCGGGCCGGTTGCAGAAATGCTACAAGGCGGAACCGCTGCCGCAACTGGACGGCCTGCCCCAGCCCCGTTACGACCTGCTGGACTTGCGGCGGTTCGGGCCGTTCCGCACCTTCACCGTGCAATCATCGCGGGGCTGTCCGTTTCACTGCGATTTTTGTTCCGAACGCATTTATCTGGGGACCGCCTTTCGCTGGCGGCCGGCGGCCGGGGTGGTGGAAGAAATCCGGCGCGCCGGCGGGCGCGACATCTTTTTTGGCGAAAGCAATTTCGGCGGGCGTCGCGAGCGGGCCATGGAATTGATGGAGGCCCTGATTCCGCTGCGGCTGCGCTGGTCCACCCTCTGGTCCTCGCATCTGTGCCTGGACAGGGAGTTCATGGACCT
>Ga0326728_10008878_pt1 | contig 24566 bp, 11 predicted proteins | sample MB3enrmetagenome_FD_207602 | JGI IMG/M metagenome (GOLD analysis project Ga0326728, IMG submission 207602) | Lab enriched peat soil microbial communities from McLean, Ithaca, NY, United States - MB31MN | ecosystem: Environmental > Terrestrial > Soil > Wetlands > Peat | place: USA: New York... | reverse complement strand
TGACGTAATTTTCATAATGTCCGAGCGAAAAGGACAGCACGCCGCCGGAAGAAAGCACCCGTTTGACTTGAGCCAGAAATTCCACGGTAAAGAAGCGGTTGAGTTGCGCGGTGGAAGGTTCGGGCACGTCCACAATGACCACTTCGTATTTTTCGGCGGTTTGCCTGACAAACAAGCGTCCGTCGGTGTTGATGATTTTGATCCGGCTGTCCGCCAGGCTTTCCGGCAGGTATTTCCGCCCGAACTCCAGAATCAGCGGGTCCAGCTCCACATAATCCACGCGGCGGACGTTGTATTTGAGGAGTTCCTTCGCCGTGCCGGAGATGCCGCCGCCCACCAGCAGCACCTGGCGCGCCTCGGGCCGCTGCGCCATGGCGTAATGCACCGCCTCCTCCACATGCTGGTCGTCCCGCGTGGAAGTCAGCGGAACGCCGTTCTCGATGAAATCAAACTGGCCGTCGGATTCCGTGACGAGCAGTTTGCCGTAAGGCGAATTGGCCCGCGCCACGATGCGCTGTCCCGGATACTGCATGGCTGTGGAAACCCCGTCGAGGCCGCCCAAAACCGCCGCCGCCATCACCCCGGCGGCCAGGGCGCCCGCCATTGTCAAAAGCAATTTGTGTCCGGCGCGAAAGCCAATCACCCCGGCAACCAGCAGGTTCAAAACGGCGGGATAAACCAGAATGCCGGCATGGTCGAAGAACCGGATCAGCACGAAGCTGAACAGCACGCCGCCGCCGATGCTGCCGATACTGTCCGCCACATACACCTGGCCGATGCCCGCCGCGCCGTCCTCTTTTGCCAGCAACGAGCACGCCAGCGTCAGGGCATAGCCCGCTATGAGGCAATAGGGCAGCAGCAGGAGGAGGGAACTGAGGACGGTTTGGCTGACGCCCACCGAAGCGCCGCGGACGAAGACGACGTTGCGCAAACTCCGCAGGAGGAACACCTGCATCAGCGGCAAAACGGCCGTCAGGATCTGCGCGACGGCCAGGACGGCCAGCGGATTTTGCAATTTGTCGCAAGTCCGGCCCAGCCAGGCGCCGATACCCATCAGGAGCAGCCAATTGCCCAGCGCCAGGCCCAGCACCAGTTCGTTTCCGCTAAACGCGCCCAGCAGTTCGCGCATCAGCGCCAGTTGCGTCATCACGCACGAAAACCCCAGCGCCCCGGCGGCCAGCAGGACGAGCCGCCGCCGGCCCGCGAGCGCCGGCAGGACCGGCTTCCGGCCGGGCGGAGACATTACTCCGGCTCCCCGAACGCCTCGGCGTGGTAGATGGAGACGCTGACATTCTTGCCGCGCCAGTCGCCCGGCGCGCAGCCGGCTTTTTGCGCGAGGTCGTTGAGGAATTGGACCTTGTCGGGCAGTTGCTCCCAGACTTGCGGCAGAAACGTCGCCCGGTTGGGGCCGATTTGGAGCACGACACCATCCTGGCCGGGCTTCAACTTGTTGAGGAGGTCCTCCGGCGAACTGAAACTCAGCGGCTGCGGTTCCGTCAGGACGCTGATTTCGATATGGATTCCTTTGACCTCATCAAGCCGCACGGGCGGAAAACGCGGGTCGCGCATGGCGGCGTTCTGTGTGTTGTTGACAACCGCCTGCCAGAGCGCTTCCTGCGGCAGAATGTTGCCGATGCAGCCGCGCAACGCGCCATGCTCGGTCAATGTCACGAAGCACCCTTTGGCCGCCGAGAGCGCGGGCGACAGGTCCCCGGCGCCGACTCCGGCTGCCGGCGGGGCGGAATTGGACGCGACGGAGGCCAGGGTGCGGCGGGCGAGGTCCAGCAAAACCTGCCGGTCCTTTGCCTCAATCTTCTGGGCCGCCGGCTCGTAAAAGGCGATGGCGGAATAGCCGACCACGGCGCTTTTGTCGCCGCTGGTATCGCCGCTGTTGCGGTAATCGAGCAATTGCGTTTTCCAGCCTTTATCGCGAGCCAGATGCATGAGCGTTAAAATCGGCAATATGCCGCAGGCTTCCTGCTTTTTCATCTCGTCAATGTTCAGGTCGCAGACCGCCTTGACGCAACGGCCGTCCAGCGCCTTGGCCTCATCGTAGGGGTGGTAATGACTCAAATCCGAACTGGCCACCACGATGGTCTTGTCATCAATCACCCCGGCCAAAACCCTGGCAACCTGTTCCGGGTCAACATTGCCAAGGACGACTGGCAGAATGGTAAAGTTCCGGAGAGTTTTTTGCAAGAAAGGAATTTGGACTTCGATGGAATGTTCCCAGGTGTCGGGCGTGTCCGCGCCGGCGGGCGGGGCGGGCTTGGAGGACTGCGCCCACCATTCCGGCCGCTGGACCGGGCATTGCGGTTCCAGGACAAAGGGGCTGATGCGGGCGAGTGGCCGCGCCCGGGCGGAGAGGGGGACGATTCCCAAAGGCGTTTGGTAAGCGTCCGCGTTCGGAACCGACGCGCCCTGAAACAGGGCATAGTGACTGGGGCCGAGGATGACGACGGTTTGAACATCCAGGCCGGCCAGCAATTTGTAGGCAATCGCCGCGGTGGGTCCCGAATACGGGTAGCCCGCATGAGGGCAAACCAGGCCCTTGAGGCGCGGAATTTGATGCGCGGGCGCGCCTTCCAGCAATCCGTCAATGGTTTTTGAAAGAACCTGTTTGTCCGCCGGATAAAACAGCCCGGCCACGGCGGGCGCGCGGACGCGCAGAGGGCTGTTGGTCTGTTCCGCCGGCGGAGCGGGCGGGTCCGCGCGCGGCGTATCCACCCGCGAATCACACCCGGAGAAAAGCGGCAGCAACGCCATCAGGGCCGCCCCGATGACCGTTCTTGGTCTGGTTCCCGCTGGCATGGTGTTTGACATAGCACCCTCCGCAAGAAGAAGTCAATATCCATTTTATGGCGTCACCTGTATAACGCCGCGCGCTTTTCTTTCCGCAATACTTGGGCGGCCGTGAAATCTTGCCGACTCGGCCAGCTCACGCGATACATGGAACAAGCCGGGACGGCTCTGCCCCTTTGGCGTTGCGCCCCCTGCCGAAATCGCGTGTCGCCAAACGCCGGTTCCCGGGTAAACTTAGGGCGATGCAATCAAGCTTGGAAGTGCTTTTCACACCGGCGGAATTTGACGCGCTGAAGAACCGGGACCTGTCCAACACCGTATGCGTGGTGTTCGATGTTCTGCGCGCCACCACCTCCATGCTGGCCGCGCTGCGCCACGGCGCGGCGCGGATCATCCCTGTCAAAGAGATTTCCGAGGCGCTGGCCCTGCGGCGCGGCCTTCCGCAGGCGGCCCTGCTGGCGGGAGAACGCGACGGCCTGCGCATCCGCGCCGGGCAAACCGGCGGTGTTGATTTTGACCTGGGCAATTCCCCGCGCGAATTCACCCCGGAGCGCGTCGCCGGCCGGACCATCATCATGACCACCACCAACGGCACCCGCGCCTTGCAGGCGTGCCGGGGCGCCCGGCACATCCTGGCCGGCGCATTTCTCAATCTCGCCGCCCTGGCCGGCTGGATAAGAAACCAGCCGCCGCCCAGCCTGCTTCTGGTCGGCGCGGGCACATTCGAGCAGGCCGCCTACGAGGACACCCTGGCCGCCGGGGCCTTGGGCGAGTTGGTCTGGGACCAATTCAGCCGCCGGGCCGATTCCGCCCATCTGGCCCGGGAAGTGTACCGCGCGGGCGCAACCGATCTGTCCGCCGCCTTGCGGCAACATTCCCGCAACGCCCGCCGCCTCCTGGCCCGCCCCGAATTGCGCGACGATGTTCCTTTTGCCCTGCAACGCGACACCGTCCCCTTCAACGCCGAACTGAAAAACGGCGCGGTGGTGAAGTTTCATTGACTTCCTGCGGTTGGCTCCAATGGATGCGAGTGTTCTTGATCTTCAATGGCCAAAGGAGGATGATATGGCCCGGTCGGGAGGCCGCTCAGGAGCCTGGCGAAGAAAACCGGACTGATGAAACCGAGCCGGCCCCCGCCCGAACCCGGCGGACAACGCCTGGCGGCAACGTCCCGCGGGGAAGTGAACTGATATGGCCTATCAAATTCTCAGCCTGGACGCTGTCGCGGAGTATTTGCATCTGACCCCGGCCGACATCGCGGAGCGCGTCAAGTGCAACGAGATTCCGCACGAGAAGCGCGGCCGCCGCGTCGTCTTTTCCAAGGACGAAATTGACCTGTGGGCTTCGCAACGCCTCCTCCGCCTGCCGGGCCGGCGGTTGACGGAGTATCACCGGGAAACCACCCGTGGCACGCGGGAAATCCTGCCGCGCCAAACCCTCCTGCCGGACATGATCCAGCCCGGCTTCATTGCCCCGGTCCTGCCGGCCAAAACCAAGTCATCCGTTTTGCATGAGTTGGTGGCGCTGGCGGAAACCACCGGGCGTTTGAACAATCCCCAGGACCTGCTGGCCAGTCTGGAAGCGCGCGAAGCCCAGAGTTCCACCGGAATGCCCGGCGGTTTTGCGCTCCCCCATCCCCGCGTGCCCGACCCTTACCTGTTTGAAAGTTCGTTCATCGTCCTCGGCCGCACCGTTCAGGAAATCTTTTTCGGCGCGCCCGACGCCCGGCCCACGAACCTGTTCTTCCTGATTTGTTGCCAGGATGGCCGGTTGCATCTGCACACCCTGGCCCGAGTTTGTCTCATGGCACAGAGAACCGCCATCCTCGATCAACTCCGCCAATCCCCCGACGCCGAGTCCATGCGCGCCTCCCTGCTGGCCGCGGAAGAGGAAGCGCTGGCCGAAACAAAAACATGACGGGCGAAGGCGAGCCTGATTTGAGGTGAGCTGATCCAGAAGTTGCGCAAAAAGGCCTTGACAGGATTGAGGCTGGGCTGGTAAAAGCGAAATGAGTTTTGATTATACAACGCACATGGCTTCAGAAGACGCTCTTATTCCTGCGAATAGTTCTTCTCACACATTTCTTTGGCCTGAATTGGAGATCCGTCTTGGCGGCAGGCCTGTCGTTGGCGGTCTGGTCGGCATCGGCGCAGGCCCCGGGGATCCTTAGCCACCAGGGCAAGTTGACCGTCAACGGCACCAACTTCACCGGGATTGCGCAGTTCAAGTTCGCATTGGTCAGCGGGTCGGGTAATGCCACGTTCTGGAGCGACAACGGCACGAGCGTGGGCGGCGCGGCGCCAAGCGATCCACCCATCGTTCTGGCCGTAAGCCGGGGGATTTTCTCGGTGAACCTCGGCGATCTGACCGTGACGAACATGACCCTCGCCGTCTCCGCCAGCGTTTTCACCAACACCGGCGTTTTTCTGCGCACCTGGGTGAACGACGGCGTGGACGGATGGCAGCAGTTAAGCCCGGACATTCAGATTGTGTCGGTGGGTTATGCTCTGTCGGCGATGAATTTGAGTGGCAATGTTACGGATGCGCAGCTTTCGACGAACATCGCGCAGATCAACGGCACCAATGCGTTCAAGGGAACGAACAACTTCGCCGGCGTGACGATTGCCACGAACACCAACAACCTCTTCAACGGGACGTTCGCGGGCAGCTTGAGCGGCAATGCCACGACGGCGGCGACGGCCAATAATTTTTCCGGCTCGCTCACCGGCGATGTGACCGGAACCCAAGGCGCGACGGTGGTTGCCAGCGTCGGCGGGCAGACGGCGGCGAACGTGGCCGGGGGCGCGCGCGCGGCCAACGGGGCGACCAGCGCGAACACCGCCAACGCGATTGTGCAGCGCGATGCGTCGGGTAATTTTTCCGGTTCGACGATCACGGGGGCCAGTTTCAACGGCAATGGTTCGGGCCTGACGAGTTTGAACCCGGCGAACTTGAGCGCGGGGACGGCGGCCATCGGCATCAGCGGCAACGCCGCAACGGCGACGACAGCGATCAGCGTGACCGGTCCGGTTGCCGCCTCAAGCCTGACCGGGACGCTTCCCGCCGCGCTTGTGCGATCGTCGCTTCCTTCGGGCATCACGGTGGTTTCGATGCTGGCGCAGGACGTTTCGCTTTTGACCAATGGTTACCAGTTCCTGATGACGGTGCCGCCGCCCGCGTGGGTGAATGGCTCGACGACAGGCGCGCCGTCGGCCCGTTCCGGCCAGAGCGCGGCATGGGATGGGCAACAGATGATTGTCTGGGGCGGCAACGCGGGGTCCGGCAGCCCGGTTTATGTCAACACGGGCGGTCTTTACGATCCGGTTGCGGACCAGTGGACCCCGATTTCTCCGATTGACGTTCCAGACCCGCGGAGCGGCCATACGTCGGTCTGGACCGGGTCGCAAATGGTTGTGTGGGGTGGAATGAACAGCGTCAGCACCTTTCTGAACACGGGCGGGCGGTATCAGCCGTCGCCGCAGCAATGGAGCGCGATTTCGACTTTGAACGCTCCCGCCGGGCGGAACGGCCATGTTGCGGTTTGGACCGGCTCGGCGATGTTGATCTGGGGCGGCCAGAATGCCAGTGGACTGCTGAATGACGGATCGCTTTACGATCCAGTCGGAGACCAATGGACGGCATTGAATTTGCCGAATCCTCCAGAGGCACGGATCAATGCGACAGCGATTTGGGCGGGTGACCGGGTGATTATTTGGGGAGGCACCGGCGTGGGAGGGCCGTTGAACGATGGCGGGGAGTTGGTCTTCAGTTCCGGCGCTCCTTCGCAATGGGTGGCGACAACGCTGACCGGCGCTCCAGCCGGACGCAGCGGACACAGCGCGATCTGGACCGGCCAGCAGATGATTATCTGGGGCGGAAACAGCAGCGGCGCTCTTGGCGACGGCGGAATCTTCACTCCCTCCGGCAATTCGTGGGCGGCGGTTTCCAGCACCAGTTCGCCAGCCGCAAGGTACAACCATGCGGCGCTTTGGACCGGCACGGAGATGCTCATTCTGGACGGGAGCACGGGTTCGGGCGAATTGGCGTCGGGTTCGGCCTATAATCCGGCGACGGGGCTTTGGCGGACATTGAGCGGCAGCGGCGGCCCGCTGGCGCGGACACAGCCCGGCGCGGTGTGGACAGGGACGCAAGCGGTGGTCTTTGGCGGCCAGGCCAGCAGCCAGCCGGTGGCGGCGTTGCAGACGCTGGTTCCACAACCGGCCTGGTATTTCTACAGCAAGTTATGAAACACAAGTTTTTGTCGGCTTTGGTGGGTCCGGCCATTTTGCTCGGCCTCGGCCATTCGGCCCAGGCGCAATGGCAGACCCAGTCCCTTCTTATCAAGCCGGGTTGGACGGCGATCTACCTGCATGTGGACGCGTCGTATCAGACGCTGGATAACCTGGTGGGTGGCGATTTGAACAATCCCATTCAGGAGATTTGGCTTTGGAATGTGTCGGGCAGCACGCTTCAGTATGTGACGGCCCCCCAAGCGCCACTGACGACCAGCAGCCAATGGGCCAACTGGGAGCGCCTCGGCACGGGGTTGCCCAGCACGCTGGCCACCCTGGTTCCCAATGGCGCGTATTTGGTGCATTCGACGGCGGCGACCAATTACACCTGGAATCTCAAGGGCAAACCGGTGGCGCCAAGCTACGCCTGGACAACGGCCGGGGAGAATTTCCTAGATTTTCCGACTTCTCCGAACAATCCGCCGGCCTTCGACACCTTTCTGTCTCTGGCGCCGGCGTTGGAGAGTGTGGCCCAGATTTACCAATACAACGGCGGGCAACTCGGCTCGACCAACCCAAGCCAGGTCTTCAACTTGCACAACACGACGGTGACGCGCGGACAGGCCTTTTGGATTCAGTCCGGATCCTATTTCAACAATTACTACGGGCCGTTCACGGCGGTGATCCCAAGTGTCGGCGGAGTGGCTTTTAGCAACTTGACCAGCCAGTTCAGTTTTCACTTGCAGAACACGACCGCGGGAAAGGTGACGGTGACGCTCAACTTGTTGACGTCAGAAACGCCGCCCAGCGGGCAGACGCTCATCGTGGGAGTGCCGCCGCTGCTGTTGCGCGGGGCGCTGGTGACGACCAACCTCACCTACAGCTACAGCAATCTGACCACCGGCACACCGGCGAGTTGGACGCTGGCGCCGCAAGGGTCGTCCGGTTCGGACATTGTGGTGGTGCTGGGCCTCAACCGATACGCCATGACCGCCAGCCCCGGCTCGCTCTATGCCGGCATCTTGAAGTTCACCGATTCCACCGGCTACACGGAGGTGGATGCGCCGGTTTCGGCGGTGGTGGCCAATTACACCGGGCTGTGGGTGGGAAGCGCCTCGGTGAGCCAGGTGGCCAATTACCTCAAGATCTACCAAACGGATGCCAACAACACCCCGGTCGTCGGCACCAACGGGGCCTATGTCGTGACCGGCACCAACACCAGCTTGGGGGCGGTGTCATCCCCGTTTCCGTTGCGCCTGATCGTCCACAACGACGCGACGCATGTGAATTTGCTCCAGCGGGTTTTTTTTGGAAGCGACATCAACTCCAACACCATCATCGCCCTGAACGAAAGCTCGCTGGATCCCTCTCAACTCGGCTCCGCGCGCCGGATCAGCGCCATCCACCTGCCATGGTCGGCGACCAATGCGCCCTTCCCAATGACCGGACAACTGGCCCCCGGCGGAACGCTCACGGCCAGCGCCACCTTCAATTATGCCGATCAATCATCCAACCCGTTTCTGCACACCTACCACCCGGACCATGACAACCTGGACGCGACCTTTCAGAATCAACTGCCGGTAGGCTCTGAATCGTATGGGATTCAGCGCCAATTCACCCTGACCATCAGCCCGCCGAACAACGACTTTGCCAGCCTGACCCAGGCCGGCCAGTCGTTCACGGGAGTCTACCAGGAAACGATCACGATGACCGGCCTGGGCGGGGCGACGCGGACGTTCAACACCGCCGGGTCCTTTGGGCTGACTCGCCTCAGTCCCATCTCTGTCCTCAACCCGTAACGAAAAAGAAGTACAAACCATTTGCGCCAAGAACCCCAGAATCTCAGAAACCGCACTCACACTATGAAAAATCCGACCTCTCACAATCCCCGGCAACGCCGTCTCTTGACCTGCCGGACAACATCCCCCGCTGTCTATTATTCACGGGCCATTGTCAATTGGTCATTGGCCTGGGTTTTGGCGGCTTTGGCTGTCGCGCCCCGCCAGGCGCAAGCCCAGGCGACACCCAACCCTCCCGGGCAAATCAGCTACCAGGGGTTCCTCACCGACGCCAACGGCATTCCGCTGGCGACCAATGCGCCGAAGAATTACGTCGTCACATTCACCATTTACGACGCTCTGGCCGGCGGCAATATCAAGTGGGCGGAAAACCAGACAGTCACGGTGGATCGCGGCTACTTCAGCGTGATGCTCGGGCAGGGGACTGCCGTGAGCGGCAGCGTGCCCTGGACCAATAACCTGACCTCCATTTTTACAGGGGCAACCGCCTCCTCGCGCTATGTCGGCATCACGGTCGCCGGACTTCCCGGGCAGAGCACGCCGGCGGAGATTCAACCGCGCTTGCAGTTGCTGGCCTCGCCTTATGCGTTCCTGGCCGCCAACGCCAACTCGATCTCCGACAACACCGGGGCGCAGGTGCTCACCACCTCTGGAACATCGGTCGGCATTGATGAAACGCCCTTCTCCGGCGACGCAATGAGCGTCAAGGGCAATGTCGGCATCTACGAGAATTCCGTGTTGGATTTCGGCGAAGGGTATGGCGGGCAGGCGTCAGACTCGGGCAGGATCGGCTACGATTACCTTTCCGCCAACGCTCTGGACATCGTCGGCGCGGGGACCGCGACCAACAACCAACACGTCAAACTCTGGGCTGGAGGCGGCGCCAGCACGACTGGGCCGCTCGGAGTGGAGATTGACACGCCGGCTGCAACGCTCGACGTCAACGGCGGAGCGTTTTTCAGCGCCGGCGCTGGTCTGGGCAGCGCGGGAGGCCGCTATGGGGTCAGCGTGTTCTATGACACCAGCGACAACACCGGTCAGATCCAATCTTATCAGCCCGGAACTGCCTTTGAGAACCTTACGCTCAATTATGGAGGCGGCAATGTGGGCATCGGCACCTTGAGTCCGCAGGCCAAGCTGGAGGTCAACGGCGTCACCTACATGGACGGTGGCGCCGCGATTCTCAATAAGAACTATCTCCAATTCGGCCTCAACGTTGCGAACAGACAAGTGGATGCGGGCAAGATCGGCTACCAGACGTTTGACAACAATCTCGATATTGTGGGCGCCGGCACCGGCGCAAATCGCGCGATCACCATGTTTTGTGAAGGGGGCACGACCATAACCGGCCCGCTGACCACCGAAGGCCTGGTTAGCGCGCCCACACTCGCCGCGGGCGGTGGCGCGGTTGCCGCCGGGGATGTGTTCAGCCTGAATGGCACCGGCCACTTAAACAACAATAGATTGTATCTCCGCGGAGGCACGGACACCAACCACTACCTTGTGTATGATGACAGCTATGGCACGGATGGGCCGGCCTTGGTCGGCAACGGTGGCGGCGTTCTTGGAGACAGTGCCGGCGGCTATTCCTGGGATCTTTATTGGAATAGCGGAGGCGAAGTCTATGTCCGCAATTTCGTTTTTGTCTACGGGCCGGTGTTTGGCGGAGCGTTTCAGTTGGTTTCTGACAAGTCCAAGAAGCAGAATATTGAAGAGGTGGATGCGAAGACGGTGCTGGCCAAGCTGGAGGAGATGCCCGTCACCAAGTGGAATTATACCAACACCCCTTCGGTGGCGCACATCGGCCCGATGGCCCAGGATTTCGCCGCCAGCTTTGGCTATGGCGTGGTGACGAACGACGACCAGCACATTTCCTTGGGCGACGAGGTCGGCGTCTCCCTGGCGGCCATCAAGGGATTGAATCAGACAGTGAAAGAACAGAACGCGGAACTCCAGGCGCTGAAGAAGGAAGTGGCGGATTTGAAGGCCCTGGTGGAAAGCCTGGCCCCGGCCAAGAACGCCAGACCATAGGAAGCGGCAGCACGCCCGTTGTGACCAGTGGCCGCCATGAATAACGTCGAGAAGCTTTGAATGTCAGATCCATTTAAACCGCTATGAAACCGTTTCAGCGCATTTTTCTTGCCGTGGCGCTCTTGTCCGGCCTCGGCTGTCTGGCGCCTCCCGCCGGGGCGCAGACGCCGCCGTTGGCCATTGACCAGACGGCGCTCTTGGTCAACACGAACTACGCCTTGGGCGTCAACTGGCAATCAGGGAGCGGTGTGCCGCTGTCCGACACCAAGGGCACCCCCGCCGGTTCGGACGGTCGCGAGTCCATCACCAACTCGGTGACCAATCTGCCGCCCACGACCAATCAATACTCCGCCTTTGTCGGGGCATCCGGCGTGCCGGTCCAGGGCACTACGAACTTGAACTCCAGCACCAATTTCGCGGCCAACGTCACAGCTCTCAACTGGCCGCGAGTCACCGCCGACGGCACACATGCGACCCCGGTCATCGCGGTGCTGCGCTCGGCGCAGGTCGGCGCGCCTTATTTTTCGCAAGAGGTCTCGTACTATTTCGGGGCAATCATACCTCCGCCCGGCACGGACGAGAATGGAAACGCGCTGACCAACATATCCAACTTGGATTACTGGGTGGGGCAACCCTACACTACAAACACCTCCTCCTCCAACATGGAGTACTATTACAGCCCGAACGCCCAGGCCGTGTTTGCGACCCAGTCCGGCGGGATTGATATCACCTGGCAAAAGGCCGCGCCCAGCAGCAGCGCGCCGCCGGATTATGCTTCCAACCCCACCAACTATCTGGTGATCGCGGGGTCCTATTATCGGCTTTACACGGTGCATTACCTCGTGTCCGGGGCGGCGGTAAAAACGCCGCGGCAAATCTATTGGACGGAGGGCAGCCACGCCCAGACCGGCCACCCGGTGTCCGTGCCGCAGGCGAGCGTCAACCAGGTCAACGTCATATATAACAACAGCTTTCCGCAGTACGTGACTCCGGGCGACCTGTCGGCGGCCATCCCCATCACCAACACGCTCTGGTTCACCAGCACGGCGCCGCTGGAGATCAAGGCGGACAATGTCACCGGCCGGGTGTTTGTGGAGTTGCTGGGTGAATTGAATCCCGACGGGGTGACGCGGCGGTTCCTGGGCTTTGAAATTGTGGATGTGAGCCAGGAGCCGGTGCCGACGGATATTAATGTGAACTTGGGAGAGCAGGTGCCGGCTTATGCGGACGGCACCGACTACTCGACATTGACGCCTTCGCCCATTCAGAACCCGGGGACCTCGTTCTATTATCAAGAGCAGGCGCCCAATTCGAGCCAGGTCGTGCTTTGGGCGACGCAGGAGACGATCAATCTGAACGATTTCCAGGTGTATTGGCTGGTCTCAGGGGTGGCCGGTTTGCAATGGCCCTATCTGTTCGACCGGTATCATCTGGTCTGGTCAACCAATTCGACGGATTATGTGGATTACCTTCGTCCGCTGGTGAGCACGGCGGCGGAGGCGGCGATGACGTCGGTGCAATTGCCGGCGGCAGAGGCGCCGACGATCGCTTATCAAGACCCGCTGGATCAACCGCGGGCCTTCCTCAGCTCCTCCGGCGTCTTTTACACTTTCCTGAGCACGAACTACCCCGCCCACCGAACTCTGATCCAGTTTCTCCAGAACGGGGAGGTGTCTTATGAGCGAGTTTTCTCATTTCTGGACATTGGCATAAAGAACAGCGCATTATTCACCGGTTCCGTGGCTACCAATCTCGACGCTTGGGATCCGATCAACCAGGATTTGGCGTTCGCCAGCATCTATACCGCCCCTTACGCCTTCACCAACACGGTCAGCGTCGGGGCGCGGATCGAGCCGCCCATCGGGGTGCGGCAGAGCTTGGGAGGCGGTTACTGGGCCGGTTACATCATGCAAGCCAACGGCAATGCCTTCAACCCTGAGGATTACGTGGACCCGTTTGTGTCCGGTTTCCAAGCGGCCAGCCTGGGTTCGATTATTCCGGTCAATGCCGTGCCCGGCAATGATTCGCTGGACGTATGGTGGTTCCGCAGCGACAATGCCGACGCCAGCCTTGGCTTCCAACCGTCTTATTGGCCGGCGGTGATCGGGCATTACAACATCCAATGGCCGTCGGGTACGCCGGAGATCATCATGGCGAACAACGCCGGAGTCACCCTGGACAGCCTGCAAGCGAACGGGACCATTTATCGTCAGGATGATCCGACGCAGCCGGGCTATAATCCGAACGAAGAGCATGCTGTGCTGCTGGGCGGCCAGGTTTATGCCTTGCGCGATGATCTTAATGTCACCAACGGCCCTGGATTCACTTCCCTGCCTTGCGTGTTGATCAATTACACCGACTCGGACGGGCTTCCGTCCATGGGCGTGTACCATGTCCGGCGCGAGGCGCCTGAAGAAGGTTACCTGTTTGATTACGTGGTGAATGCGGGTACCAAGCTGCAAGCGCCGATGCCGCTGCCATTGCTGGCGCTGCCCATCGAAGGCAGCGGAGCTTATGCGACCAATTACAACACGGCCCCCGCGGGCACGGCGGGAGATTTGCCGCCGGGCTGGACCAGCGCGGCGACCAACGGGCCGTTTGGTCTTTACGCCAATTTCACATTCCAGGACCGTCAGAACGCCTTCTGGGTCTATCGCGGCTTGAACGCCGGTTTGCCTCCGCTGGCGGCTGGCACTTACAACGCCGTTTCCGGCGCGTTTGGCCCGTTGATCCCCGCCACGGCGGTGGTGAACATGCCCTTCGCCTACTATCTCCACGTCTCGCGTTTGGTCAGTTCAATGACGGTGAGCAATTCCCCCACGCTGCCGGCCGGGTTGAGCGCGTCGGTGACGACCAACGGCATTGCCATCCTCGGCACGCCGCTGGTCACCGGCTCCAACACCTACCTGATTACCATCCAGGACTTGGCGGACAATTCAGTCGTGACCAACAGCCTCTCCATCAAGGTGGTCGCCAGCGGGATGCCTTCCGGGCAGAGTCCTCTCATCATCGTCAGCACCAATCAGTATTCTGGAACGACGGTCGCTTACACCGGGCGGCCTCCGTTCCTGGCGGAGCCGGCCGCGCCGAGCAACAGTTTCACGATGCGGTTTTATTACGAGAATCAGGCGGGCTTCGACTGGCCGGGTTATACCGCGCCGCCGGTGGGGGCGATTGTGCCGTACCTCCTGCCAAAGGACGCCAGCGGAAATTTTGTGGGCGATCCGACGAAGAAGACAACAACCAGCCAGGACATTGTCTATCGGCCTGTTTGGCCGTCGCTGGTGGATGGGCAGCCGCTGCCAACCTTATATTCCGGCCAGACGCTGACGGAGCCGATCAATGGTTTGCCCGAGGTGCGCGGCCAGAGCAGCGTCCAGGTGCTCTATGAGCAATCCATCGCCACCAACAACATCACGGAGGGATTTGCCAAGCAGAGCGTGGCACTCTACGACCCGACGGTGCAGAAGACCGCGAGTCTGCCGGCGCAGGGCTTGAGCCAGCTTCCGGCGGGCGTGGTGTCCAGCATGTTTGAGGGCAAGTATTATTTCCCGACCCTTCCCCCCAATTTGGCCACCCGCCTTTGGTTCGATCCCAGCACAACCAACCTGGTCTTTCAGGGCCAGTTCGTGGATGACATCGTCGGCGAGAAGTATCTCATGCTCAACGTGCTGGCCGGGGCCGATCTGGCGGCGGTGCAGCAGTTGTGCCCCGCCAGTGATCTCAATTACATCCCATGGACAAACCTGGTGGCGAGCCTTTCCGCGCCGCTTTACACTTTCCACCAAACGCCGGGCGTTCCGGGAAGTTATGTGAACGACCCCACGCAAACAATCACCAATTATGCCGGGGATCTGGTCGCCATCAGCAGCGGCGAGCAACAGGTGGACTCTTACGCCCTGAGCGCCACCGGCCCGGGCGTGGGCTACGTCTCTTTCGTCGTGGGCAATACCATCAATCCGGCCTTCTCCAGCGACCCGGTTACCGTTTATATCATCCGCGCCGCGCCGCCGCTGTTTCCAGGCGAATTGAAAGTCATCCCGGACGCCAACCCATTGAGCGTCTCCTTATCCTTCCAGCACACCGCCGATCTGGCCGGCCGCTCGTCGGATTATCTGTATGACTGGCGCATTATGCCCCCGGTGGACGGGCTGCCGCCGACCACCGACCCGACGAATTGGACGCCGCTGGCTTATGGGAGCGATCTTACGCACTACACGATGGGCGGCTCTTTGGGGATTGAATCTCTGGGCGACAATTATGTGGCGATGCGCTACCGCGATACGAATGTGGCTGCCAACCCGGCGGATACGAATTGGTCGCCGTGGACGGCCCCCGTGCTCGCGCCGGGCTACATCAGCCGGGTTGTGGCCGGAATCAACCCCTTTGACCAGACCACGACCGATCTCTTTGACAACCCGGTCAACACCACCGGAACCGTCATCGCGGAGGCCGGCCACCGCTGGGAGGGCGACGTGGCGTTGAACGCGCAGACCCTGACCAACGCCGGATTGATCGAGATTTACGAAACCGTGCTGCACCAGGGAGAGAACATCAGCATTGACGCCGGCTACAATTACGGACCCGCCAACAGCGCCTTGCTGCTCATCACCGGCTACCTCAATGATCTCTACAACGACGTGGCCAACGACGCCTGGGCCAACGCGCAAAATCCCACCATCAGCATCGGGACCGACAACACGACTTATGGCAACCTGGCCACCTCTCTCTTTTGTTTCCAAGGGGAAGTGCCTTCCCTGCTGGAGCAGGATCTGGCCCTGCTGCGAGGACGCGATGACACGCTGGAGCCGGGCGTGGAGTTGGCGCCGGTCTATAACCGGCTCTATTGGAACTACACGCTGGGCATCAACGCCGGCGAGGTCATCTACGCCCTCAATTACAACATCCAGGATGAAAACGGCGACGGCGTGATCAACGCGGCCGACGCCGCCATCCTCTATCCCATGGGCCACGGCGACGCCTACGGCCATTATCTCACCGCGCTGACCTATTATTACCAGTTGCTGTTGAACCCCAATTTTGACTGGGTGCCGCAGATTGAGGCGGTGAGCGTGCTGGGGGCCACCGTCTCTGTCAATTATGAGGACGAGCGCAAGTTCGCCTCCACGGCGGCGTCGCTGGCCCGCACGGGCGAGCAGGTTTTCGACCTGACCTGGCGCGAGGGTTACCAGGGGGGCGGCACCAGCGCGGGCTGGTCCAGCTTTGGCGCCTCCCAGCCCAACACCTCGCGCCCCTACAACGTCGGGGGCGGGACGGCTTATGTGACCAAGTATTGGGGATTGGATCACTGGGCGACCCGGACGGACATGGGCGCCTATTTGAACTGGGTGGTGGGCAATGCCATTCTCCCGCCGGTGGATCCCAATCCCGCGGACGAGGGCATCCAGAAGGTGGACCGCACCACGGTGCCGGAATTGGTCGAGCTGCCGCAGACCGCCACCCAGCTTCAGGCTGACATGGACAACGCGGAAGCGGGCTTCACGCCGCTGAACCTATCCCAAAACGCCATCCCGTTCGACATCAACCCGCTGCTGGTGACCGGCGCCAACCCGCAGACGCATTTCGAGCAAATTTACTCGCGGGCGTTGGTGGCGTTGAACAACGCCGTGGACGCGTTCAACAACGCCCAGGGCGTCACGCAGGAATTGCGCCAGGAGCAGAATTCGCTCACCGATTTCCAGGCGTCGGTCACGGCGCAGGAGTTGGCCTACAACGACCAGTTGATTGAACTCTACGGCACGCCCTATCCGGAGGACATGGGGCCGGGACAAACTTATCCCCAAGGCTACACCGGACCGGACCTGCTCCATTACACCTACGTGGAGAACCCGGACACCAACACCTTCGGCGGGATACTGAACGATCCAACCCAGCCGCAAACCTATCTTCTGGACGTCCAGCAACTTCCGCAGGACTGGACGAGCAACATGTACGACAACTTCAATTTCATCATGGAGAGCACCGCCCCCGGCTACGCCAGCAGCACGAATGTGGTGCCCTTCACTATTGGTCCCGACGGTTTCTTCAACAAGCCGGCGGCCTGGACCAGCCAGCGCGGGACGGTCGGTTCCATTCAGCAGGCCATCTCGCAGTACATCGCGGCGGAAAACGCTTTGCGCAACGACGCCGCCAGCGCCATGGGTGACAAACAGTCGCTCGACAAGGCGATGAACGCGTTCACCGCCCAAGAGACCTTCACGTCCTACATCACTAGTTTGGGCAACACTGATATTGACCTGGGAACGGCCATCGCATCGTTGAATATGGGCTACGCCATCGAGAATCAGTGGACCACTGTGGCGGAGGGGATCGCCGAAGATATTGCCACCACTCTCCTCAGTTCCATCCCCACCACAATTATCGCCGGCTTGGCGTTTGGCGGAAACGTGGCACAACCGGCGGCGGGCGCCGCCTACGCCACCGCCATCAATGTCAAGGACGTGCTGACGGTGATCAACGCGGGTGCTTTCACCGCCGTGCAAGCCGCGGATCTGGGCTGTCAAATCGCCATCAACGAAAATCAGGAATCAATTGCGAATGCCCAAATGGAAAACGGGCTGCAAAACGCGGTTCTCGCCCTGGGTCAACTGGAGAACAGTCTGCAAGGCGATCTGGGCACCCTGAACGACCAATTGAGGAAGGTGAGCGACGCGCAGGCCGCCTACCAGGCGCTCGTGGCCCAGGGCAACCGCATCCAGGCCGAACGCCTCACCTTCCGCCAGCACGCCGCCGCCGTTATCCAAGGCTACCGCACCAGCGACCAGGCCTTTATCCTGTTCCAAAACGAGGACCTGCAGCGCTACCAGACCCTGTTCAATTTGGCCGCCGAGTACGCCTTCCTGGCCGCGCAGGCTTACGATTACGAAACCGGCCTGCTCAACACCACCCAGGGAAAAGCCTTTCTCAATCAAATCATCAGTTCCCAAGCCATCGGTGTGGTCAATAACGGCGTGCCCCAAGCCGGCGCGAGCGACGGCGGCGACCCCGGCTTGGCCGGCGCGCTGGCGGAAATGGACGCCGACTGGCAGGTGCTCAAGGGCCGGCTCGGCTTCAATAATCCCGACGGCTACGGGACGACCGTTTCGCTGCGCACCGAGAATTACCGCATCCTCGGCACCAGCGACGGGGACGCCAACTGGCAGCAGGTTCTGCAGCAAGGCCGGGTGGCCGATCTGTTGAGCGACCCCGACGTGGAGCGCTACTGCCTGCAAATTGACGACGGGAGCGGCCTGCCGGTTCCGGGCATCATCCTCAACTTCAGCACGATAATCGCCGACGGCATGAACCTGTTCGGCAATCCGCTCGCGCCCGGGGACCACGACTTCAGCCCGAGTTCCTTCGCCACCAAGATATTCTCGGTGGGCGTGGATTTCGACGGCTACATTGGCATGGACAATCCATCGCCCAATGGCGGCACGACGCCGGCCGACCCTTCCACCGACCCGAATGCGCTCGCGGCGACGCCTTACGTCTATCTCATCCCGGTCGGAGTGGATTCGATGCGCAGCCCGCCGCTGGGCGACGCCAGCGCGATCCGCACTTGGAACGTGGACGATGTGACCATTCCGCTGCCGTTCAACATAGGCGGGTCGGACTATTCCAGCCAGCCTTTCTACACCTCCGCCGACTCGTTGACCGAGCCGCTTTTCGCGGTGCGCGGGAACGAGGCTTTCCGCCCGGTCTCCTCGACGGATGCTTTCAGCACAAGCATCTACGGGGCCAGCGGCGCTCTTCAGCCTTCCCAATTCACCAACCAGCGCCTGATCGGCCGTTCCATCTGGAACAGCAAGTGGAAGCTGGTCATCCCGGGCCGGACACTTCTGTCCGACCCGAACCAGGGATTGGCCCGGTTCATCGCGTCGGTCAAGGACGTGAAACTTTACTTCATTACCTATTCCTATTCAGGCAACTAACCCTTTCCCCGCGCACACCTATGAATAAAATTCTCAATCCATCCCAAGGCTGCCTGGTGATCCTGCTGGCGGCCGCCGCGGTTTGCAGCCTCGGGCCATGTCCATCCGCCCAAGGCATGCCGCCGGCTCCGGATCACCTGATCTACGGATTGGCCCGGAACCAGTACGGCACCCCGTTGAGCAGCGCCAATTCATCGGTGCTTCTCGTCACCCCGTCGGGCGTCCAGATCAACGGCCGCGTCCTTCCCGGCCTTGCCGCCGGCGTCAACTATCAGATCAAGGTGCCGATGGACTCGGGCGAGACCTCGCAACTCTACCGGCCCGACGCCCTCATCGTGTCCGCCCCTTTCACATTGTACGTGGTCGTTGACACAACGACCAATGTCCCCATCGAGATGACGGGCGGTTCTTTGCTGCTTGGCCAGCCTGGAGGCGCGACGAGGATCGACTTGACGCTCGGCACCGATTCCAACGGCGACGGCATCCCGGACGCGTGGGAATATGCCTACTTGTCCGCGCTGGGAACGAATGTTCCCCTCTCCTCGTTGAACGCCAATTCCAGGCTGGCCGGAGGCCTGACCTTGTGGCAGGCGTATTTGCTGGGCCTGCCGGTTTTCGACCCGGGCGCCACCTTTCAAGTCGCGCTGCTGGGGTTCAACGGCTCTTCCCCTGTACTGGAGTTTCCCGGGATGACGGGACGCTCCTACACGGTGTTTGGCTCCTCGGACCTCAATAACTGGACGCCGTTGACATTTAATTTGCCGACCGACGCCCCCGGCGCTCCCGCGCGAACGTTTTTTTATTCGCCCGCGATTCAGGATGTTCAACTACAGGTGATCGTGCCCGCCCCGGCCTCTTCCGCGACGTTTCTCAAGGTGCTGCTCCAATGACCGTGCCGCCGGCTTCGCCGTTCATCGCCCTTTACCAGAGATGAATTCAGCCCGCAAGAACGCCTTAAAATTGCTGCCGGCGGTTGCCGCCATCGGCCTGGCCGGGGCTTTCATCTGGGTCAGCGCCGCGCACCGCGCCAAACCGCCCGCCCCGCCCGCCCCGCCCGCCGTCGCGCGCCATGATTTGGCGCTGCGAAACGGGCGTTGGTATCGGGGCTTGGAAACCAACGCATTCACCGGATTGATGGTGGACTTTTACCCCGGCGGCGCCATCATGGCGCGCTCCATGATTTCCAACGGCCTGCCGAACGGGTGGTCGGAGACTTGGTACACCAACGGGCAAATGCAGGTCCGCGAAGGCTTCCGCAACGGCGTCTCCGACGGGTTGCGCGAGAAGTGGTACCAAAGCGGCCGGAAAAAGTCCGAAGCCACATTGGTTGACGGAAAGGCAACGGGCACCTTTCAGAGTTGGCATGAAAACGGCCAATTGTCGGAACGGATCCAAATGAAACTTGGCGAGCCGGAAGGCATCGCCTGGGCCTATTATCCCAGCGGCTTTGCCAAGGCCGAAACCACGGTGCAGGACGGCAAGGTGCTTAACCGGAGATCCTGGAAGGATGGCGAATACAAGACCACCCAGTAGCCGATGGCGCGGCTGGATCGGCATCGGCCTTTGCTTCCTCGTTTGGCCGGCGCCCGCCCGCGCACAACCCTCCGTCCAACGCGGCGTCACCGCCGGCGGCGGCGGCGCCGCTTCCGCGGGTCCTTACATGGTGGTTGGCACAACAGGCCAGCCAGCCGCCGGTTCCGCCAGTTCCCAGGCCTACGCCGTCAATGCGGGTTTCTGGGGCGCCTTCGGATCGCCCCCGATGCCCTCCGTACTGGTCTTGACCACCCTGTCCAACCAGCCGGTCCAACTCCCCGTCGCGACCCTGCTGGCTGGGAGCGATGCCGATGGCGATGCGGTGTCCCTTGTCAGCGTGGCTTCTTCCAGCGCGCAACGGGGTGTTGTCGTGCTGGCAGCGGGCCTCGTCACCTATACGCCGCCCAATGCGTTTCTCGGTGCTGATAGTTTCACTTACACGATCATTGATACGGGAGGCGACACCGCCATCGGCACCGTGTCGGTTAACGTCCTGCCCCAGGGCGCGCCGCCGACACTGACCAGTGAGCCGCAGGGCGGGACCGTGGGTTCCGGCGACAATGCAACGCTCACCGTGACGGCCAACGGCAGTGGAACACTTTTCTACCAATGGCAGTTCAATGGCGCCAACATCGCGGGAGCCACCGGCAGCAGATTAAGCCTGGACTCGTTGCAATTGACCAATGCCGGGCTTTACAGCGTGATGGTCAGCAACGGCGCCGGGACGGTCACCAGCGCCGTTGCCGTCTTGAACGTCGCGCCGCGATTGTCCGCGCAACTCACTAATCGCAGCGTCCTCTTGAGCTGGCCGGGGCCGTTTGTGCTGCAAACGGCCGGCAAGGTGGATGGTCCTTACCTTGACATCGCCGCAGCCGGAAGTCCGTATTTGGAAAGCACCACGACCAACGGGCAGCGCTACTATCGTCTTCGCTCCGTGCCCTTCATCCTGACAGGAACCAATATTGGGGGCGCCGGTTTCAGACTGGCCGGCGCCGGCATCCCGGGCTTCAACTTTGTCGTGGAAGGCTCGACCAACCTGGTGACCTGGCAACCGCTGCAAACCAATTCGTCCCCATTCGCCTTCACTGACACGTCGGCGAGCAATCATCCGCTGCGCTTCTACCGCGCCGTACTGGCGCATTAACTCCAACTGAATGAGATGCCGTTGGCAAAAGCTCGTCAGGTCAAGAAACTCCTGCGGCCTCCCGCTAATGGAACTTCAGCAATCCACCCGGACGCTGCCGTGTGCGGATTTCCCCGGACGATTCGCCAACTCGGTCCGCCGCCGCAGGAATCCAGGTAATATGTCCTCAGAAAACAGCTCAAAGGTCGGCCCCGCCTGACGGACGACGAGCGCATCACGCTGGCCGAGATAGGCTACCGACTGGTCCGCAAAGCCCTGGCAGAAGTGGCGCAGATCGTCCGCCCAGAAACCATCCTGGCTTGGCACCGGAAGTTGGCGGCCCGGAGATTCGACGGCGTAAAGAATCGCTCCACAAGTGCGCCCCGATGGCTGTAAAATCATGCGCTCACGATCAAGGCAGCCATGGTTTCTGGACCTTGCCCCCATCTGAACACAGCCGCCGATTTTGCCGCACCTTTTGGATCAAGCTGGCTGAGAGTTGCCCTCTTTCACTTTGCAATTGCTGTGGACGGCTTTGTTCCGACGTTGGCCGGGCGGACGGCATCACTGCAAACCATGCTTGCGCATCGCTCGCGGAGACAAGTTCCCGATAATGGCGGTGAACCACGGCGGCGGAGTTTCCAAGCTCTCCGGCCACGCGCCCGGCGTCTCCGATCTGCGCAAAGCGATAGCTGGCGTAGGAGTGGCGCAAAGCGTTGTGCTTCCATTTCATCCCGGCGGTCGCGGCGGTCTGCCATTGGGCTCGGGTGATCGTGGCTGAATTTCCCGGCCACACCATACCTTGCCGGCCAGCGTAGGGCGCCAGCCAAGCGGCCAGCGTGTCGCAAATCGGCACAATGCGTCGGCTGGCGGTCTTGGCCTTGCGCGCGCCGACTTCGATAATGCGCCCGGCCAAGTCAATGTCGGCCCAGTCTAATCGCTCAATTTCGGCGGTACGCAATCCGGCAAACGCACCGGCGGCAAGGACGGGCAGGAATTCGGGCGAGGCGGCGGACATCAGCCGGGTGATTTCATCCGGAGTGAAAATTTCGATTTCGCCACCGTTCACTTTCACGCGCTCCACGCGCGAAACGGGATTCTCGAAAGCATATCCACGCGCCACGGCAAATTCAAAAAGCAGATGCAGGACGCGCCGGAAATTGACATAGCTTTGCGTGGAGAGTTTCAATCCATCCAACCATGCTTGAACCTCCGGTGTGGTGACGTTGCCCGCATCCATTTTGAACGCCTTGGCAAAACGGCCAAGGCGAGAGCGCAAATCTTGGACGTAAGGCAGCGATGCTTGGCGCGATTCCTTCACGGCGATAAGCTCCCTAACCACCTCGGCAACGGACTTCCGCTGAATCGGGGCGTGGCGGCCGACGTAAGACCTCGCCGCCTCAATGATCGCGTTGCCGTTGAGAATCTGGAATGCCTCGGCGAAAGTGGCGGCGGCCAGTTCCAAGGACACGCCGGTCGACTGCAACAGTTCGATGGCCCGCCCGAAGCTGGCGGCTTCGGCATTCCCCATGCTCGCGGCAGTGACGTCGCCGGTCGAAAGCTGTCGGGCGATGGCTTCTGCCTTCCGGCGAGCCTCTGCCGGATCCGTAAAGCCGAGCAACCGGCGCACTCCGGTAGTGTAGTCGCTGACTTCATAAATTGTCCGGCTCTTGCCGCTGGCAGTTGGACGTCTGCGAACATAAATTTTCACCGTGACATTTCCGGCTGTCACGGTGCCAGGCTTTGAACGACGTTTACGTTTCATCCCGCCAATGTCGGCAAAACGTCGGCAAGTGTCAATTACGATTCATAGAAAAGTTGTATATAATTTATCCTTAGGTAATTACATATACTTGTTGTTTGGTTTTTGAAACCATATACACGCTTTGCGGCGGCATCGGACTTGCTTCATCCTGGAGAATCCAACGCGACATGGTTTCAAAAACCATGTGCTCGTAGTTTTTGCGACAACGACGACGGAGCCGTGCCTCCGCACTGACAGTAACCACCATCAAGGCTTCCGAACTCCGGCGTCGGAAAGTTCCAGCCGCCAGGCAGCGCCTGGAATGAGAGCAGGAACATCGCACCGTTCTGCAATCATGATCCCAGGTCGCCGGCGCTTTTGAGGCGGATCCGGCGTTTCCGCATCTAGCCGGCGCCAAGACCCTTTGTTTTCAATGGTTTCCAGCATAATCGTGATCTGTGAAAGTGAGAATAAAGTGAGCATATTGGTGACAAACCCAGGCTGACACGGCAGGAATACCTAAAAACACGGCGATGTTGCGGAACCCCAACCATCTGTTACTTATAAATTGCCGAAACGGATTCCATGCTTTTGCCAAAAAGAAATTCAACCGGGTTGGTGATCGGTGCCGCCGCGAGTCTCTTGCTCGTCGCCCTGGCGGCGCATCTTTCGCATCGCGAGGCGGGACCTGCGTTGCCGGCAGAGGCTAATCTCTCGCCGGCGCCGTCGGTCGCAAGTTCACTTCAGGCTGCCGCGCCGTTATCCACAAGTCCGTCCGGTTTCGAGGCCGTCCGGCTGGGGAAAATGGGAGATTTCTTGAGAAGCGCCCCTGACGCCGCGAACGCGAGGAAGTGTTTGGCCGAATGGCGGGCAGAGCTTGCGTCCATGCCCAAGGACAAGGCGGTATTGGCGATCCGGCAATTTCTGGATTCCAAGGCGGATGCGCCGACTCATTTGGGATTCAAGGTTGGGGGCGGCGGTTGGCTGGATGATGCTCCCACTTTGCGGATATTCTTGCTGGATGAATTGGCCCGCTTTGATCCAGCGGCGGCGGCCGATTATGCCAAGGTCATCCTCGCCAGCATGGATTCTCCGGATGAATGGGCTGTGGCCTTGCGCGATCTGGCTGTGGGCGATTCCAGCGCGGAGGGCCGGGCGCTGCTGCAACAGAAGACGGCCCAAATGCTCCAATACGCGCCCTGGCAGCAAAATCCGTCGGTGGGGTACCTCGAAGCGTTCGACGCGGCGGTGTATCTGGGCGGCACAGACCTGCTTCCCACCCTCTCGGATTTGGTCCGGCAACAAGACAATCCCGCCGTGGCTCATGCCTCGTTTTTGGCTCTGGACCGGCTGGTCATCGCCAATCCG
>Ga0326728_10008876_pt1 | contig 24568 bp, 25 predicted proteins | sample MB3enrmetagenome_FD_207602 | JGI IMG/M metagenome (GOLD analysis project Ga0326728, IMG submission 207602) | Lab enriched peat soil microbial communities from McLean, Ithaca, NY, United States - MB31MN | ecosystem: Environmental > Terrestrial > Soil > Wetlands > Peat | place: USA: New York... | reverse complement strand
TCCAGCAGGTCTGAATCACGCGCATGCGCTGATTCCCGGCCTGGCGCCGGACGATCTTCTCAATGGTCTTGACAGGACCCACAGCGAAGCTTGGGATAAACAGCCCAGGGGAGATCTTCTGCGTTCCGCAATCCTCTCCCGTTTTCGACAGCCCACCTATTGAGTGCTATGGATCCGGATAACAGCTCTCGGGCTTTTCTGAAGACGGACTGATCATTGCGGGTTTCCGTGGCGGCTTGAACGGGACACCGCTGATGCCCACGCCAGGAATTGCTCTCAAGCCGCCCAATCCCTATGATGGGGTGAAATTGAATTCCCGCCATTTTGCAAAATTCACCGACAACAACGGTGAGAATTCAGAAATTTCTGGCGATCCCCTCGCGGATCCATTTATTGCCAGGGACGGCGTTGTGAGCCTACGCTCCATGACGTAGCGAAAACCTCTTCTGACAAAACGGGATGGGTCCATCGGATCAACTCGGTCGCTGCATCTGAGGCGCGTTTCAAGCGACGGGCCACATTCGATGTCGGGCCTGCCCCGACCGTGGTCGGAGCCAACGTGAATGCTTCCTTCGAAGGTAACTTTCAAATATCCGGAGATCTATCTCCCGGTCTAGGCACGATCGATACGAATAGGTCAGATGACGGCTATCCCCACCCGATGATCCGGGCAGCTGCCGGGAGACTAGCGGAACTCTCGATCGGGATCGGTCGTTGGTGCTGGGTCCGCGCTTCCTATGGGGTCTTATTCGCAGCCAGGCACCCCAGTTCGCCCACGCCTGCTTCGATGGGGATCAATTCTGGTCCGATCGCAACGCTCCCTTTGCGCGCGCTTACGATCCAACGAAGCCATGGGATGCTCCGGAAGAGGATCCGAGAATTACCACGGTCAATGGCGACCTGCATTTGACCGGCAATTTTCCCGGTGGGGACTTACTCATCGTTATGGGACGAATCCTCTGTTCTGGTCCATACCGACACGGCTGCTTGGTGCTTGGGATCGGTTCGTGTAGCGTGACAACAGACGGATCAGGACCGGGAATCAATGGCGGCGCAGTGACGGCCGGCTTGATAAAGCAGAACGGCGGGATAGTCTTTGGTGATCTTATCGTTTCCATCGGCGGAGGCCGGCCTGTTGCGGAGCTAATAGGAATGCGGTGAAGTCAGCGGTGGCACTTCCACGCGTTTCTCAGGTAAGCTTTCGCGAAATCGCCGGATCAAATCAATGATGTGGCGCTAGGCTGTTTTGCAACCGGAGCAACTCGATGCCGAGCAGGAAGAGCAACCGGAAGACATAGACCGTGTCGTGCCATCGCTGGAGCGGGAAACACCATTAAAGCTGGAAAAGAGCCTTTCCACCTCTTTCGATTGGCAGTCCGGACAGTGAATGCCGTTTTCCGAAGATGCTCCGAACACCAGCCTTTCAAACTCGGATTCGCATTTCAGGCATTTGTATTCAAATATTGGCATACCTACCTCGTTATCCTCAAGCGATGATCGTAGCACATCAACTGGTGGTCAGTCGACAGTCGACAACAACGGCGTACGCCCGATGCCGACTGCTACGGGGCGTCTGGATTCAGGGGCCTGAGGATAACCTGGTCGGGCAGTTCATTGACATCATCGGGCCGCGGAGGGAAGTGTTCGGCCAGAGCTTTGCCGCAAGCCTCAATCGCAGCGCAGATGCCGCCGCAGACCTCTCCTTCCTTCATGCCCGATATAATTAAATCGCGCACGGCATGCCAGTGCTGGTCCCCCATTTTAGTGTGGATCGCTCGATCGCCTATGACGACGACTCTTCTTTCGAAGAACGAAAGATAGATTTCGACACCGTTTGATTCCCGGGTGTTATACAAGCCGCTGGAATAGAATTGCATGAACGCGGCGTCTTGAACCCGGGCGTCCATCTCGTGTTTCGAGATTATCCATCGCCGCCAAGGCAGATGAGGCAGGATGGAATAGAAAACCGCGAAAGAAATAAATTCTGTCCAGAGAAGGGTCGTGATTGTGGAAGTAAAGGGCAAAAACAGAGACACGGCCGCCGCGATCACCATCCCGATAATGGCCCCTTGCAGTGTCGCATGATGGTAGTGAGCGGAGGCTTGGGCCGCTGTAAAGACAATCTGTCCCGAAGTGGTCGCTTCCGCGCTCTTTATGGCCTCTTCGATGACTTTATAGTCTGCATCGCTTAGCGGTGTCATTGCCTGCCATCTCCCCAATTCTTTAATCTTCAATGTTCAATCACCATCCCCCGGAGCTGCCGCCTCCGCCAAAGCCTCCCCCCCCGCCGGGAGAGCCGCCCCCGCCGAAGCCGCCGCCCCCGCCGAAGCCACCGCTTCCGAAGCCACCGCCGCCGCCCCAGAAGAATGGGCCGCCAAAGCCGCCCGGACCACGTCCCGATTTAGCGCCGGCGTGGACCAACGCTCCCATGAAGGTCCCCATTATGGTGCCCACAGCTCCCCCGATCAGAAGGAGAAACAGGCTGTGTCCAATGAGAGTATAAGGAAGCAACATCCCGGCTCCCGCCCCGAGTATTCCGCCGCCCCATTTTCCTGTGGAGCTCAGGATCCAGAAGAGGGGGAACAGCAGAACGATTATCAGGTTAAACAGTGAGCCGGAGGAGCGGCGGGAGTGCCGCATTTCGACGTTGGGATTGCCCTGATAAAGGCCGCGGACTGTCTGGATCATGGCCGTGACGCCCGCGTCGATGCCCCCGTAGTAGTCACCCGCCCGGAATCGAGGAACTATCTCATTCCGGATTATCTGACTGCTTTTGGCATCCGTAAGATTCGATTCCAGTCCATACCCGACCTCGATGCGGACCGCCCGGTCCTTCATCGAGACGAGCAGGATGGCGCCGTTATCCCGTCCCTTCTGCCCAATCTTCCACGCTTCCGCGACACGGATCGAGTAGGCTTCCAGCGACTCTCCCTCCAGGCTCGGAATAATGACCACAGCTATCTGCGTGGAGTCCGTTGTTTCAAACGACTGAAGCTTGGCATCCAAACCGGTGATCTGGTCTGGAGTCAGGATGCCAGCCAGATCGGTTACCCGCCCCTGCAGTTCGGGGACGTCGATGGCCAGTGCACCAAAGCACTGAAAAAGAAACAACGCTACGCCTAAAACGAGTCGGTACATGGTTGGCCTATTTAGTGAAATCGACAACCGGTGCTTTTTCGCTTCCCGCTGCACCCTGGAAATATGCTTTTTCCTTGAAACCGAAGATCCGGGCGAACAGGTTGCCCGGGAACTGATTGACCTTGGTATTATAGGTCTGTACCGCGTCAATGAATCGTTTGCGCTCAACCGAAATTCGATTTTCAGTCCCTTCGAGCTGGCTCTGCAGCTCCAAAAAGTTCTGATTGGCTTTCAAATCGGGATACCGCTCCACAACGACCATCAGACGGGACAGTGCGCTCGTAAGTCCGGCCTGCGCCTGCTGGTATTTCTGAAATTCCGCGGGATTGTTTAGAGTATCCTTTGTCACGTTTATCGAACCCACTTGGGCTCTTGAAGCTGTTACGGCCTCAAGAGTCTGGCTTTCATGAGAAGCATAGCCCTTCACGGTGGCTACGAGGTTCGGGATAAGGTCGGCGCGCCGTTGATAGGCATTGCCTACCTGCGACCATTGTGACTCGACGTTTTGCTTTTCTTTTACGAAGCCATTGTAGGTCCCCATCGCAGAGGCACCCAGAATGACGACAGCAATAACAATGATGGCCAGGCAACCCAGCGCTGCAATCATGCCCTTGTTCATCGTATCCTCCTGGAGGTTAGAGTCCCCCATTATCCCAGTAGTGAGCGCTTTCCGCAAATCTTCTATACGTTTCGGCGGGCTGTTTTGTTCTCATGTGAGCCGCCCGGGGCGAAGTGCCGCACTCTACGGGTCTTCAAATCCAACAAAGACGGGTTCCGGCTGCAGCTCAATCTCGAACACTGACCGGACTCGCTCCTGAATCGCGCGCATCAAATCGACAATTTCCTGTGCGCTGGCACCTCCGCGGTTCACAAGAGCAAGACAGTGCTTGGATGATATCCCCGCACGTCCGGAGCTGAAGCCTCTGAAAAAGCCGGCGCGCTCCACGAGCCAAGCTGCGGCCAGCTTTTCTTGTCCCGAAGGAATCGTGAAGCACGGAATCCGTTCGGATGGGGCAAGAATTCCGCATGAATGTGCTTTGTCTTCGGCAAGTGCGGTTTCATCCGGATTCAGAATAGGATTTTTGAAAAAAGATCCGACGCTTCTGGAATCGGGGTCCCGGTCGCACAAAATCATTCCTTTGGCCTCGCGGATTTCGAGAACGGCTTGGCGTACCTCTTGGATTGAAGGGAGACGCCGGTTGCTGCTGAAGCGGCGCTTCAAATCATGGTATTGGATGCGCGGCTCTCCATTTGGATGCAGGACAAAGTCGACCCTCAAAACAACATAATGGTCTCTGTCCGCGGTGTTGAAGGTGCTGGTGCGGTAAGAGAACCGACAATCGGCGTTGCCGAGATTCGTCACGGAACAAGTATTTCGGTCGAGGACGCGCACGCGGTTGATGACCTCCGATACTTCCTGGCCGTAGGCTCCGATGTTCTGCACCGGAGTGCCGCCGACGGTTCCCGGGATGCCGCTCAAACACTCGATTCCGGCAAGGTTCCGGTCGACGCAGTGCCGCACCATGGCATCCCATCCCTCACCCGAGGCGGCCGATACTCTCACACCGCTTTTTTCGTCCATACTCTCGATGCCTGAAAGCTCTATTTTCAGAACCATTCCCGGATAGCCGGAATCAGAAACGACGAGATTGCTGCCGCCCCCCATTATGAAGACGGGGCAATTGCGTTTCCGGGCAAACTGAAGCCCGCCGATGATTTGTTCTTCGGTCTTGGCTTTCAAAAAAAAGTGCGCCGGGCCGCCAACTCCGAGGGTTGTATACGGCGCCAGAGGTGCGTTTTCCTCGATTGCCAGCTCTGACCCGGATTCTCTCATAATTTTAGGAATAGGGTGACCGTTCCCGGTATTTCCCGCCCAGAAGAAAATAGCACAGGAAGCGGGGAGGGCGAATACGATTCACTTCAAGTCTTACTCTCTCTAGGCGTTATGGAAAAGCGTTCTTGTCATGTCCGCAGTTTTTCTGTATCCTCTGGGGCTTTGCGAAACGAAAATGTCTTCCCCGAATATTAACGAGCGAATTTGGAAAATCGCAACCACGCTAACCCCGGCTCGTCTGCTGGCTCGGCCGGCGGAAAAGGAAGCCGTCGTGCGGGCCAGTTCACAGGCCACGGCAGCGAGATATGGATTTATAGATCTTCTTCGCGGCTTTGCGCTTGTCATGATGATCGAGACCCATATCGTGAATGCCTATCTTCCGGTTGCTCTGAGGAAAGGCTCCTCGTTTTTCTTCTGGCTCTCCTTCGTCAACGGCCTAGTGGCTCCCGGTTTTCTATTTGCCGCCGGATTCTCGCTCGTCCTGCAGGCCAATTCCCAATGGGAAAATTGGGTTCGTTTTCGGCTCCCTTTCTGGAGACAGATGCGCCGGCTGGGATTTATCTGCCTGGTCGCATACTACAGCCATCTGCAGGGTTTCAAACTGAGCCGGTATCTGACCAACTGGGGTGACGGCCCCATGTGGAACAGAACGCTGCAGATCGACGTCCTCCAGTGTATCGTGATTTCTCTTCTGGTTGTTCACCTGCTTATTTCCCTCCTGCGAAACAAGAAATGGCTCCCTTGGGGAGCGGGAATCCTTGCAGGATGCGTGGCGTTGGCTACTCCCATTATATGGTCTTACGACTTCAGGGGCCATGTTCCTCTTTCGATAGCCCTGGCTTTGAACCCTCACGGCATTTCGCTGTTTCCTGTTTTCCCCTGGATCTGCTTTGTGCTGGCGGGGAGTTGCGCTGCCTGCATTTTTCTTAGACGTGCGGAAGCTGGCAAGATCGCCCAGTTCATGCAAGGCATTACCTGCCTAGGCGTGCTGATGATTGCGGCAGGGCTTTTGCTGCGCAATGCGCCGTTCACGCTGCCCGGGTATGTTAATTTCTACACAACCAGCCCTCTCTATCTCATAATTCGAGTCGGATGCATTCTGGTGATCTGCTCCCTCCTTTATGGATTGGAAATCAATGCGCATTGGGTTCCCAAACCGATCCAGCTTGCAGGGCAGGAGTCTTTGCTCGTCTATGGCGTTCACCTCTGGGTGATCTTTGCCTTGCTGCGCGGGAAGCATCTGGGGGTGGTTCTAGGGCTTCAGGCGGGGTACCTGGGTTGTTTCCTTTTGAGCGCCGCCATTGCAGTCCTGATGCTGCTTCTGGCGAAATGTTGGCATGCTCTTAAGAGGAACCATCCGGCCTTCACGAAATTCGCTCAGAGAGTGACCGTCCTGATAATGATGGCAGTATTCCTGCTTAAATGAAGTCGCCAGCACACTCCTCCTAAGATTTGGAATTTGCTTTTCACTGCCCACTGCCGACGGATGACTAACCAACTACCCACGACCGACTAACTTGGCTATAATTACCCGAATGAGAACGATACTGACAATCATGGCGGTCGCCCTATTTGTGTGCGTGGTGCCTGTCCAGGGCAAGGAGCCGGTGGTCTCGGTTCGCGCAACCGGGCCGGCGGGATCGCTGCAGCCCGGGCAGGCCGCCGTTCTGACTGTCGAAGTGAAAATTTCTCCCCCATATCACATAAATTCCGATCGTCCTTTGCAGGACTACCTGATCCCGACTACTCTGGAACTTGGGCCCCAACAGAGCCTGACATTCGGCGAGCCGATCTTCCCGCCCGCTCCGGTTAAAAAGCTGCCTGTAGCGGATTCTCCGATGGCCGTTTATGAAGGGACTGTAAAAATAGCTGTGGAGATAATGCCGGCTGCGGGTTTAAGTGTCAAAGCAGTCAAGATAGACGGCAAGGTCAACTATCAGGCGTGTAATGACCGGTACTGCCTTCCTCCTGCCGCTCAGGCGTTCAGTCTGACCATACCGGTGGCTGCAAGCGCGCGGGAGATTTCGCCGCCTTCCAAATCGATGGAGATGGGCCAGCGGATGGACACTTCTCGCGTTGGAGCGAATTCAGCCCGGACAAAGGATTCTGCAGCTGTCGAGTTCGGCAATAAGGGTCTTCTTCCTACGTTTTTCCTCGTATTCCTCGGCGGGCTGGCACTGAACCTGACTCCTTGTGTGTACCCGATGATCCCAATCACGATCACCTATTTTGGCGGTCAGGCTCAAGGCAAGAAGGGGAGCATCATTGCCCATTCTTGCCTCTATGTCGTTGGCATGGCGGTGACGTATTCCATCCTGGGTGTCATGGCCGCCAAGACAGGCAGCCTTTTTGGCGCAGCGCTTCAATATCCCCCTGTGCTTGTCGGGATTACGCTGGTCATGGTCGTTCTTGCCTTGAGCATGTTCGACGTCTACGAATTGCGGATGCCGCAATTCCTGAATCGATTCGCGGGGAGCTCTCAGAAAGGCTTTTGGGGCACGCTGCTGATGGGACTCACCGTCGGGATTGTTGCGGCTCCGTGCATCGGGCCTTTCGTCTTGGGTCTTCTCACGTACGTGGGGAACCGGGGCAATATTTTTCTTGGGTTCGCATTATTCTTCGTTCTTGCCCTTGGATTAGGAGTCCCATTTCTCGTGCTGGGCGTATTTTCGGGAAGCATCCGCCGGTTGCCTCGTTCGGGCGCATGGATGGTGTGGGTCCGGAAGATCTTCGGTTTCATCCTGCTGGCAATGGCTGTCTATTTCGTAAAGCCGCTCTTTCCGATTCCTTTGGCATTTGATCTGACGCTCGCCCTGATTCTCCTGCTGGGAGGCATTTACCTGGCCTGGATCGATACTGTCCCCGGTACGGGGAAAGTGTTTTCCTATGCTCGCAACATGATCGGGATCGTCTTTTTTGCATCGGCGCTGTACGCGGCCGTGACCGGCCTCGAGACCAATCTCGAAACCGCTCAGGATCGTTCAAGCAGCATAAATCCGCCCAGGACAATCCAGTGGCTGCCGTATTCTGAATCCGTGATGAACCGGGCCGCTCTGGACGCAAAGCCCGTGTTCCTCGATTTCTATGCGGACTGGTGCGCCCCGTGCAAGGAGCTGGACAATAGCACGTTCGCAGATCCCGAGGTCGTCCAGCGCTCGAAGGAGTTTTTTATGATGAAAGTGGACCTCACTTCCACGAGCGATCCGCAGGCTGAAATCCTCCGAAAGAAATACCAGGCCAGAGGAGTCCCTACACTCGTATTCCTCAGACCGGATGGCCAGGAAATTGAAAGCCTCCGTGGAGCCGGTTTCGAACCGAAGGAAGAGTTTTTGAGGAAGATGGATGACGCTCTTCGGCTTAGTTCCGGCGTGCAGCGGAGGTCCATGTCATCCAAAGCGGAAGAATTCTGAATTCTTCGAACAGGAGGATCAGCCTTTGCAATATCCAACGCCCAGATTGGTCAAGCGCGTGAGTCCAATCCAGACCGACGTGACCTGGAGTGACGGCCATTTCAGCTCATACCCGTCCTGGTACCTCAGGGAAAACTGCATGTGCGCCGCTTGCGTTGAGGAATTTACCGGGGAGCGCAAAATCGTCCATGGAGATATTCCATCAACGCTGGAGCGGGTGAGTGTTGTCCCTGTGGGCAATTATGCACTGCAGTTCAAGTGGAACGACAGCCACGATACCGGCATTTATACGTTTGAGTATCTGCGCAGGCTCTGCCCGTGTCCTCTGTGCCTTCCAGGAGGATTGAAGGAGCCGCCCGAGAAAGTGCGGAAGCTCGGCTCATTCGACGTTTGATTCTGCGGAATTAGGCCTGCCAAACGCCATTATTGCAGGCTGGGTTGGCAAATTAAAATCCCCCCATCTTTTTAGCGTAAAAGTTGCTTTTTGGAAATTGAGCATGTATATTCGTGGTCGACCTGGATCAGGGTTTAGACTTTGTGTGAAAGGTCTTGATAGCCTGGAGGTATCTCCACAGTTTGGTTTCGTCCGCCCTTGGGTTTTGAATGGAACGAAAACAGACAATTTAATTCCCATTTTTAAATTGCATCCCTGCGTGCCCCGCAGGTTTTTGAAGTAAAGAAATAAAAAGAGGAAAAATGAAAGAACAAGGCGTGGTTAAATGGTTTAACAATGAAAAGGGCTACGGATTCATCCGGCGCGATTCCGGGGATGATGTTTTCGTGCACCATTCCGCTATTCAGGCCAGTGGCTTTAAATCTTTGAATGAAGGTGATCACGTAGAATTCAATGTTGCCAAAGGGCCTAAAGGGTATCAGGCTCAGGATGTTGTAAAACTCCAGTCCTAAAATCCCCAAGGGAGGTTCCGACTGAAAGGCCGGAACCTCCGATCATCGAACAAAGCCAGCAGATACCGGCAGGAACAAGGTGAAGTTTGCCCGCATGGCGGGCGAACACTGCCACTTCGCGTATTCTCTTGCTTGAACTATTCCTGCCAAAACCTATCTGTTCGAGCGTCTTCGCCTCTCAGAGACTTCGAGGTCAACTCGCGGTCTCTAAGGCCCGAAACCTCAAGGTGCAATCGAAATCGATTTGAGTACCCAGTTGCCGGGATCGATCTCAACGCTTTCCGGTTTGGTTGCGGAGGGGATATGGAATGTCTGCTCTGCCTCGCTGATCCGGACTCTGTGAACGCGCTTATGCTTTCCGGCCGTGACCGCAAGGTCCACCGGCATATCGAAAAGCCCCGTTGTTTGTGTCCGCCGTATTGAGATTCCCACTGTACCGTCGGGTTTGCTCCAGCGCCAGGAGATGTGGTATTCAGGCCATCCCCCCTGGATAAAGCCATTGACGGAAAAAGCGGCTCAGATTAGCCCCGCCTGCCGATTCCATAACCTTCTGGAATTCACTGCTGGACGAATTCCTGCCTTCATACATCCGGTAATACTTCCGAATCCCCGCGAAAAATTCTTTGTCGCCCAAAATCCCGCGCAGCATAAGGAGAACCCATGCTCCTTTCCGTATTTGAGAGGATTCAGTTTTTTCCTCGGATCGGTCTGCCGCGGATCCACGATCGGGGCGCTCCGCGCCGGTTTGTATTCCATGATGCTTTTTGCATACTGTGCCATTGCGAGCGTCATCGCTTCGGGCCCCCTCGAATGCTCATAAAACAGTGCCTCGAAGTCGTCGGCAAACCCTTCACTGAGCCAAAGATCGTCCCAATCAGCCTCAGTAACCGAATCGCCGAACCATTGATGCGCGATCTCGTGCGCGACAGGATCTTCCGATACAGGCACGCCCAGGAAGGAAGCTTCGCTGTAGAAAATGGCACTCGAGTTTTCCATTCCGCCCATCCGGATGATGGACTCCACTTGAGCCAACTTCTCGTAAGGGTAGGGGCCAATCAAATTGCCGAAATAGGCGAGGATCAGGGCCGTTCGGCTGAACTTCCGGGCTGCGACCTCGGCATCCTGCGGGTAGGCGTACCAGGCCAGCGGCACCGTGGCTGTCGCCTTCGGATTTTTGATTGAAAACTCGGCCATCCCGAAAACCATGCAGTAGGTGGGAATGGCTCTGTTTTCGGTCCATTCTGTGCGCTTGCGATTGTCCGGCAGCAGGATCGCCTGCTCCATGCGTCCATTCGCCACAATGTCGTATTTCGCTGGAGCGGTCACGGCGAGAGAAACGGTGGCTTTGTCGGATGGATGATCGATTGAAGGAAACCAGTGGTGGGCATTGCTGGGCCAGTTATCCGCAAAGACCACTCGCCCCCCATACCTGTTTTCTCCCGACAGGAGCCCCAATTGCGGTTTGCCGTGATAACCCACTTCAATCAGGACGATCTCATTGCGGGAGTAAGTTCTGCCAAACTCAAATGCCGGGCGGCCGTCGTGAAAACTAAATGGTCTTTCGACTCCTCCGACGAGGGACCTGTCGATCGACATATCCTCGAAATCCAGCCACATATCAGAGGCGGATTCGCTACGGATCCTGACCTGGATTTTGGTTGTCCCGGCTATGAAGTTCGAGGCGTCGGTCAGTTCGAGAGAAATAGCGTAGTGGATCGCATCTATGGAAGGTTGGCGGACGTAGCTGTCTACAAAGCTGCAGACGACAAACAGCATCCAAATTCCTGCCAGGCTGGCGCGCATCGTATCCCAAATTTATCATTTTTCAGTCTTTGAGTCTTCGGGGCTTCGAGTTAAAGTGAAGATTCCTCAGGAGGATCCAATGAAAAATTCGAGTCTTCCCCAAAGACCGTATCGCGATGATGTCAACCTTTCCATCCTCGGACTTGGGGGAATGCTCCTGGTGGGAATGGAGCAATCCTCTGTCGATAGGATTGTCTCCGACGCGCTGTCGAAGGGGATCAACTACTTCGATGTGGCCCCGTTTTATGGAAGCGGCGAAGCCGAGCAGAAAATGGGATCAGCGCTCGGAACGCGCAGGAATCAGGTATTCCTTGCCTGTAAAACGCTGGAGCGGTCCGCAAAGGGCGCTCAAAAGGAGTTGGACCACTCGCTCCGCCAGCTGCGTACCGATCATGTCGACCTGTACCAGTTTCATGCCATTTCCGAAGTGGAAGAGGTTGAGGAAATCTTCGGGCCGGGCGGCGCGCTGGAGGCGTTTCTTCAAGCGCGCAGCCGCGGGAAAATCCGGTACCTAGGATTTTCCGCCCACTCGGTTGAAGCCGCACTGGCGATGTTCGATCGTTTTCAATTCGACTCGATTTTGTTCCCGGTAAATTTCATCTGCTACGCGCGAGGGAATTTTGGCCCCCAGGTGATCGCAAGGGCCAAAGAACGTGGCGTTGCCCGCCTGGCGATTAAAGCCCTGGCGCACGGCCCCTGGCGGAGGGGGGAAAAAAGGAAATACCCGAACTGCTGGTATCGGCCGATCGAAGATCGGGCCATGGCACGCCAGGCTCTCCGGTTTACGCTTTCGGAGGGGGTCACTGCGGCAGTGCCGCCTGGGGACGAACAGCTTTTCCGAATGGCGCTGGAACTGGCCTCCGAAGAGCTGACTCCCCTCGGGGCGGATGAGCGCAAAGAGTTGCTGGCGAGCACGCGCGGGCTTCGACCGCTGCTTCGCGCCTGAAAATATCCTTGAGTGACCCCGAAAACGCAAAGGCTCTAGGACTCAAAGCGGAGATTTCCATGGACAACAAATTGCAATTTATTGTGGATGAAAAGGCGCGGTTGGAAAGGGAAGGGCTGCTGGTCAGAATACGAACCATCGGGTCTCCCCAGGGTTCATGGATTACGGTCGATGGGAAGAAGGTTTTGAATCTCTGTTCAAACAATTATCTCGGATTCGCCAACGACCCGCGGCTCAAGCTGGCAGCCCACGATGCGATTGAAAAATTCGGAGTCGGGCCGGCGGCGGTCCGTTCCATCGCCGGAACGATGATCCTTCACACAGAGCTTGAACAGAAGCTTGCCCGTTTTAAAAGGGTGGAAGCCACCATTTCTTTTCAATCGGGATTCAATTCAAATGTCGCCACGATCCCGGTCCTGGTCGGAAAAGAGGACCTGATCTTTTCCGATGAGCTGAACCACGCTTCGATTATTGATGGGTGCAGGCTCTCCGGGGCCCCCATTATCCGGTTTGAGCACTGCAATCCCGCTTCCCTTGAACATCGGCTCAAGGAAAATAACCCGGGATCCGGCCGGCGCCGGCTGATCATTACAGATGGGGTCTTTTCGATGGACGGCGACATCGCTCCGCTGCCGCCGCTCGTTGAATTGGCCGAAAAATACGGAACGATGATCATGGTGGATGATGCGCACGGCGAAGGGGTTCTCGGCGAGGGCGGCCGTGGCGCCGTGGATCATTTCCACATGCACGGCCGCGTCGACGTGGAGATCGGCACGCTTTCCAAAGCCTTTGGCGTGGTCGGCGGATTTGTTGCGGGCAAAGAGATCATCATCGAGCATCTCCGCCAGAAGGGAAGACCGTTCCTATTCTCGAGCGCGCTCACGCCGGCGGATGTCGCAGCCTGCATCGCGGCCGTCGACATTCTAGAATCCTCAGACGATCTTGTGCGGAAACTCTGGAGCAATGCCCGCTACTTCAAGGACCGTATGCGAAAGGCCGGCTTCGACACGGGAGGAAGCGAGACTCCCATTACCCCGGTGATGTTGGGGGAGGCGAAAACCGCGCAGGAATTCAGCAGGGGCCTTTTCGACGAGGGTGTTTTTGCCATGGCCATCGGATTCCCGACAGTGCCGATCGGCAAGGCTCGTATTCGAGTGATGATTTCTGCGACCCACTCGGAGCAGGATCTCGACTTCGGTGTCGATAAATTTGTCCAGGTCGGGAAACGCCTTCGTGTCTTGGAGCCTTAGAGTCTTCGAGTTTTGGAGAGGGAATCCCGAAGACTCAAAGGCCCGGAAGCTCGAAGAATCTTTCTCTGATTCTGGGAATGAGGGGAAGCAGCCGGCCCTTATTGCTTATCCCACACGCTGACAACGGTGGCATCCAATCCCGTCTGGTCCGAGCCCTTTTTGAATACCGTTGCCCTTTTCCCATCCTTGGAGAGGACGACCCGCTCCGTTCTGACTGTCTTCCCTCCTTTTTTATATAAGCAGTCGAGGGTCTGTGCATCAATTTTCACCAATGAAACGGTATCGGCATTTGGCAACCCCGTTACTGGGTAATCCTTGCCGTCATACTTCCCCGTAAACTCGGCATGGATCGGATTTCCGTTGGGATCGACCGTGTTTAAAACCAACCGGAAACCGTTCGTTAGTGCCACGATTTGAGCCCATTCGACACCAGCGGCCGAACCCTTTTTCCAAGTTCCGGCGGCAGGCCCTGCATCCGTAGCTGCGACGGCAAGTGCCAGTGTCAGGGAAACAGCGATCATCATAAACAACACGACCGATGCACGCTTACGCATATGGCCTCCTCTGAGTTTCAAATGACGCGAAGCTCCCAAAAGTCTGGAATCGTTCTCTGTGCGCCCAGACCACGTTTTTGGTCTTTTCTCGGGGCCCTGTTGCCCCAGGATCCTACTATGTGGTATCAGCCTAAAAGTGAGCGCGATGGATGTCAATATAATAAATATCAACACAACTGATGAATATATTAAAATATCTTATAGTATGCATCGCGCTGCAAGGGAGCCTCACGACGGGGGCCTGCACTCAATCCAAAGAGACCCAGACGGACTTTACCTGCGTATATAAATCGATGCCGTAGCGTCCTAATTCGCGTCCAAAACCCGACTGCTTGTACCCCCCGAAGGGAGACTCGGGAGCGGTCATGTTGTACGCATTGATCCACACGGTGCCGGCGTGGATGTTCCGGGCGAGCTTGTGCGCTTTCGCAATGTCACGTGTCCAGATCGCCGCAGCCAGGCCGTAGATCGTGGAATTGGCTTTCTCCAACAGCTCGTCCACATTCTCGAATGTAAGCACTGTCAACACCGGCCCGAAGATCTCCTCCTGGGCGATTCTCATAGACGGGTCTGCAGAATCAAAAATAGTGGGCTTGACGAAATATCCGCGCGTTCCGGAGCGGCCTCCGGCCAGAACGGGTTTGGCGCCTTCTGCCCGGCCGATATCGACGTACTGGAGCACGCGTTCCATCTGGGTTTTGGAAACGAGCGCTCCCAATCGGGTATTTGGATTCTGCGGGTCTCCAGGCTCCAGCTTGGCTGCCCTGTCCAGGAGCCTCCCCATAAGCCTGTCGTGAATGCTCTTTTCGACGAACAGCCGCGATCCCGCATTGCAGACCTCGCCCTTTCCGTAAAAAATGGCGTTGAAGGCCCCTTTCGCGGCGGCCTCGAGATCTGAGTCGGCAAAGACGATGTTGGGCGACTTGCCGCCTAGCTCCAGGGAGACTTTCTTGAGAGTATCTGCCGCGGTGCGCATGATTTCCTTGCCGACGGCCGTGCTGCCGGTAAACGAAATTTTGTCGACATCCTGATGCGCCACCAGCGCGCGCCCGGCCGTTTCCCCAAAGCCCGGGACCACATTGACGACTCCGTCGGGGAACCCTGCTTCCTGGCAGAGTTGCCCGAGGCGAAGCCCGGAGAGGGGCGTCTCCTCTGCGATTTTGAGCACGGTTGTGTTTCCGCAGGCGAGGGCGGGAGCCAGTTTCCACGCCACCATGAGCAGCGGGAAATTCCAGGGTGTGATGATGCCGCAGACTCCGTAGGGTTCACGAACGGTGTAGTTGAGGAAATTGCCCGGGACCGGAATCGTTTCCCCCTCAATTTTTGTGCACCAGCCAGCGTAGTAGCGAAAGGTCTCAGCCGCCGACGGGATGTCCACGGATTTGGCTTCAAAGACGGGCTTGCCGTTATCCAAGCTTTCGAGCATTGCCAATTCCTCGGCGTTGCTCATAATCAGGTCTCCCAGTTTCCACAGCAGTCTGGAACGCTCCCTGGCCCCCATATTCCGCCATGAGCTGTGATTGAAGGCGGCGCGGGCCGCTTTAACGGCAGCATCGATGTCGGGCGCGTCGGCCTCCGCTACCTGCGCGAGAACTTCTTCTGTTGCCGGGTTGATGGATGGGAAAGTCTTGCCCGACCGAGCATCCTGAAACTTGCCTCCGATCAAAAGCTGGGTTGGTCCGTTCATTTCATCCTCCCGCAAATATTTTGTTTGAAAATACCACAAAAAACACGATGGGAAGCACAAGGACAGGCCGCGTCACCCCCTAACTCCCCGGTTTTGGCCTTATTCCGCGACGGAACTGGATTGGGGAATTGCGGAACCTGTCCCCCGTATTTCGATGCCGATTGGAACCACCTGGCATGCTCGGTGGCATCGTCAATGGCCGGTCCGAACTGAGGCTTTGCAGGAATTGGGCCATTTCCGGAGGAGACACGAGAGTGGATAGTCCGTTCGTGTCACAGTCTCCGGTTGATTCGAAGAAAGCTATTGAAAATAAGTAACTTACTGCGAAAAGAGTCGGCAACCTTGACCTCCAGGCGGGACAAATTCACCCTCCTCCTTGAGGGCCGCCGTTGACTGCTATGCCAAGTTTTTGCAGTAGCGGAGAATAATAGGGGAACCGTCAACCGTGCAGAACGGCCATAGCCAGAACTACAATCGAGCGTTTCCGCGCGCGCTGGGCCGGTGGTGAGTTGCCGGGATTCTAGGAAAATCGAACGCCGCTGGGGAAGATGGAACGGCATTGAATGCCCCAGACTCCGTCTTTCTTGGTCACAATCCACAAAGCCTGGTAGGTGGCATACCGGGAGTCGCTCCCTTTGTGCATGCTGAGCTGCACCTCGAAATGGACCTTCTCGTCACAGTTTTGTCTCATCGAGCAGGAATCCAGCGTTACGTGGGTCCACCCCTCGCCAGCCAGCGATTGGAAGTCTATTTGAAATGAATCCGGGTCTTCCAGAATGCTGACATCATTCCCGGCTATCTGGATGTGCGGGTAATGCAATGTCCTTCTGCCGCCTTCGACATTACGCGCATTGAAAGCAGCGAAGAAATCGTCAATCGGCTTGCGGGCTTCCGCCTCCCGTTCGGACTCTTTCATTCCGGCAGCACTGATGTATCCCATCAACAGAGACAGGCCCCCGAGCACCCCAAGGGAGACTTTCGCCGCCTTTCCCCACCTGCCGCCGCTCTTCGAATTGTCCTTGTCTGACTGTGCCACTTCTTCGTCCATACCCCGATTGACCTCCTTCGGCCCAGTAGGGTTTCACAAAAGTCTTCCGATGTGACGTATTGTGGATCCGGACCCTTCTCCAGTCAATGTCTCAATGGGAAGATATTAATATAGTGAGAGCGGAGTGACAGGTTTCCTTGTCGGGAATGTGATTTTATAGATGGCTTTCCTCCCGAACCATCCGGCCGATGTTTGCAAATTGATTTTCAGGAATTTGATTCAGCAGTACAATTCCTCCCGAAGCGATATCCTTTGAATTTGGGCTGTCAACGGTCAGTCTGTGCTCGACAGATCCTCCTCTGTCAGAAATTGGAGCGCCCGTGCCATCGAAGAATTCCATTCAAACAGCGACCTTTGAGGCCTGTCGGTTCAAAATGGTCGGGAAGCTAGTGGTGTTGTTACTGCTCTGGTTGTCGTTTGCGGCCTCAGCCGAACCCGTGAAAAATCCGAAGCTTGTCGTCGTCATTGTTGTCGACCAATTTCGCTATGACTATTTGACCCGCTACAGGGCCGAGTATAAGGCCGGGCTGGCGCGCCTGATGGATCGGGGAGCGTACTTCACCAACGCGTACTATCAGCATTTCCCTACGGTGACCGCCGTTGGACACAGCGTAATCATGAGCGGCGCAATGCCGTCCGTCAGCGGCATCATCGGCAACGACTGGTACGACCGCGACGCCAGGAGGCAGGTCAGCTGTGTCGGCGATGATACCGTCAAGGTGCTCGGAGGAACCGGTGACGGCGGGGCGTCGCCCAAACGTCTCCAGGTCAGCACCGTGGGGGACGAACTCAAAGCGGCGACAGATGGGAAAGCGCGTGTCCTCGGGATTTCGCTGAAAGACCGTGCCGCCATTCTGGCTGCCGGGCACGCGGCTGATGCTGCCTACTGGTATGACGGGTCCACGGGACATTTCGTGAGCAGCACTTTCTACTTCACGGACCTGCCAAACTGGGTAAAAGACTTCAACGCTCATTCTTTGGATAAATACAGGGGAGCCGAGTGGGTCGGCGGCACGCTTCCAGCGGACGCGAAGCTTTTTCCAGCCATTATTCCGAGCCCTTTCGGAAACGACCTGCTGGAGAGTTTCGCCGAGCGTGCGATCAGTGAAGAACATCTCGGGAAGGACGACTTCCCTGATCTGCTGACGCTGAGTTTCTCCTCAAACGATTACGTGGGCCATGACTCCGGCCCGGAAAGCCCCAAGGTCAAAGCCATGTGCTTGGAGACCGACGAGGTTCTTGGGCGGTTGTTCAAGTACCTCGACTCGTCCATCGGCCTGGACAACACCCTCATAGTGCTCACCGCGGACCACGGCGTGGCGCCGACTCCCGAATCAAATGCCGCACGCCGCACGCCAGCGGGCCGGATGCCTGATGTTATTCGAAATGCCGTTCAAGCAGAGCTTGCAAAAAGATATGGCGATGGGACATGGGTTCTTAGCGCCTCGGAGCACACGCTCTACCTGAACCTAGACCTGATTCGGGACAAGAAACTGACGAGGGCAGAAGTGGAACAGGAATTGCAAGAGATGCTGCTGACGATGCCGCACGTCTTCCGTGTTTACACCCGCACGCAGCTCATGAACGGGAGCATGCCGGACGACAGGATCAGTCGCCGGGTCTCCAACGGATTCCATCAGGTCCGGGGTGGAGATATTTACCTGCTGCTGGATCCATTCTGGTTTTTCGGTAATCCAGTCGCGACGCACGGAACTGCCTTCAACTACGATGCGCATGTGCCCGTGATCTTCATGGGCCCCTGGGTGCGGCCGGGAATCTATGACAATACAATCGCACCCAACGACATAGCGCCAACCTTGGCGACGATTTTGGAAATTGAAACTCCCTGCGGCTCCGAGGGTCGCGCGCTGAAGGAAATCATCCTCCGGCCCGGCAAATAAACGCCATCAACGGCGGTTGATGGCGTTGCGGATTACTTCCTCCACGGTAATGTTCTCCAGGCAGGTATGGTCGTCACCGCCTGCACTGCAGGCTATGCAATCCCGCGTATCTTTTAAGACGATTACCTCCGGGCCCAGCGGCGCCCAATGCTGCGGCAGGGTCGGTCCAAAAAGCACAATCGAGGGAACTTTCAGGGCAGCTGCCAAATGAGCGATCCCGGAGTCGTTCCCTATAAAAAGCCCGGCATGCGCGATAACGGAAGCCAATACATCCAGCGGAAGAGATTCGCTCGGCAATACTTGAACTGAGGGCAATTCCCCCGAAATATGGGCCGAGATGCCAGATTCCGCCGGTCCTTCCACGATCAGAAGCTTTTTCTTTTCTTGGAGGACTAGATGACGGGCTACGCTTGCGAAGTGGGTCACCGGCCATCTTTTGGCTTTCGATCCCGCTCCAGGATGAATTGCGACCAGCGAATCTCGGGATTTCCATCCTCGTTCGGAGAGCCATTCGAGACCGTTAGCCGTTGCCTCCGGGCCAAGTCGAATGGGAGCAGGATATGCCAATCTTCCCGCGGCGATCTCGGAACCCAGGGAATCAACGAACAACTGCGAAACATGCCTTGGCTCCTTCGGCCCAGGCCTCCACGATTCCACCGAGGCTGCGGGGTGAATTTTCTTAAGATTCCGGGTGAAGGCTGTGTCGCCGGCACCGCTCCAGGAGAGGATTCGATCAAAAGATTTCCAGAACTGAACCTCGGACTGCAGCAATTCGCTATCCAAATAGAGATTGTGCAGGGGTAGAGTGGAGAGCGAGATCACAGCCTCCGCATACCCCTCGGCGACAGGTGCGAGATGGTCGGTGTTGCCGGCGATCGTGACCCGTGCGGCAGGGAATCTCTCCCGCAAAAGCGCGATGGCGGGGAGAGAAAGAATAATGTCTCCCAGGCCGCCGGGGTGAAGCAGGAGTATCTCCACTATTCAATGATCATTGGATGGCTGGCGTTCAGGTTCGCAATGCTTACCTGGGCGGCCACTTTTTCGGCGATTTGAACGAATGCCTGGGAAACCGGTGAGCCGGGATCCCCTGCCACGATGGGTTTCCCCGCATCCGCTCCTTCGCGCAGAGACGTGCTTAGCGGGACCTCGCCCAAAAACGGCACGCCAAATTTTTCGGCGGTGGCGGCACCACCGCCGTGGCTGAAAATGTGGGTGCGCTCATTGCACTTTGGACACTGGAAGTACGACATGTTCTCAACGATTCCAAGAACCTCGACTCGGACCTGACGGAACATCAGGATCGCTTTGCGCGCATCCTGCAGTGCCACGTCCTGTGGAGTACTGACGACAATGGCGCCCATCAGGGGGACTGTCTGGGTAAGACTCAACTGCACATCTCCTGTTCCCGGCGGGAGATCGATCAGGAGGTAGTCGAGTTGGCCCCAGTCGACCTGGCGTAGAAATTGCTGAATCACGCTGTGAAGCATAGGACCGCGCCAGATCAAGGGTGTGTCGTCGCTTGTTAAAAACCCCATGGACATGACGCGCACGCCGTAATTCGAGAGGGTTTGGATTCGATTGTCGACGGCGTAGGGGCGTCCCTCGATGCCCATCATCAAGGGCACGTTCGGTCCATAGATGTCGGCGTCCATCAAACCCACGGCAGCGCCGGTCTGGGCGAGCGCCACCGCTAGGTTGACCGTTACGGTGGTTTTGCCCACGCCCCCCTTTCCGCTGCCGACAGCGATAATGTTATTGACGCCTTCAATCGACTGCTTTCCTTCGGCCGCGGTTCCCCGTGAGACGGCTGAGGTCATCTGGATATCAACTTCGCGCACGCCGCTCACTTTGAGAACGGCTTCGCGAGCCCATTGTTCCATCTCCTTTTTTACCGGGCACGCCGGTGTTGTCAGTTCAACGGCAAAAGAAACCCTGCCATCCTCGATTTTCAAGTTCTTGATGAAATTGAGCGTGACAATGTCTTTGCCAAGATCCGGGTCTTTCACTGTCCGAAGAGCGTCGAGAATGCTTTTCTCCGATGGAGTATGTTTACCAGCCATGTTGGGACTCTTTCCTATTTGCGAAAAATGTAAACTACAAGACTGAGAAGGATGCTTAGAAGAATGCAGGTTGTCAACGGGAAGTAAAAAGAGAAATTGCCGCGCCTGATCCTGACGTCCCCCGGGAGACGGCCCAGGTTGAAAAACGAAAAGAAGTGCCAATAATTCAACAGAAGACCGGACACGACAAGGATCAGTCCGGCAATGATTAGCAACTTGCCCGTCCCCATAGGAGTAATTTTAGTGGATCAGATCCGAATTACGAATGACGAATTACGAACGGCCATCGGCAGATGTGCCAGTTCGTCATTCGTAACTCGTCATTGTGTTTCGAGCTGACTGAAAAAATAGGCGGTTTCAAACGCAGCCGTATCGGGCGCATCGGACCCGTGGGTGGTGTTGCGCTCGATCGACTGTCCGAAATCTTTTCGGATCGTTCCGGCGGCTGCTTTGGCCGGGTCGGTTGCCCCCATCAGGTCGCGCCACCTTCGTATCGCTCCTTCTCCACTCAGAATCATGAGAACAACCGGACCCTCGGACATGAATGAGGTCAGGCTGGCGAAGAAAGGCCTCTCTTTGTGCACGGCATAAAATCCCTCGGCTTGTCTTTGCGACAAATGAGCCATTTTCAGCGCTTTGATTGCCAGATTGCTGGATTCGATACGGTGAATAATCTCTCCGATCAGGTTGCGAGCAACCCCGTCGGGCTTAATGATCGCTAGTGTCTGTTCAACCACTCCATGCTCCTATATCAATTTTGCCATCGCTTCGCCGATATCGGCCGGGCTCAACACCACGTGAATCCCACACTGCTGCATGGCTTCGATCTTCTCGGCCGCCGTTCCCTTGCCGCCGGAAATGATCGCCCCGGCATGACCCATTCGTCTTCCCGGAGGCGCTGTCCGCCCTGCGATAAAGCCTACCACAGGCTTCTTCACATATTCCTTTATATATTTCGCAGCCTCCTCTTCCGCTGTTCCGCCGATCTCGCCCACCATCACGATCGCATGAGTGTCCGGATCCTGGTTGAAAAGCGTAAGCGCATCAATGAAGTTGGTGCCGATGACCGGGTCGCCTCCGATCCCGATGCAGGTGGACTGCCCGATGTTAAGGCCGGTCAGCTGATGGACCGCCTCATAGGTCAAGGTGCCGCTGCGCGAAATCAAGCCGACATTTCCTTCTTTAAATACATGCCCCGGCATGATGCCGATTTTGCATTTTCCTGGAGAAATAATTCCGGGGCAATTGGGCCCGATCAAACGGCTCTTGGATTGGGACAAGAGAGCCATCGCCCGGACCATGTCCAGCGTGGGAATTCCTTCGGTGATGCAAACAATCAGAGGGACATTCGCGGTTGCGGCTTCCATAATGGCGTCCGCCGCAAACGGGGGAGGGACGAAGATGACGGTTGCATTGGCTCCTTCCTTTTCCACGGCTTCCTCCACCGTGTTGAAAATCGGGATGCCCTCGTAGAGGGTTCCGCCTTTCCCAGGCGTAATGCCGGCCACGACTTTTGTGCCGTAGGCTTTACACTGCTGCGCGTGGAAAGAACCCTCTTTGCCGGTGATGCCCTGAACTGCCAAACGAGTATTTTTATTGACTAGTATAGACAACGGAACCCTCCTTACTTAGCATGTGCAACGACTTTTTCTGCGGCATCCTTCATGCCCTCCGCAACCGTGAACTTGAGCCCCGAGTTCCGGAGGATTTGCTGCCCTTGTTCGACGTTGGTGCCTTCCAGGCGCACGACGACCGGTATGCTGACGCCAATGGATTTGGCCGCCTCCACGACACCGCTCGCGACGATATCGCAACGCATGATTCCGCCGAAAATATTTATGAGGACGGCTTTGACGTTTTTGTCGGCCAAGAGGATTTTGAAAGCGTTCCGGACCTGATCGACAGTCGCTCCGCCTCCGACGTCCAGGAAGTTGGCAGGGCTTCCACCCGCGAGTTTGATGATGTCCATCGTTGCCATGGCCAAGCCGGCGCCATTCACCATGCAGCCGATTGTGCCGTCGAGACGAATATAGTTGATGCTGTATCGCGAAGCCTCGATTTCGAGAGAATCCTCTTCATAGAAATCGCGCAGCGCGAGGAGATCTTTGTGCCGGTACATTGCGTTGTCGTCGAAGTTTACCTTGGCATCCAACGCATAGAGCTTGTTCGTTTCCGTGAGCAGGAACGGATTAATCTCCACGAGGGAGGCATCGACGGCCTCGAACGCGCGGTAAAGAGCCGAGATAATTTTGGTTGTCGGAGTCAGAAGCTCACCTGTCAGGCCCAGCCGGAACGCAAGTTTTCTCAAAGAAAAAGGTTGTAGGCCGACACTAGGATTCACAAACTCCTTGAAAATGAGGTGCGGAGTTTCGGCCGCGACCTTTTCAATATCCATGCCTCCGGCAGGAGAGGCCATGATGACCGGGCGTTGGCTGCCCCGATCCACAACAATCCCAAGATAGAACTCTTTTTTTATCGGCAAACCTTCCTCGATCAGGACGCGCCGGACCTTTCTGCCCTCGGGCCCGGTCTGATGAGTCACAAGGGTCATGCCGATCATCTTGCCCGCGATTTCTTCGGCCTCTGCCGGGGTCGATGCCAGTTTGACTCCGCCCCCTTTCCCTCGGCCACCTGCATGAATCTGCGCCTTCACAACGACGGTGCCGCCCAGACGCGAAGCAATTTCGTAAGCCTCGTAAGGACTTGAGGCGACTTCGCCGCGAGGAATGGGGACGCCGAACTGCGCAAGGACCTGTTTCGCTTGGAATTCATGGATTTTCATTTGCGATAATTCCCCGACCCGGCAGGTCCCCCTACGGATCTCTCGGGATTTGTTGGACATTATGAGGAATCGCCTGAAACAGTAGGGAGCTTCAGACAAAAAGGTTATTCTATTGCACGCCTCAGGGCTGTTCAAACAAAAATGAACTTTCTTTGAAGCCTCTCAGCTGCCCATTGAACTCTTTTGAACGATCTGTAATAGCTACCTACATCCACGGCGACGACCACGAGCACATGGGCGTCATGGCTGACGCGCTCGTGCATGCGGACGGTTTTGCTATGCTTTCAACCCCACGCAAGTCACGGCGTACACACTTCTTTATCAAATTCAGTAACCATGATATGGTCACGGCAATCACCAGGAGGTCTCCATGATGCCGCGATGCCTCGCATTACTGCTGCTGGTGCTGGCCAGCACGATCGTGATTCCTTCCAGTGCTCAGAACCAGTATCCTTTCATGGATCCCAAACTGCCCATTGAGCAGCGCATCAGCAATATTCTGTCGTTGATGACCCTCGACGAGAAAATCGCGTGTCTCGGCGCAACCACTGCGGTCCCGCGCCTGGGAATCCCGAATACAGGCTTGACCGAGGGTTTGCACGGCTTGGTTAGGAAGGGCTATGGGCAGATGAAGGAGGTCCCGACGACTCAATTCGCGCTGGCGGTGGGGATGGCGCAATCGTGGGATACTGAACTGATTCGAAGAGCGGGAGCTTTGGAAGGGTATGAGGCGCGCTTCCTTACCCAGAACGAGAAGTACCGGACGCCCGCACTGGTGGTCTGGGCGCCCAATGCAGACTTGGCGCGCGATCCCCGTTGGGGGAGGACAGAGGAGTCCTATGGCGAAGATCCGTATCTCAACGGAAGCATGGCGGCCGCATTCATTAAGGGTTTGCAGGGGGACGATCCAAAGTATTGGCAAGCAGCCTCTCTCCTCAAGCACTTTATGGCAAACAGCAACGAGGACAACCGCATCGGATCTTCCTCGGATTTCGATGCCAGGCTGATGCGCGAGTATTACTCCGTACCCTTTCGGATGGGATTTCAAATGGGCGGTGCCGCGTCTTTCATGGAATCCTACAACGCCTGGAACCATGTTCCGATGAGCACGCACCCGGTTGTGAAGTCTCTCATCGCGGAATGGAAAGTCGACGGCATTGTCTCGACAGACGCCGGCGGGATGAGGTACATGGTCTCAAACCACAAATATTACCCGACTCTGAAGGAAGCGGCCGCCGGAGCCCTGAAG
>Ga0326728_10008875_pt1 | contig 24570 bp, 11 predicted proteins | sample MB3enrmetagenome_FD_207602 | JGI IMG/M metagenome (GOLD analysis project Ga0326728, IMG submission 207602) | Lab enriched peat soil microbial communities from McLean, Ithaca, NY, United States - MB31MN | ecosystem: Environmental > Terrestrial > Soil > Wetlands > Peat | place: USA: New York... | reverse complement strand
TGAGTCCCTGCATCTCGCCGAACTGGCGTTCGAGGGGCGCTGTGATGGTGGTCGCTACAACGTCGGGGCTGGCGCCGGGATAGAAGGTGACGACCTGGATCGTCGGGTAGTCTACCTCGGGAAGGGCCGACACAGGCAGTTGGAAAAAAGCGACCAACCCAGCCAGGAGAATTGCGGCCATCAGCAGCGAGGTAGCAACCGGCCGCAAAATGAATGGCCGAGATGGGCTCATGGAGCAGCCTCGGTGGTATCGGAGGATGTGGCCGGAATATTGACCTTGGAGATGGAGACGGTTGACCCGTTGACCAACTTTTGGAAGCTGCTGTTGGCCACCACGTCACCAGGATTAATGCCCGTGACCGCGGTGTTTCCCCCATCCGAGATTCCCGATTTTACGGTCCGCATCACCGCTTTGTTTTTCTGGATCAAATAAACGAAATCGACCGCGCCATTGTGCTGAACCGCAGAGGAAGGAATGAGAGTCTGGTTATCGAGCGTCTTGACCAACAGGCGCGCGTTGACGAACTGATTGGGGAAGAGCAGGCCGTTGGAATTGTCGAATTGCGCGCGCAGCTTTACGGTTCCCGTGACGGTATCGATCTGGTTGTCGATGGTGATCAGTTTCCCTTTTTCCAGCAGCGTCTGCTGGGTGCGGTCATATGCGTCGACCTCGAGCGATTTGCCGCTGTGAGTCTGTTTCAGGACCTCGGGCAAACTATCCTCCGCCAACGCAAAGATCACGGTGATGGGATGGATCTGCGCAACCACTACAAGCGGGGTGCTGGAATTGGCGGTCACCAGATTTCCTGGATCAACCAGCCGCAGTCCCACTCGTCCATTGATGGGTGACGCGATGTGACAGAACGCGACCTGCACCTGGTCGTATTGAACGGTGCCCTGGTCGTTCTGCACTGTTCCTTGATCCTGGAGAACCATCTTTTCCTGATCCTCGAGTGTCTGCCGCGGGATGGCATTCTTGGCCCAGGCGTCCTGGTAACGCGTCAGATCCATCTGTGCTTCGGCCAGGAGATTCTGGTCGCGGCTGAGTGCTCCCTGCGCCTGCGCAAGCTGGGCCTCATAGGGCCGGGAATCGATATCGATCAGCGGATCGCCCTTGCGAACGTCCTGGCCTTCGCGGTAGTGGACAGCCGTAATCACGCCCGTCACCTGCGCGGTGATGGAGTCGGTGTACGTCGGTGTCACGGTGCCGAGGGCTGGCAAATAGACGCCGATGCTGCCTTTTGTCGCGGTGGCGACGGTGACTGGCACCGTTCCGCCCATCGCGGCGCCGCGGCCTCCGCCTGCCGGAGCTGCGCTGGCGCCGTGCTGTCTCCACACCCACACGAACAGGAGCGCAAACAGCAACAGGACGATCACCCAGATCCACAGGTGGCGGCGTTTTTTTGTCAAGTCTAAGGGCGGCTGCCCAAGGTCAGAATGTGAAACAGAAAGAGGTTGGTCCATCGCCTTCTTCTTCTCTTATTTCCTGTTACGAGCGCTCGGGTTGACAGGGATATTTTCTCATATTTGAATCGATGGCCCGGCTGCACCAGGCATCCAGGCTTATCACGGAGCCTCTCTGTTGAAAGGAATTTCCGCATGCGCGGTCGCCGGGTGATTTCAGAGCCAATATCGCAAGCGGAGTTCGGTGAGGCACAAATCAACGTAGCGCGTGCGTAGGCACGCTATTGCACAGACGAATCAGCCCAGCGGAAAGTTGCAATAGTGGTCGAGGCGTGGATTGAACGTCCCATTTGGGCAACTTGTTTTTGCCGGAACGACTGGATGAGTCCGAAGGCCAAGAGCCGAGCAACGGATCTTAAAGCGCCAGAAAGATTGCGCCGTCTTCCACGGTGAGTTCGATGCCAGCGGCCTGGGCCGCTTCCTCGAGCGCAGCACGCAGCATCACAACCGGGTCCGGGCTCACGTCAAGACGGCGCATCAGCCCTTCGCCTTTTTTCGTGCCTGCGGAAAGCGTGATCTTCAAACCGCGGCGCTTGCACCGCACCGCGATGCCATCTTGAAGCTTGGTGTTCATCGGCTTTATGTAGGCGTCGATGTAATGCACGCCGATGCCGGATTTATCTTCAGTTTTTGCAGGAAGCTTGTTTTCAGCATCCGCATTTATGTCACAAACTTTGACTTTCACGCTGCGCCCCCAAAGGTTCAATTCCTTTTCGTTCGAGAAATGCGTCCATGACTTTTCTGAATTCGCGGATATGTTCAGGCGTGCTGCCGCAGCAGGCGCCTATGATATTGGTGCCCGCTTCGAGCAGCGGGAGGACGCCCTTAACCATCTGCTCCGGCGTCTCGTCGTACACAATCTTCATATTCACCAACCGAGGCTTTCCCCCATTTGGCTGCACCATTACGGGCAGTTTGGTTACACTCTTGTATCGCTCCACCGCCAGCAGCGCGTGCGGCATATCCATTCCCGTGCCGCAGTTGAGAGCCACGATATGAGCGCCGCTCTCCTCCATGAATTCGGCGGCGCGTTCCGGCTCAATGCCCATCATGGTGCGGAAAGTAGAGCCATCGAGGGTGACGTCATAGGCCATGGATCCGATGATGCATTTTGCCCCCGCCCTCTTGGCCGCCTCGATGCCGATGGAGAGCTCTTCAAGCGAGGTCTGCGTTTCAATGATGATGGCGTCGGCGCCGCCGGCGACCAATGCAGCCGCCTGCTCTTCAAAGGCACTCTGCACCTGGGCGATTGTGAAATCCCCGAAGGGCTCAAGCAGGCCGCCGAAGGGGCCGATGTCGCCGAGCACGTAGCCATCTTTAGCTCCGAATGCCTTGCGCGCGATTTCGACCGCGGCCTTGTTGATTTCGGGCACATTCTCAGATTGGCCATGGCGGTTGAGCATGATGCGCGATCCGCCGAATGTATTGGTGATGATGCAGTCGGAACCGGCTTCGGCATAACGGCGCTGGATGGCGAGCACGCGCTCAGGTTGCGTGAGATTCCAGGCCTCGCCGCAGTTGCCCTGTTCGAGGCCGGCAATCATTAACTGCGTGCCCATCGCGCCGTCGCCGAGCAATGGCCGTTCCAGCACCTCTTCATGCAAAAGCTTTTTCATCCGTTCTCCGTTTCCCCACTCAGTTCCTTTTGTACCAGAGCGTAGTGGATGGTTTCGAGAACCAGGCCCCATTTGTGATTGCGGCTTTGCAGCTCGCAGTAGCAGCCGGCGCCGTTCGGCTCGCGACGCCATTCGAGGACCGCATTCAGACGCTGACCGAGCAGAGGCTTTTCGCTTTCAATCGCGGTCATCAAGCGATGGGGATCCTCAACGAATTTGCACATCGACTCGTGGCCGGTATCATCGGCAGCTGGGCTACAGCGCTCGTCCAGAATCGGATACTCGTCAGCGCGCGGCCCGAGCTTGACCTTATAGATGAAGGCCAGGGGGCGGCCCATGTTCGTGCATGTGGTTCCGTCGTAGCGGAATGTAACGTCGATCGATCCGTCAGGACCCGGCTGGATGGCCAGGCGCTCCTCGGCCCATCGTTGCAAGGCTTTCCGGTTCACGGTGTATTGCGCATCGGCGTCGAGCACCGCGACGGGCGCCGGCAGCGGCTCGGCGGTCGTCCGGGGTGCGCGTTTGTAAGGCGCGCGCCTATATTGGCAAGGACCAAACGAGCAGCTCTCGCACGGCACAAGGCTGGTGAGCCGTTGCAGACGCTCCCTGTGGCGCGTGACGCCGAAGACTGCCAGCTGCGTTTTCTTGGGGCGCAACATGCCAGAGTCGAACGCATGCACACGGGAAGGGAACCGCTCGCTTCGCGTTTGCCTGATCAATTCAAGAAGTCGCGGCTGCTCGGCCACGTCCCAATCGGGATAGCCGGGACTGGAGTGAGGCAGCACAGCCATGCCACGTTGTTCCGCCCAATCGCAAAGACGAGCTCCGGCGATCGTGGTCAATTGCTCCACCACCGCGGAAGCAAACATTTCGAGGAAGAAGTATTCGTCAGGCTTCTCTTCTTTCCAGAGCTGGCGGGCTTTTTCCTCGGCTTCTGGGCCAGCCCCAACGGCGACCAGAATTGCGCTATGTGCCCCGGCCTGCTGGAATGCGCTTTGGAGTCGTTTGCTATTGAAGACTACGCCGTCAATTTGAATCGTGTCGCCCGCCGCCGCGCCGCGCGCAAACTCAAGACTCTCGACTTGACGCGCATAGAACCAAGGGCGGCCGTCGCGGGCGTACCAATCCCGCGCCCAATCTGCGAGCTCTCGCGCACGCCCTTCCAGCGAAAAGCCGCGAGGGTAGCCGAGCAGCCGCGTAAATTCCTGCTGCGGCACGTCCACCCCGTCGAGCGTGTCCGCGACCTCGATGGATTCGGCTACTTGGCGCATGAAATCGGCTCCACAGCTTTGAATTGGCAACCCTCGACGAAGTAGTCGAAGAAGTTGGGGTGCGTCTCGAGCCGACAATGCTGGACTCGTTTTACGAGCTCCTCCAGCTCCTGGCGCTTCGTTTTCGAGAGCAGTGCGATCGTCGCGCCTTCAATGGCCAAGTTGCCGGCTCTTACGAATTTCTCCGGCGCGAGGCTGGGCACGAGCCCGATACGCCTCGAGGCTTCCACATCGATATGCCGTCCGAATCCGCCGGCGAGATAAAAGACGCTAATTTCGTCGAAGTCGATGCCGAACGTGTTAAAGACGACGTGCAATCCGGCGACATTCGCGCCCTTGGCCTGCGCCAGCTCATTTACGTCGCTCTCCAGCAGATAAACGTCGCCATTGGCGCTGCGGCACAGATCGATGCGATGCAGGTCGTCCTCGAATCGTCCTCGCTCGTTCATGCGGCCTGTGCGCAGCAGCTCGCTCAGCATGTCGACCAATCCTGACCCGCAGATTCCTTCAGGCAAAACGTTGCCGATGACGCGAATCCGGAATGTGCCAGTCTCATCAATCGTCACTTCTTCGATGGCGCCGTCGAGAGCGGGCATGCCGCAGGCAATGGCTCCGCCTTCGAAGGCCGGTCCCGCCGGGCACGAGGCGGCGAGAATGCGATCCTTGTTTCCTACCACCAATTCCGTGTTGGTTCCAATGTCCATGATGGCAATGAGGCGCTGCTCGTGCGCCAGATCCGCGGCCAGCATGCAGGCGGCAGCATCGGCTCCCACGTGGCCGCTGATGATGGGAGCGCCATACACGCGGGCTTTGGGATGAATCGGCAAAAGGCTGCGCAGACCGGATTCCTGAAGGCTGGTTGTCGTGCGCTTGCCCTCGGCCATTTCAATTTCGGTGATTGAGCGGTAGGGCGTCTGACCAATTGTGTACACGTTCTGGCGGAAGAAAAGGTCGCGCATGGTGGAGTTGCCAACCACGACCATTTCGTAAATCGACTTCGGGTCGACGGGGAATTTCTCGATGGCATGGCTCAGGTAACCGGCCAATGTTCGCATCAACAGCCTGCCCGGATGGCTGGTGTCGTAGGCGATGCGCGACATGATCTCCGAGCCGCCAAACCGCTGCGGATTCTCAAACGAAGTGTCGGCAATCAGCTCGCCGCTCTCGAGGTCGAGCAGCCGCATGACGACGGTCGTAGTTCCCAGGTCCATCGCAATACCGTGAATCGGCCCCGTGGACCGTTCCACTTCGACTCCATCAATCAGGATTCGGTCGCCATCGCGCGTCACAGCAGGATCGAGCGCGAGAGCCTGATCGCCGGCAGGCAACCCGTATGCCTGGCGCTCGATGACCATATGTCCGCGGCGCATCGTGTGGCAGCGAACCTGGCCACTTGAGCCGGTGACGAATACCTGGCAGGAGAGGCGGAAATTTCCCTTCAGGTGACGCTCGGCTTCGGTCATCGGAGACAGGGCTTCCATGCCTTCGACCACTTCGACCATGCATTCCTTGCATTTGCCTTGCTTGCGGCACGACGTGGGCACGTCGATGCCCAAGGCTTCAGCCTGGTCGAAGAGAGAAAGGGCGGCGTCTGCCTCGGTCGATTGCCCGTTGATGATTAGCGTAACGGCCATTTTCGGGAAGTGCCTACCATCCCTTCGCCTCGAGTTCTGCTTTCAGCGCATCTGCGACATCCTGCGCGGACCCATCGCGCTCCTGTTCGTCGCTCCACTTCCATTGCGCCAGATAGTCATCGGCCGCCTGCAATCCGCGCATGGCTGCGAGGCGATCGATTTGCTCCATGAATCGCCCGTCCAACTGCACCGTCACTTCGTCGATCCCGTCATCAGTTTTGACTTGAGTCGGGATTTCCTGCCAATAGAGGATTTTGTAAGTGGCCATTTGTTTTACGCCTGTCCCGCGAGCCGCAGGAACAAATCCACCGCCGCGGACGCATTGGCTCCGTATCCGTCGGCGCCAATCTCATCTGCAAACATCTGGCTGATCGGAGCGCCTCCCACAGCCATCTTGATTTCCGCGTGGCCCGCCGCATGGAAGCCCTCGATCACGGTCTTCATATACATCATGGTCGTGGTGAGCAGCGCACTCATACCGATGATGTTGGGCTTGCATTTCTCGGCGGCGGCCATGAACTTTTCGACACTTTGATCCACGCCGATGTCATGAACTTCAAAGCCCGCGCCTTCGGCCATCATGCCCACCAGGTTCTTGCCAATGTCGTGCAAATCGCCGCGAACCGTGCCCATAAGGAGAACGCCCTTGGGCTTCGTTCCGCCGTCTTTCGATGTCAACAGAGGCTTGAGCACGGCCATGCCTGCCTTCATCGCCCGCGCAGAGATCAAAACTTCTGGCACATACAGCACGTTGTGCTTGAAGTCTTCACCGACCACGCTCATGCCCGCGATGAGCCCTTCAGTCAGTACTTCCTGCGCGGAACGGCCCTCGGCCAGAGCCGCTTCGGTCAGTTTGCCCACCTGGTCGGCGTTTCCTTCATACAGGTGTTGATTCATCAAGGCATAATCGGGCATCGAATGGTTTCCTCAGCGTGCGCTTGCAACCGCTCCAGCGGCGCGTTTGGCGTTGAATTCTTCAAGGGCCTCGAGCATGGCCAGAATATTTTCGCGCGGCATGCCGGGGCTGGTGCCGCCGCCGACGGAGAGAATGATCCCTTCGCCGCCGGATCCCTCCAGCACTTCGAGTGTCTCGTCCTTCACTTCATCGGGGGTTCCACGCACTGCGACCTCCAGCGGATTCACATTACCCATCAGGCACATGCGGTCGCCCACGCGACGTTTTACTTCAGTGATGTGGCGCTGCTTGCCCCAGTTGAGCACATTGAATCCCGTGTCGGGCAGGTGGTCGAGGCAGGCGTCCACCTCGGCATCGTTGTGATACAGCTTGACCCAATCCTTGGGAAAGGCATCGCAAATTCGCTTGAGATAAGGATGCGCGAACTCGAGGTAATGCTCCTCGTTCACGAATCCGACAATGTCGTCGAGGATGAAGATGCTCTCAACGGTGTCGCCCATGACCTTTTGTTGCGCCTTCAGCCAATCGATAATGACGCGCGTGCAGAGATCGATCAATTTATGCGCGCCTTTGGGGTCTTCTACCAGATCGATCATGAATTCCGTGGTCCCGCGCACAAATCCCGCTGTGCACATGGGGCCGCGGGAGGTCACCATGGGGAGAATATAGCCGGCATCGAGAATTCGCTGACGCGCCATGGCGATGCGATGCAACGTGAGGCCAGCAAACCCGTCGGCCTCTACTTCGTACTCAGGAAAGTTATCGATGTCTTCAAGGCGGTAAAGCGTGTGGTATTCGCTTGGCGTGTTGTCTTGCCAGAACTTGATCTTGGCTCCAAGGACAGAGGGTTCAGCGGCCATCCCATACTCCATCCACCACGAGGGGATGAAGATGATGTCTGGAAACTCCTGCATGATTTTCAAGTTCGATTGAAACCAGAGCTCGGGATCCAGAAAATAGTCGAGGTGCTTGATGCCCAGGTATCCCGGAATCCACGGACTATCGATGATGAGCGCCATGGGGATCTTGTCGAGTTTCTCGCGCCGCACTGCTTTTTTGAAAATTTCCCATTGTTCCGGCCGCATACTTTCCTCCGATCACAATCGTGATCCACGCATCCCTGTCGAGCCGATGACTTGAATGAGCGACCTCCCGCCATCCGTCGTACCCGAATTGCCGATCCAATTCTTCGTGCTTGATGGGGCGCTCAACGCGATACTCGAAGAGCACAGATTGCGAAGCCAGCCGTAGGCCTAAGTGCAATCATTCCCGTCATCTAAGATTTTCTTCGACTGTCGTAATAATTCTAACCCCGTAATCATAATGGAAGAACAACGGAACGCACAAGAGCGTTCCCCGCTCGAAGCTCCCCGGCGCCAAGAGGCAACCTTGGAGGCACATATATATAGAGAGAGCGAAGCGCTGCTAAACGCTTTCGTTCGAGCCTGCACGTGGTAAACGCATGTCGCTATGAGGCGTTATGGCGCAACGAAACGAGTTAATTCACCAAAACCGTAAAGGTGGTGGTGGGTGTGGGAGTGACGGCCGGATTGCCGGTTGCCGTGACCGTAAATGTATACGTGCCCACAGTGGTGCCACTGTTTCCGCCGCCGCCTCCTCCTCCGCCCCCGCCTCCGCCACCGCCACCCGAGCCTCCGCCGCCGCAGGCGGAGAGGCCACCGAAAAGCGCCAGGAGCACGAGGACGCTGAGCATCGAGCGCCAATTGCGCCGCCGCGCGGGAATGCCGAGCAGCAGGAGGAGAGCCAGACCGATTTCGCCAGCTTCCTTCCACTTGCGGCCGCTGCCGGGAAAAGCCGGGCGGGCGAGATTCGCAGTAGCTGCGGTAGTGGATACAGATACGGACATAACGCCCGTTGGATTGCTTGGTGACAACGGCTCAAGTACGTTCGCCAGCCCGTAACAAACCGGCAGATCGGTGGCGCCACTTGGTTGCGAAGTCAATGCACAGGTTGCAGAAATTGTGCCGGAATAACCGATGGAGCTAAGCGTAATCGTGGACTGGTAAACTGCCCCCGGCGCCTGAGCCTGCGGAGTCGACGCGGAGATCGTGACTGTAGGATTCACCACAGAGACGCTGGCCGACGCATTGGCCGGAAGGTAGGTTGTGTCGCCGCTGTAGCTCGCGTTGAGATTAGCGGCCCCCAGGCTGCTGAATACATTTGCCGGCACAACAATGTCGAAGCTCTCGCCTGGATATGCCCAGGCGCCTGAGTTGTAGCTGCCGGTCGTCAATGTTACCGTTCCGGTTGGCACGCCATCCGTTCCTGTCACAGCGATGTTCACGCTCAACGATCCATTCAAGCCGACCGCGCTTGACGCCGGAGTCACGGTGAGGGTGGGTGCGATCTTTGTAAACTGCGTGACAGTGACGGCGGTTGTCGTGGATGAAGGAGCGAAATACGTATTGCCACCGTAGGTGATCGTGAGCGTATCGGCTCCGGGGCTAAGGCTTCCCGGCGGAATGACGAATGAGTATTGACCGGGGAATGGAGTTCCATAAACATACTCGGTCCCGGTGAAGCCGCCTCCCGAAACCGTCAAATTCCCCGTCGCCGTCCCTCCGGCGACGATGATCTGGCCATTCAGGGTAAGTGAATTGTTGGTAAAGAGGCTCGTGGCGGAGGGTGTGACCGTTACGCTTGACGGCGAGATCGTGACAGTGACCGTGAACGTTGTGCTCCCAATCCGGTACGTGTTGTCCCCGTAGTAGTTCGCCGACAAGGTATTCGTTCCCGGAACTAAAGTAGCAGGAGGAATCGTGAAAGTGTAACTGCCGTTGGTAAGCACGCCGTTGATGTTGAGTGCAGCAGTAAGAGAGCTCAGATTCACATTGCCGGTCGGCTGAGGGCCTGTTCCCGTGACGTTCAGGGTTACCTGCAGGCTCTGGGCGGTGTTCAATGTGGTCGTCGCGGGAATCGCCTGCAATGTCGGAGTGAGCACGGTGACAGTATTGGCGCCGCTTGCCGGAGTGTATTCATTGTCTCCGCTGTAATTGGCAGTGATTGTGTTTGTGCCGTTAACGAGGTAGTCCTCGTTTATAAAGATGCTGCAGCTTCCGGAATAGAGGTTGCACGCGGGCTCCACATTGGAATTCACTGCGGTGGCGACGGTGCCGGTCGGAGTTGGACCTCCGCCGGAAACGACGAACTCGGCAGTCTGGTAGACAACGTCGCCGATCTGCGTTACGCCGGGCTGCACGGTAACCGTCGGGGTGGCTTTCGATACCGTAATGGCTGCTGTGCCGGTGGCTCTGGCGTAGGTGGCATCGCCGCTGTAGTGCGCGGTGAGCGTGTCGCTTCCTGGCGTAAAGCTGAAGGGTGGAACGGTGATCGTTGCCGCCCCGCCGGAGAGCGTTCCCGAGGCGATGGCTCCGGCGCCGGTCAGCGCAACGCTGCCGGTCGGCGTTCCACTGGCGCCGCTCACCACGACGGTCACATTTACGCTCTGGCTCGCGGGAAAACTGCTCGTCGACGGCGTCACCGTGACGGTTGCGCTGGCTGTCCCGATGGTCGAGGTCCACGCATTGACCAAGTTGGCGATATTCAAGGAGCCCAGCCCGCTCGCCAGGTCGAATCCAGTTCCCGCGCTGTAGCCGGAGAGGACCCCAACGGTATCGCCTGAATGGATCACGGTGCAGTTGGGAGAGCCGGACGCGCAGGCCATGGCAATCGTTCCGGTGTCGATGTCGTTGAACGAACATCCATCGCTTGTGGTTCCGAACTCTGCGCTGCAGTTGCCATAGCTCTGCCTGGCGGCCATCGCATAGAGTTCCGCGTTGGGATTTCCCTGCGGAGTTCCCGCCTTCTGGTTAATGAGCGCCATCACGCCAGCCATGGCCGGCGTCCCCACCGAAGTTCCGCCGACCTCCTGCGCCTCAGGAGGTGTGGTGAGAGAGGTGGAAGTGACACACGCTCCATTGGCTGAGACGCAAATCAAATAAGCACTGCCGAGGAAGCCATTGCCGGCCATGAAGGCGACGTCGGGCACGTCGCGCGCTCCATCGGCCGGGATGCCAGGCACGCCCGACTGCCAGCCCGGTTTGGCGTAGCCGGCGGCGCAACTCGATACGTTTTCGCCGTCACCGGTGATGCAATTGCTCGCGCCGCCTCCGCCGCCGATGGTGTCGAGGAAAGGAGAAAGGTCCACGGTGGGACTGGTGTGGGAATAGATCAGGCTCCACCATTGACTTACAAAACTGCAGGCCGATTCGGCGTCAGTGGGCGAAGTGGCGGCGTAGCCATTCTGCTGCAGGACGGTCGCCCACTCCTGCAGGTAGTTCAGGGCCAGCGGATTCGTGCACGTATCGTTCCATGGGACCTCAGGCACATAGCCGAGTGCGTTTGAACCGTTCGCGGTATTGTTGGTTGTGGCCCAATACGGAGAAGCGGCTGCACCCCAGTTGAGGTCTGTTCCGCCCACCGCAGTGTCGTAGGGAGTGGACGCAAGTCCGCTGACTGAAAGGCCAAATTGCGCGGGATGTGGAGGGTTGTCAGCCAGCCCTTGGTCGCAGGTCGCGGCCCCCGCATCACCGGATGCGACGAATACCGCAATGCCCTCGCTGGCTGCTGTTTCCCAAAGGTTGTTGTAGGTAGCGTTTCCGCTGGTGCCCTCGCCCAGCTCGCATTCGCCGTAGCTGACGCTCAGGATACTGGCCGTATCATTCTGGACGACGTAATCCGCGGAAGAGTAGACCGTGTCGGTTGTGCTTGAATTGGATCCGGACACGACCAGCACGATGTTGGCGCCTTTGGCCACTGTCCCCGACCATTCCACATCCAGCGTGTTTTCGATGAGATCGTCGATGGTACAGGTGGCTCCCTGATATGTGCTTAAGCATTCTCCGGGGTCGGTCCCATTCGCGACAATGGTGGTGGGTGTAGTGCCCGCAGGCAGCCCGAAAACGCTGCGAAACATGGCGACATCGGCCGTGTTGATATCGCTCGTTCCCGCGACCGCAATCGTCTGTCCGGTCCCGTCGATGCCGTTATTCCAGAGCGGTAGCAGGTTGTAGATCGTTGCAAAATCGTACGGTGCGACATCTTCAATGGTGTAGCCACTGGTTCCCGAGCCGACGCTAATGCCAAAATACGAATGCGAGGCAATACTCTCAGCTGCGTCTTGCTGAGCGCCGCCGGCGATGCGATGCCATCCGCCACTCGATGGATCGAATCTGACCAGAGCGCCCGTTCGATGCAGGGGCCGCGGGAAGAAATTGTGCAGCGCTTTAACTCCCTCGACCACCGGGGCCAAAGCTGCTGGAATCTGCGGATCGCTCATGTTTGCGATGTGCGGTTGCCCGTTCACCAACAGGTTGTGGATCTCCACATGAAAAGCGCTCTCCACCTGAGCGGCAGAACCGCTGAAGCGGATTGTCATCCGGTCGGGAGAGACTTCATCGACATGCAACCCCTGCCCGCTGAGCCAACCTGAAATCGTCGCAACATCGGCGAGAGAAGGTCCAAACATCCTGCCCACATCCACGGGCGCCAGCCAACTATGGAAGTTCGGCGAGGACGGATCGTACTGGCTCGCCACAAACTGGTCAAAAGCTGCCTGTTGTTCAGGGCCGCGTTTCAGAACAAGAATCACGTCAGTCATAGACACATTCGGACTTGCCGGGCCGCGGTCATTCTGATCCACGGCCGCCGGATGTGTATTGCCCTTCAAAGTGATCAGCTGGCTTTCGTCGATCCTGCCGACAATCCGAGGCGCAGAGGATGGCGTCTGCGAGAGGAGAGAGCCACCGACGAGGACAAGACTCGCGACCAAGCCGAGGACAATACGCAGGAAGCGCATGCGGTTGCGACCGCCTTTCTTGAGGGGCGTCAACCTTGATCGAGCCGACAGACGGGTCACTCAAAACGGGGGAACGCGATGAATGGGCTCGATGGAAGTTGAAATGCACTTGCCAAGTTGATTGCGCCCACCATCATACACAAATCCACCATCGGTCGCATCGGTTCCTTTGGATCTCCCGCGGATTCGAATGTCCCGCCATTTCCGTCCCGAACGGTTCATGGCCGATTCAATCTGAGACGTTTTGAGTCTCGAAGCTGGACAAGGCGTTTGCCTTGACTCCTGGCACCAAATAGTTCATTCAACGCCAATTCAACAGCGGTATATACTGCAAAAAGGGTTCCTCACGGCATTTCGGAATTGAAGTGAGGCAATCGAACCGTGTGAGGTCGCCGCTCCCCGTTGGTCGCGCCGGCCTTGGATCTACGGCTTTGCCCCATGGAAATTCCCAAAGACGATCTGGCCGTTCTTGCAGCGCGAGCTGCAGGGGAGGAAGGTCAAAGGTAGTTCCTTTCATCAGATTTTCAAAGCTCAGCCACTGCGTGGGGCGGATCAGGCATGAACGACCCAAAAGAGCAGAAGTACGAGCCGGAAGCCGGGACGCTTGTAGTGAGTGACGGCGTATCCACTGTCCATTCGTCGGGAGAGACGAACCCAAGCGGACAAGTGTCCAAACCTCCGGCAGAAGGATCAACCGAACCCGCAACCCTCGCCGGCGGTGAAGCGCCAACCCTCGCGGCAACGGCTATCCCGCGGCAGCTCCAAGCCGGCGTCACCATGGCTCCGGACACCCCTGTCCGCCTTTCAGCAGATGGCGTAGTTGTCATGGGCAGCAACGCCGTGTTGCTGCCGGGAAACGTTTTTGCGAATCGCTACCAAATCATCAAAACCCTGGGTGAAGGCGGGATGGGGGCGGTTTACAAAGCGCGAGATGTGGAGTTGGAACGAGAGGTCGCGCTCAAGGTCATCAAGCCCGAGCTTTCAAGCAATCCTGAAATCCTGCAGCGATTCAAGCAAGAGCTGATTCTCGCTCGCCAGGTCACCGACCGGAATATCATCCGCATTTTCGATCTCGGTGAGGCCGATGGAATCAAATTCATCACGATGGAGTACGTTGAAGGCCAAAATCTTCATCAACTCCTAAAACAACGGGGCAAGCTGGAGGCTGCGGAAGCAGTCGACATCATGGAACAGGCGGTTGCTGGACTGGCCGCTGCCCACCGCGAAGGAATCATTCACCGTGACCTGAAGCCGGGCAACATCATGCGCGACGTGAACGGCCGGGTTGTGGTGATGGATTTCGGATTGGCCCGCACGATCAGCGGCGACGGGATGACGCGGACCGGCGCGATGCTGGGCACGATTGAGTACATGTCGCCGGAGCAGGCACAAGGCAAAGAGCTCAAGGCCAGCTCCGATGTATTCACGATCGGCTTGATCCTTTACGAGCTACTTGCCGGCGTTACGCCTTTTCGTGCGGAGAGCGCGATCGCAAGCCTGCTGATGCGCTCGCAGCAGCGGGCAGTGCCGCTGGCGGATATCGATAAGAATATTCCGGGCTCGCTGAGCAACATCGTTGCAAAATGCCTGGAGAAGGACCCGGCCCACCGCTACCAAAGCGCGGAGGAACTGGATGCAGATCTTCGCGCCTGGCAAGGGAAAAGCGGAGGGAAGAAGGTTTCAGCTTCTTCCATGCGGCGCCGCCTGAACCGCATTCGGGAGCTTCCGTGGAAGACATTCGGAATCGCCGCGGCTCTGATTCTGGCGATCGCAGCGGGAATGACCTGGATCGTGGTCCGGAGGCAACTGGCCGCGAAATCAGGTTCGCATGGCCCGGTGTCAGTGCTGGTTGCCGACTTTACGAACCTTACTGGCGACCCGCTTTTGGACAATACGCTGGAGCCGATGGTCGGTGAAGCTTTGGAAGGCGCCAGTTTCATCAACGTCTACAGTCGGGGGGATGCGCGCAGGCTGGCCGAGAAACTCCCACACCCCACGGAGAAGCTCGACGAGCAGTCAGCGCGGCTCGTCGCTGTGAACCAGGATGTTGACACGGTCGTCACGGGCGAGATTGAGTTGCGAGGTGACGAGTACGATATTTCGGCCGTGGCTCTGGACGCCGTGAGCGGCAAGGTGCTCGCAAAGGCAGAAGTCACCGTCTCCAACAAGCAGGAGATTCTGAGCAGCCTTCCCAAGCTGGCGGCGCCGATTCGCAAAGCCCTGGGTGACTCCACGCCTGCCTCGGTGCAATTCGATGAAGTCAGCGGAGGGTTTACCGCCGCATCTCTTGAGGCTGTTCACGAGGACGCGCAAGGCGTTGACGAGCAGTTCGCGGGCAAGTTCCAGGAGGCGTTTGATTCGTTCCAGAAAGCATCGCAACTGGATCCAAAGTTTGCGAGGCCGTACACCGGCATGGCAGCGATGGCCCAGAATCTGGACAAACCGGGAGACGCAGTAAAGTACATGAGGCTTGCGATGGAACACGTCGACAGCATGACGGAGCGGGAACGCTATCGCAACCGCGCGCTGTACTACCTCATCACGGGCGACTGGCAAAACTGCGCTCAGGAGTACACACAGCTCGTTACTCACTACCCTGCCGATCGTGTCGGCCAGTACAACCTTGCTACTTGCTATATGCAGCTGCGCAACGTGCCGAAGGCGTTGGAAGCAGCGCAACGTGCGGTTGCGATTGTCCCCAAGGGAGTGGGGCCCCGCCTGAACCTGTCATTCATCAGTTCCTTTGACGGAGATTTTGCGGCGGGCGAAAAAGAGGCGCGTGCCGGGTTGACGCTCAATCCCTCGTCCGTGCAGGGATACCTGGTGCTCGCCGAAGCTCAAGTTGGCGAGGGGCAGATCGACAACGCGAAGGAATCGTACCGCCGGCTTGCGGACCTTGGACCGGCGGCGGCGTCAATGGCGAACGCTGGATTGGCCGATCTTGCCGCCTATCAAGGGAAGTATGCAGAGGCAGCGAGCATCCTTACAAACGGAGCCGCTGCCGATGTTGCGGCAAAGAATACCGACGGTGCCGCGAGGAAGTACGCAGCGCTGGGAAATATCGAGGAATTGCAAGGAAAGCATGAGGCAGCGCTCTCTGATATTGGCAAGGCGCTGACATACAGCCAGTCTACTCAGATTGAATTTCTGGCGGCCAACACGTATGTCGATGCTGGAGAGATGGCTAAAGCGCAAAAGCTTGCCGCAAGCCTTTCTTCTGCGCTGACAAGCGAGTCCCAGGCTTACGGCAAGATCGTAACGGGCATGATGGCACTGAAGCGGAAAGACTCGAATGAAGCAATCCGGCAAATCACAGCCGCCAACAACCTGCTGGACACCTGGATCGGTCATTTCGATCTGGGGCAGGCTTACCTGGCAGCGGGAGCGTTCACTGAGGCTGACTCACAGTTTGATCAGTGCATGAAGCGGCGAGGCGAAGCCATCGAGTTGTTTTTGGACAACACGCCAACTTATGCCTATTTCCCTCCGCTCTACTACTACGAGGGGCGCGTGCGGGAAGGAATGAAGAGCGAGGGATTCGCTGACTTCTATAAGAACTATCTCAACATTCGCGGCCAATCGACGGAAGATCCGCTGGTCGCCGATATCCGGCGCCGGTTGAGCCTATAGGCGGCGGAATCGCCGGCCAGAGCAACCCTCAGCCCCAGCCGGCCCTCAGAAAAGCTGAACCACGTTTACCCCGCTTTTCCTCTAGAAGCTCGCGCACTGGCCTTCTAGTTTCGAGGCTGTGTCTCCGCTGCCCGTAATCGACGTGTTGCTTTGGCAGAGCAGGATTCCGGTGACCTTATTGCTGGTAACCTGCGTCGGCCCAGTATTGCCCTGGTCCGTCAAGGTCTGGCCCACTGTGTTCCCTGACAGAACAGAAGACGCCGAGTTGCTTTGATCAACCAAGGTCCCGGTGATCGAATTCAAGCTCACCACGGAGGCTCCCGAATTGCCTTGATCTGTCAGGCTCCCGCTGATTGTGTTGCCTGACAAGGTAGTCGCCGCCGAGTTGCTCTGGTCCGTCACGCTCCCTTTGATCGTGTTGCCCGAAACTCCCATGGCCGCGCTGTTGGACTGAAGCGTGAGGCTCTCGCTGATTGTGTTCGCCGGGCATGCGGTCGTTCCCGATCCGATTGTGGCAACCGTTCCCACGCTCTGCAGCGTCAAACTTCCCCCGACCGTCGCTCCGCAAACCAGGTTCTGGGCCGGACCCGTGGGAATGCTCTGGATCGTAAGATTGCCTTTGATTGTTGTTGATGGCCCGATGGCGTAGGTGCCTCCGCTGACCTGAATATTGCCGCCGATGGTCGAGTTGCTGAGCGCGAGGTTGCCGCCGGTTTCGGTGATATTCCCAGTGGCGCCACCCTTCTCGAAGATACAATTCTGCCCGTTTGAAACGGTGATGTTGCCACTGAATGTCCCTATGTAAACGCCATTGCACGTCGTGCTGGAAGCCGGGACGGTCGTTTCGGACGTGAGCGTGAAGCTTTGCGTGGCGGCCGCGCCGACTCCGTTCTGCGCCGTGAGGGTGATGGTATAGATACCGCTTACTGTCGCTTTCCCGCTCAGGGTGGCTGTGCCGTTCCCGTTGTTGACGAAGGTCACGCCGGTCGGCAGAGCCCCGGATTCTTTAATGCCGGGCGCCGGATAACCTGTGGTCGTCACCGCGAATGTTCCGCTCGTGCCCACGGTAAACGTCGCGTTATTTGCGCTGGTGATGGCCGGAGCCTGCACAATGGTCAGCGTGCCGTTTACGTATAGGAAGGAGTAGTTCGCCGCGGCCAAGGAGCCGGTCGAAATCGTAATCGGGTAGGTGCCAGGAGTGCTCCCTTTAGTGGCGGTCGTCGACAACGATGGTGCGCCAGCCACGACCGAAGACGTGTCCAATTGCCCGAGGCCGTTCTTCACAAAGCCGGCGAGGCTGTAATTCACATTGAGCACTGGAACCAACGACGGCAGCGGCTGCTCATAAGTCGCCGAAAGGGGAAGCGCCATCACCGTGAGCACCGCCGGCGTGATGGTGAAGGACTGGGTCACCGAGGCGGCGCTGTAGGAGTTGCTCCCGACGGTGCCTGCTGGCGCCGTCGCCGTAATCTTGCACACGCCGACCCCAGTAATGGCGCCGCTCGGCATGCATGGGCCTGAAGCGCTGAAAGTCACTGGCTGCCCATCGGGGATGCCATTCGATTCAGCGGTCGCGCTCAACGAGAATGTGCCGCCATACTGCACATTCGGCAGAGTCGACCAGCTAATCGTCTGCGGCAGCACAGTGGAACCCGCCGGCTCGATCGTGAACGATTCGGAGACAGAATTGGCGGCGTCGTAATACGGTGGCATGCTCGACGCTGTCGGATTCGTGCCGGGTTGTGACGCGGTGACGGTGCAGGTAGCCGGGTTGCTTCCCGGGTTGTTGACAGACACAGTGGCCGTGGAAACGCCGCCGGAAACGCCGCCGGTGCTGATCACAACCGGTGTAACCGTCTGGCTGCCGACGGAGCAAGGACCTGTTGCGACAAAGTTCACTTGCAGTCCGTTCGGGCTCCCGTTCGTCTCGGCTGTCGCTGTCACCGGAACGGTAGGTGGCGGAGTTGAATATGTAACAGAACTCTGTATCGGGCCGAGGACAATAGTCTGGTGATTCTTAATGATCGCGGGCACCGAAGGCGCACTCGAGCGTTGGGTCGGATCGATCTGTACCGGATTGAGTGTGGTCGCAATCGTGTAAATCACACCTGATGAGCCCGAGCACGTCACCGGGTTTGAGTCAATAAACTCCGTCGCTGGAGCGGCTCCACCGACACCGTTGACAACGCCAATGTTGACGGCGTCCGAGCCGTTGGGGTTGCACCCGCGATAGACCGTGTAGTACTGAACGACACCGAAAGCCGGCGCCGTCCAATCGACCGTGACACTTGTCACCGCCCCATTTGTCATCACAGGCGTGAGCGTGGGTGAATTCGGAGGCCGCACGATTGAGTTGGCGGTTAAGTAATCTACTTCAGTGGGGACGCCGCCGCTGCCCCCAATGCTGAGTCCGCCGCTGCCTCCGATGCTGAGTCCGCCGCTGCCTCCGATGCTGAGTCCGCCGCTGCCCCCAATGCTGAGTCCGCCGCTGCCTCCAATACTGAGTCCACCGCTGCCTCCGATGCTGAGTCCGCCGCTGCCTCCGATACTGAGGCCGCCGCTGCCGCCGATGCTGAGGCCGCCGCTGCCGCCGATGCTGAGGCCGCCGCTGCCGCCGTAGAAGACGCCGGTGCTGCGGTACGAGATCTCGTTCGCCAGGGCTGCGAGCTCGCCGCTGGCAGCCCCTACCTGGCGCAAGTCGAAGCTGGTCACGTCGTCGTATCCCCGCAAGTCGGAATACTGCGCGCCGTCGAATGTAATGTTCTGTCCAGTGGCCCACGCCGGAGAGATGGCGTCAACAGGCCCATTCACGCGATATCCCGTATCGCCTGTGAGCGGTGTGCCGTCACAATGCATCGTGGCGGGGCTGGCTGTCGAGCTGGGCGCCGTAGTTGAATACCAGGACGAGGTTGAGTACGTTGCGGGATTACCGAAGGTATCGGTTAGATCAACCACCGAACCAAGGGGAATCGTCGTGAAGTTCGGATTGGGAGTGCCGCTATCCCCACCCAAAATCGTGGGTGTGGGCGATGCGCCCTGCGGTTCGCCGTAAAGCGCCTGGTTCGAATATGCAATGGCTGCGTTCGGCCCCAATCCGTCGATCTGGAAAAGGTAATTCATCGTGCTCTGGAAATCTGGCTTGCAATTGGCTTCAAAGGTTGGGATGTAGCTGCCGGGCGTGTCAAAGTAAAGGCCGCCGTGTGTCAACCCGAGCGTGTGGCCGATCTCATGAAACAGCGTGCCGGCCACCACGGTGGCCGCCTTACTCATGTCCTGAGCTGGAGCCGTTGCCCAAGCCCCCAGGCTCACCACGGAATCGGAACCGCCCAGATCGGAAAAACCGGACATGGTTGTCACTGTGCCGGATGTCACGCTAATTGCCGGTTCAGTCGGCGATGTGGTGCCGGAAATATAGCTCCAGTTGGGGACACCCACTGGAGTCGAGAAATAAATTGTTGTCAATCCGCTATCGCAAGTCAGGCTGTTGTAAACCTGATCGTATATTCCGTTGAGGTTCGGGTTTCCCTGTACGCCGGTGACTGTGATGCGGGTTGGGCAAGTCGTTCCGAGGCCCTTGGTAACGATGGACCCGGATCCGCCACTGTTCGCGGTTGCTCCGCTCACCGTTATTGACGTAATGGATCCACTTCGTGTGGTCCAGGAAGGTATCGCGACAGAGTAACCGAACAGGACGTAGTGATAGCTGTCCTTCTGGCCATATGGGAAGCGAGGTGCGCAATTGGCGGCCGACGGATTTGCGGTGCAGGCGGCATAATTGGCGGGCCACACCTTCGAGAGTTGCACGCTGCCATCCCAGGTGACCACTCCCGGCTCGTTGGGGAACATGCACAGCTGCGACGGACTCGTGCCAGTGTCGGTACAGGTGGTTTCGAGAATCGCGTTTCCGGGCACGAGGTGCAGGTGCACGCCAATGTTGGCATACGCCTGCGTGACCATCGCCAACGGGTCGTTGCCCTGAGCGTCCGGTGAGGGGTACAGATTGGGATAGTTGAATTCGCAGTTGTTGTTTGAATCGATCACGGAGCACATGTAATCGAATTGAACGAAGAGATCCTGCTCGCCGAGCGTCGCGCCCGGCAACGGCACCCATTCGCCGGTCTTCACGTCGGTATAGCCTTGCGCGGTTTTCCATGCGTCCAGAATTCCATCGTTATTCATGTTGCTGACAGGCGTGCTGAAAATGATCGCGGCGTAGGCGTTGCCAGTACCGGTGCCCGGCGTCTGATTGCCGGGAGTCAACGTCTCAATGTATTGATTCGAGTGCACGGGCAACGTAACGGGACCCGAGCTGTTGTTCCAGCTTCCGCCGCTGGTGGAGAGGATGGTGTTCTCTCCCGTAACGTTGGGCAGGACGGCCGAATCATAGAATCCCTGCACTGCCTGAGGTATAGGCCCGGCGTTCAATGCAGCTGGTACGATCGAGCCGTCGTAAATGACCACGGACTTGAGGGGGAACAACGGTGACAGCACACGATAGATCACTACTAGGCTCGCACCCTCAGTGATGGCTCCGCCGCCATTGGGCAAAGTGACGGTAAACGTGCCTGAGCCGAGGCGCGCTCCGTTCCAGTTCGACGGCACCTGGAAATAAGCGTTGACGTCGGCGCGATACACACGGAGCGTTCCAGTATTCGCGCCGTCGCTATAGTTGGGCACGTCGCTCCCGATCTGCTGTCCGATGATGGAATAACCCAGGAAGGTTCCGGCACTTCCTGAAGGTGACGTAGAGGTCTCCACAGTTGTCCAGTAAAGGAAACCATCAATAATGTCGGCGCCGTCGGGAACACCCGGGCCACAATTCGGGGGGGCGCAAGGACTGGGATCGGGAATGGTGATGGTTCCGCTGGCAGCGCCATGCAGAGTGATTCCTGCGGAGGCATAGTCGCCGGTGACAAAGTAGTTATTCTCGAGCGTAAGTTGGTCTTGTGCAGGCGGCACGCCACTGGAGACGACAAGGCTGACAGGTGATCCGCTGTTGACGTTGGACGGGAAGGCTGGATTCTGGCTAATGACGGTGCCGGATGGCGCTGTGTCGCTGAATTCGGTCGTTGCCGGCAAGACTAATGCCAGGCCCGCAGTAGAGATGGCAGTCGTCGCCGCCGATTGCGTCTGACCCACAACATTGGGCACGGCCACGCCGCTCGACAGGACAACGCTGACCGACGATCCAACGAGAACTTGTGTACCCGCGATCGGGCTTTCGCTGACGACATCGCCTATGGTTACGGTGCTTGCTTGATAGGTCACAGCGCCGGCAACCAGACCTGCGCCGGTGATGGCGGAGTCCGCCGCCGATTGAGTGTCGCCCACCAGATTGGGTACGTATACCTCGGGTGAAAGACTTCTGCCTTCAACCGAAATGCTCTGTGTTGCGCCGCTAACATTGAGCGCATTGTCGGTCAGGCCGACACTCTCGGTGAGTGCGGTACCAGGCGACGCACTGCCCACCGTCGGATCGAATTCAATGGTCAGAGGGCAAGCTTGGCCCGGAATGAGCGAGGACTGGGCCGTGCAGTCGTTTTCGTCGCCCACTTGAGGGAAGTCCATCGGGAAAGTGATGGCCGAAAGGGTCAGATCTGCGTTTCCGACATTTTGGACTGACACCGTCTGCGGGCTGTCGGTGCTGGTGCTGCCCACATATGTGGTAGCAAAGCTCAAAGACGGCGACTGCGACCTGTTTATCTCGACCACCTGCCCATTGGTGGTGTCCGAGGGGCCGCGATCGGGAAGGAAAACATCACCCTTTCCATCGACTGCCACGCCATACGCGAGAACATTGCTTAATGTGATCTGGCAGGCGCTGCTGCCAATGCCACTGCAACCGGCCGGAACCTCCACCACTTTCGGATACTCATCTGCGACGAAGACATCGCCCGCAGCATCCACCGCAACGGCTTCTGGTCTAGACCAACCAGTACCCACCTGAATCCAGCAGGTGCTGCTGGTGCAACCGGCAGGAATCTCCAATACCCTTGCCAGGCCGTAATCAGCGACGAATAAATCACCGGCTCCATCGACTGCCAAACCGATCGGATTGGCGCCAGCCGGGTTGTATACCACGGTCTGTACACCACCGTTGGATGCGACCTCTACAACCTCACCATTGAAACTGGCCACGAAGACATCGCCCGCGCCATCCACCGCAACCCCTAGTTGGGCGCAAAGACCGCTGACGCCGAGTACGCACTGAGGGGTGGGCACGACCGCTTGGCAGCCGGCGTTGGTGCATCCCGCAGGGACTTCTACCACCTCATTAAGGTTATTGTCCGCGATAAAGAGATTTCCTGCTCCATCCACCGCCAGACCCTGCGGGTAATCGAGTCCCATCCCCACGGTGGTCGGCTGGCCGCCATTCGCCGGGACCTTCAAAACCTGACCGTTATGTCCGTTGCCACCTTCCGCGATGAAGACATTCCCCGCCGCGTCTACCGCAACACCATTCGGTACGCTTAGAGCGTTGCCCTGAGTGTTGACTGTGGTCTGTATGCCCGGGCTAAAGGCAACCGCCGGTCCCTGGCCGACGCCGTAGATAAGGGTGGTTGCCAACGGGGTACCGCCAGGGCTGCTGCCGGCGAAAAGATTCACTGCCCCCATGCGCAATCCCGGCGCTTGCGGAGTGAATGTGACGTTCACTGTACAGGTTCCCGGACCGGTTGCGCCAAGACACGTGCCCCCGTTGGCCAGCGTGAAATCAAGAATGGGGTTCGATATGCCTTGCGTGACGACCTGGACCGAGCCGACGGTATCCCCGGAAGGAACATTGACGCTCACCGCCTGCGTCACCGAGCATGGCGCCGGCGAGCTTGTTCCTGGCTTGCATACATTGATATTGCCGAAACCCTGCGGAGTGAAAACCCAGCTCAGAATATTGTTGTTCTCGACGCTACCACCCGTCGCGCCAGTGAAGCCGACATATGCTGTGTTGTTGGCCGAACCAGGAGAAAAAATGGAGGCCATATTGAAGGCCACACCTGTCGGAAACAGGTCGGTGCCATCCAGAATCACATCCAGGCAGGGCAATGGGGCATTTGTTGCGGGCGCATAGCAGGCCGATTGCGCAGCGGTCGGTTGCAGCGCGTAGGTGATTGTCACCGTGTGCACAGTGCCGTCGGCGAGACAAATGCCCGACCCTTCACAGTCAAAGGTATTCGGTGAGCTGTCCGCGCCACTGAGATCGTTCTCCGCGATCACGCAGCTCACGGGGGTGCTGGTTCCTGCGATGACATCCCCAACTACGTCGACGCAATTCGGACCGGTTCCATTGCTCGCAACGAAAACGCTCTCCGGATTCGGGAAACCCGCACCGCTGTTATAGGTCTTGAACCCCACGGCCACGCTGTTCGTAATGCCGCCGGTAGCAGCCACGCAACCATTACCTGAGGGATCGTCGCCGAAGCCGAGACCGCATCCATCGGAGCCGGTTGGTCCTACAGTATTCGCTCCGCCAGACGAATTCTGGATTACGAATGCGAAGCCATCGGCGGGCGGATCGCTGGCGCCGGTCAACTGAAACGTAAAGGTAGTCGAAAAGGAGTTGCCGACGGGCTGCGGGGTGTTGTACCACGCATACCCCCTCTGCTGTTGGCTATTGGGGGTGATCTGCAATAGCGTGCCCCCGCTTGTCACAAAGCTGGCCTTCACGGGACTGGAACTGGAGCCGTTGCCGAGCAGCGTCATGCAACTTTGATTCGAAGTGAAGTCCGGCGAATAGCTGGGGGAAGCAGGGCAGCTCTGCGCCCAGGAGACGGCGCTTCCCGAAATCAAGGTCAGGGCGACGATCGCCGCCGACGTGATCCATCTCGCGCTTCCGAGCTTTATCATCAGCGCCGCTCGAAAGCGGGCCACACCTCGCGCCCACGCGCCGCCCCGCTTAGACGTTTCGATCAGGGGGCTGCTTTGCCCACCCCGGGAATTGATGGAAGCAATGGATGGGACTGCGAAACACGCACTGGAAGGCGAGCCTGCGGACAGATTGGTCATAAGACATCTCCTGGGGAATTGGAGCTGACGGTTAGCCTACTTTGAACTCACTGGGACGGTCAGGATCTGGACACGAGTTTCCCACACACTGCAGGCAAGGGCCCAGCTGCTCGGCAAATCATTCAGGTCGCCGAATCAAAATTATTTAAATTGCCATTGGGGAATGGCGCCTACTTCCGGGCTTTCTAACCACATGAATGGACCAGAAACTCTTGGCACT
>Ga0326728_10008874_pt1 | contig 24572 bp, 17 predicted proteins | sample MB3enrmetagenome_FD_207602 | JGI IMG/M metagenome (GOLD analysis project Ga0326728, IMG submission 207602) | Lab enriched peat soil microbial communities from McLean, Ithaca, NY, United States - MB31MN | ecosystem: Environmental > Terrestrial > Soil > Wetlands > Peat | place: USA: New York... | reverse complement strand
GATTTCTTATATCGACGTTTACGGGCTGCAAGGCATCCAGACGATGTACCGCGGGACTCTTCGCAACATGGGCTGGTGCGATTGCCTGTATAACTTCGGCAAGCTGGGCCTGCTCGCGCTCGATGAATTCGACGCCCGTGGAAAGACCTATGCCGACATGATGCGGCAACTGGCGGGCGCTTCCGCAAGTGAGGACTTGGCGGCCGCGATAGGCAAGAAGCTCGGTATCCCGAGGGAGTCTTACCCAATCAAGAATCTTGAGTGGCTGGGTATGTTCTCCAGCCAGAAGCTGGGCGCCGAGAAGATCAGCCCGCTCGATGCCATGGGCAATCTGATGTACGAAAAACTGGCATTCCGCCCCGGCGAGCGCGACATGATCGTGTTGTTCCACGACTTCCGGGCCGAATTCCCCGATGGCAAAAAAGAACGCATCGTCTCCGAACTCATCGACTACGGAATCCCGAACGGCGATTCATCTATGGCGCGAACGGTCTCGCTACCGGCTGCCATCGGCGTCGACATGATTCTCACCGGCCGGATTACTGCGACCGGCGTCCTGCGTCCGGTGACCCCGAACATATACAATCCGGTATTGGACGGACTCGCGCAGCTCAATATTTCATGCAAGGAACGAACCGAAGCATTCTAGTACTTACGACCGCTTAATTCTTATGATGGAGGGACGGGCGTCTCGCCCGTCCAGCCGGGCGGGGACGCCCGGCTCTCCATCGAACAAATCATGTGGTCACGGTACTAGATGATCCTGCGCCTTGAGTGGATTGATTGAAGAATTGCTTCAAAGCACGGGCAGTTGTCCGTGCCGCACTAATACGCTGTTTACACATATTTCGATGGAAAGGTGAATGACATGGCAGAAAAAGATAAGATTTTTAGCGCATTGGGATTGAAGCCTGCCCTTGCGGGCGCGAGTTGCGGAGACCAGTGGTTTGCCAGCAGCGGCGATTGGATCGAAGTCCACAGCCCGACCACCGGGGAATTGCTGGCCAAAGTCGAACAGGCGAGCGAGGCCGACTACGCTAAGGTTGTCGGGCAGTCGATGAAAGCATTCGAGTTCTGGCGCGCCATTCCTGCTCCCAAAAGAGGCGAAATCGTGCGTCAGTTTGGGGTCGCGCTGCGCGAGAAAAAGGATGCGCTGGGGCGGCTTGTCTCGCTGGAAATGGGCAAGATCTTGACCGAAGGCCTCGGCGAAGTCCAGGAAATGATCGACGTCTGCGACTATGCCGTCGGTCTCAGCCGCACGCTTTCCGGCCCCACACTCCAGAGCGAGAGGCCGATGCACCGCATGATGGAGCAGTGGCACCCGCTCGGGCCGATCGGCGTCATTACGGCCTTCAACTTCCCGGTTGCAGTCTGGGCGTGGAATTGCGCCCTTGCTTTTGTCTGCGGCGATCCGGTCGTCTGGAAGCCTTCGAGCAAGACGCCGCTTTGCGCTATCGCTTGCCAGAACATCATCCGCGAGGTCTTCAAGGCCAACGGCGTTCCCGACGGAGTCTCCTGCGTCGTCGTTGGACGCGGGGCGACCGTCGGTGAACGCATTCTGGCCGATAGCCGGCTCACCTTGATCAGCGCCACCGGATCGACCCGGATGGGGAAGCGCATCGGTCAGGTTGTCGGCGCCCGCCTGGGTCGCACCATTCTCGAGCTTGGCGGCAACAATGCCCTAATCATTTCGGACAAGGCGGACCAGACGGGAGCGCTGGCATCGGCATTCTTCGGCGCCGTTGGTACAGCCGGACAACGTTGCACCTCCACCCGCAGGCTCATCATTCACGAGAGCGTTTACGACACGTTCGTTCATAAGATGATTGCCAATTACGAAAAGGTGAAAATCGGCGATCCACTCGATCCTAAAACTCTGATGGGCCCGCTCATCGATGAACAGGCCGTAGCGGACTACGAGAAGGCGCTGGTTGCCGTGGGCAAGCAGGGCGGAAAAGTGCTTTACGGAGGCAAGGCCATCGATCCGCCGCCGTTTGGCCGGCGGACTTTCGTTCAACCGACGATTGTCGAAATTCGCAATGACGCCGAGATAGTGCAAAGCGAAACCTTTGCTCCAATCCTTTACGTTATGAAGTACCGGACCATCGACGAGGCGCTGGCATTGCACAATGCCGTTCCCCAAGGCCTGTCGTCGGGTATTTTCACCGACAGCGTGGCCGAGGCGGAGAAGTTCCTCAGCTTCAAGGGATCCGACTGCGGCATCGCGAACGTGAATGTGGGCACTTCGGGCGCGGAAATCGGCGGCGCCTTCGGCGGCGAAAAGGAGACGGGCGGAGGTCGCGAGTCCGGTTCCGATTCCTGGAAAGCCTACATGCGGCGCCAGACCAATACCCTCAACTGGGGTGGTGAGATTCACCTGGCGCAGGGAGTGGAGTTCCACTCTTAAACCAAGCCTTTCACCGGAACACGGGAGTCCCGGCTCGATCCATATCTCGACCCATAGAACAGCGGGAACGAGCCGGGACAGCCCGATCACGGACACGATTGGCTAGGCCAGCGATAGAGAGCGGCACATGCTTTCGCGCGTCTGAATCGGTGGCGTAGGAATCAGGCATATTATCGGTTGTTCCAGAGGTGATTTAAGCCCGCAACAAAGACGACGGACTCTTGAAGGAACTGGACGGCAACTTACGCTGGCCGAGCAAACGTCACCACACATAGATTCATGAAGTTGTAAACCGTTTGGAACTCCACAGCAGCTTCGCGCCTGGCTATCTTCACAGCCCACTCGATGGATAATCCGGTTGTCTACCGGTGATCCGATTCGTCCCGGTAAACGGGGTTGTAGCCGAAGATTCTTCGGCTCAACCGCTCAACCGGACTGATCGGGGGATTGTGGACACGCCCTCTCGGCTGTTGGCAGCGGTCCCGCTGCAAGGAAGAAGAAACCCTGGCGAGCGCGCCCGTCCGCCTCAAGGCAGCCACCGGAATGTTCATTGTCGTGATCATGGTCGTGATCATGCTCGCCCCGCAGCCACCGGGATGGGTGGCCGGAGTGATACAACTAGATTTGGATAAGGATTCAAAAAGCGGCGTGCCCAGGCTCGATCGTCAGGCACATGGTTGGAACCCGATGGAGGTATGGTGAAGAGAATCGCCCTGATCACGGATCTGCGGAATTCCCAACTCGGGGATGTGTTGAGCGGCGATCTCAAGGATGTGCTCAGCGGGCGCGTGGAGATTCGCAACTATTTCTTCGAGAGCCTGAAGCCCGAGGAAGCCATCGAGGCCGACGTGATCCTGGTGACCACGCAAAGCAAGGCCCTGGAGGTGCAGAACCATGTGGCCGAGGCGCGGCGGATCCTGGTGGTGCAGCGGACCATCCGGGAGAGCGACGCCTACCGCATCTTTACCATTCCTCGCGGTACCCGTGTGCTGGTGGTCAACAACCTGCCCGAGACCACCATGGAGATGGTGGCCCTCATGCAGCAACTGGAATTCAACCACCTGCAGTTCATCCCCTACGAGGAGGGCATGGACTGCTCCAACATCCACATCGCCATCACGCCCGGCGAACGGAACCTGGTACCCGCCTCGATCACCACGATCATCGACATAGGGCACCGGTGCATCGACATTTCCACCTTCATCGAGATCATCAACCGGCTGCGAATCGTGGATCGGTCCATCGACCAGCGCCTGTTGCGCTATTCCCAAAGCAATGTGAACCTCGACACGGGGGTCAACCACCAGTACAAGGAACTCTTCAAGCGCAACATCGAACTAGACACGGTCATCAACCTGGCCCACGAAGGCATCCTGCTGCTCGACAACCAGGGCAAAGTCGCTCTCCACAACCAGGCGCTGGCGGAGATGCTGAACCTGGGGGAAGGCGTGGTTGGTAGCGGGATCGAAGTTTTCGCGCCGGAAATTCAGGAAATTTTGACCCAGGACAAGGACCAGAGCCAGGAGTGGATCGTCGAAACCAAGGGGCGTTCCATCGTCGTCAATCGCCAGGACATCCAGTACTTCGGCGAGCGCAGCGGCAGCTACTTCAATTTTCAAGAAGTGACCTACATCCGGCAGTTGGAACAAAACCTCAGCCGCAAGCTCAGGGAGCGCGGTTTGACCACCCGCTACTCTTTTTCGGACGTGCTCTCCCAGTCTCCCCAGATGGAGCAATGCCTCGAACTGGCGCGGCGGATCGCGGGATCGGATTTCACGGTGCTCATCATGGGCGAAAGCGGTACGGGCAAGGAACTGCTGGCCCAGTCCATTCACAATGCCTCGGCCCGATCCAAACAGCCCTTCGTGGCCGTGAACTGCGCGGCCGTACCCGAGAACCTCCTCGAAAGCGAACTCTTCGGATACACCGGAGGCTCGTTCACAGGCGCGCTCCGTGAGGGCAAGGAGGGCCTTTTCGAGCAGGCCAACAATGGCACGGTTTTCCTCGACGAGATCGGCGACATGCCTCCCATGCTTCAAGGCAAGCTGCTGCGCGTTTTGCAGGAACGGCAAATCATGCGAGTGGGATCCACCAAGCTGACCCAAGTGAACATCCGCGTCATTGCGGCCACTAATCGCAACCTGCGGGAGCGCATTCTGGCCGGGCAATTCCGCGAAGACCTCTACTATCGCCTCAACGCGCTGTCGTTGTTCGTCCCGCCCCTAAGGGAGCGTCCGGAAGACATCTTTCCCCTGTTGGAGCATTTTCTGGCCGAGCTGAACCAGGCCCATCTAAAATTCACCCCAGAAGCCCGGAACCTCTTGCTCAGCTATGGCTGGCCTGGGAACATCCGCGAACTGGGAAATGTGGCCAACCACATCACCTTGATGGCGGTCGATCCGGTGACGATCCAAGCATTGCCGTCTTATATAGTGGGTCGGTCAGAGACATTTGAGAGAGAAGAAAGAACCTTGCAAGAGCGGTGCGGTCTGGAACGGGGCCTCGATGTGCTGACCGTTCTCGACCAGTTTTCCAACCATGGCCTTAAAGGCGGGCGCAACAGCATCAAAGACGCCCTCAAAGACCGGGAACACCCGTTGAGCGAAGCCGAAGTGAGGGGAGTCCTGCAAGTGCTTGGAGAACTGGGGCTTGTGCGGTCAAGCGTAGGCCGGCAGGGGACAGATATTTCCACAAGAGGACAGCATTTTCTTAATTGGTTGCATAATAGGTCGTTATAATATCCTATTTAACCTGTTAATTGGACTCCTCGATCTCCCCGAGCAGTGATCAATGCACTAAAATGCCGGGAAATGCCCGGAATTTGCCGTCCACCTAGGGTTTTCGCTGCACAGTCAACTTGGCACGCCGATTGCACTCATAAGAGTGTCTTCACGAGAGTCGACAGCAAGCCGATCGGCCAATATCTGTCGTAGTCCCTGAGACCGTTGCATAACACTCGCTAAGCACGGACGAGCGTCCCTGCCGAAGGCTGTGCTACGCGAAAAATAGGAGAGCCATGGCGCTGAACATCGTCGAGAAAATCCTGAAAAGTCATCTACGGGAAGGCAAGTACCAAATCGGCGAAGAGATCGGCATCCGCATCGACCAGACCCTGACCCAGGACGCCACAGGAACGATGGCCTACCTTCAATTCGAGGCGATGGGCCTGCCCGCTATCCGGACAGACCTGTCCGTCTCTTATGTTGACCACAACACAGTGCAGGTGGGTTTCGAGAACGCCGACGATCATCGCTATCTTCAGACCATCGCCCAGCGTTACGGCCTGGTTTTCTCGCGGCCGGGTAACGGCATTTGCCATCAGATTCACTTGGAGCGCTTTGGCAAGCCGGGCACGACCTTGCTGGGCAGCGACAGCCATACGCCCACAGGCGGCGGACTGGGGCAGATCGCCATCGGCGCGGGCGGCCTCGACGTGGCCGTGGCCATGGGCGGCGGGAATTTTTATCTGGCCACGCCCAAGGTTCAGCTCGTGCGGCTCACCGGCCGCTTGCGTCCTTGGGTCGCGGCCAAGGACGTGGTGCTGCACATGCTCCGGCTCCTGACCACCAAGGGCAACGTGGGCGTAGTACTGGAATACGGCGGCCCCGGCATGGCAACCCTCTCCGTGCCGCAGCGCGCCACCATCACCAACATGGGCGCAGAAATGGGCGTGACTACATCTATCTTTCCATCCGATGAGGTCACGCACGCTTTTTTCAAGGCGCAGCAGCGCGACAAAGATTGGGTTGAGCTGAAGGCCGACGAAGGGGCTAGCTATGATCGCATCATCGTCGTGGATTTGAGCCTGATCGAACCCCTCGCCGCTTGTCCGCATAGCCCGGGCAACATCAAGTCCGTGAAGGAACTGGCGGGTATGAAGGTCGATCAAGTGTGCATCGGCTCCTGCACCAACAGCTCGTTGAAAGATATGCGCGTCACGGCGGCGATTCTTGCTGGTGGGCGCGTGAACGAGAATGTGAGTCTGGGCATCGCGCCGGGATCGCGCCAGGTGCTGCAAATGCTGTCGCGCGACGGAAGCCTCTCCTCCATGCTCGATGCCGGTGCGCGCATTCTGGAGTCCGCCTGCGGATTCTGCATCGGCAACCACTTCTCACCCAAGAGCGGCGGCGTCTCGTTGCGCACCTCGAACCGCAACTTTGAAGCCCGCAGCGGCACGCAGGACGCCCAAGTTTATTTGGTGAGTCCCGAGGTGGCCGCTTTGTCTGCCTTGACTGGTACATTTACCGATCCTCTCGCCTCGGGTCTTGCTTACCCCGATATCTCAGAACCCGAGGCCTTCAGCATTGACGATTCCATGTTTGTCTTCCCCAACCCTGAGATCCGCAATACGGACATCTTCCGCGGGCCCAATATCGGGCAGCCGCCGAGCAACGCACCTATGCCCGAGGCCCTGAAAGGCGTGGCGACCCTCAAGGTCGGAGACAAGATCACGACCGACCACATCATGCCCGCCGGAGCCCGTCTCAAATATCGCTCCAACGTGCCCAAGTACGCGCAGTACGTCTTCGAGCATGTGGACTCAACCTTACCGAAACGCTGCCTGGAAAACCGGGACAAGGGCATCCACAACGTGATCGTCGCCGGGGAATCCTATGGCCAAGGATCGAGCCGTGAGCACGCCGCCATGTGCCCCATGTATCTAGGCGTGAAGGCGGTCGTCGCCAAGTCTTTCGAGCGCATCCACGCCGCCAATTTGGTGAACTTCGGCATCGTGCCGCTGCTCTTCTCCGACCCGCGTGATTACGGCCGCATCGAGGCGGGCGCTACCGTAGAAGCCCCGAACTGGCGCGAGTGCCTGGAACAAGGCCAGCCCATCGTTCTTCATGTACACGGCCAGGGAAACGTGCCCTGTACTTATAACCTCTCCGAGCGGCAGCGCAAGATCCTGCTGGCGGGCGGACTCCTTAACTACACCAATCCAGCACAGGACCCAATCCTTCAGGAGCAAGAAGCATGAGCAAGATCCGCGTAAAGACACCGCTGGTCGAGATGGACGGCGACGAGATGACTCGCATTATTTGGGCAATAATCAAAGAAAAACTGATTCTGGCCCACATCGACATCGACCTGCGATATTTCGATTTGGGCGTCACCCATCGCGACGCCACGGACGACAAAGTCACCGTGGAAGCCGCCGAAGCCATCAAGGAATTCGGCGTAGGTGTGAAGTGCGCTACCATCACTCCCGACCAGGACCGCATACAGGAATACAAGCTCAAGAAGGCCTGGCCGTCGCCGAATGGCACGATCCGCAGCGTGCTCGACGGCACCGTTTTCCGCAAGCCGATCATGGTGAAGAACATCACTCCGGCGGTATCGAGTTGGAAACTGCCGATCGTCATTGGGCGCCATGCCTATGGCGACATCTACAAGGCGGTGGACTTCGTGGTCCCCGGCCCAGGCCGCGTCGAAATTGTTTATACCCCCGCGCAGGGCGAGCCGGTGAAACTCCCGATCCAAAATTTCAAGGGCGGCGGCGTTGTCATGGGCATGCACAACACGGACGCCTCCATACGTTCGTTTGCCAAGGCGTGCATCGCCTGCGCCCTCTCCGAGAAGATGGACCTGTGGTTCGGCGCCAAGGACACGATCAGCAAACGGTATCACGCGCGCTTCAAAGATATTTTCTTCGAGGAGATCGAAGGCCGCAAAGCGGACCTGGCTGCGGCTGGCGTGGCGTACCGGTATTTGCTCATCGACGACGCCGTGGCCCAGATCATGAAACATCGGGGTGGGATCCTGTGGGCCTGCATGAACTATGACGGCGATGTCATGTCCGACATGGTCGCCTCCGGCTTCGGCAGCTTAGGGATGATGACCTCCGTCCTGGTGTCGCCAAAAGGCCACTTCGAATATGAGGCCGCCCATGGCACCGTGCGCCGCCACTACTACGAGCACCTGAAAGGGAACCCCACGAGCACAAATCCAGTGGCGTCGATCTTCGCCTGGAGCGGAGCGTTGCGCAAACGCGGGGAACTGGATGGAACACCCGATGTTGTGGCCTTCGCCGATGCGCTGGAGCGATCGGTCATCGAATGCATCGAGTCGGGCCTGGTCACGAAGGACCTGATGAATCTGGTGACGCCCAGACCCGCTACGCATCAAACCACGGAGTGTTTCCTGGATGCGGTGGCTGCGGGCCTGGCGACACATCTTGGCCGCAAAGCAGTCTCGGCCGATTGAAATCGGGGCGGTCCGGTTTACGGGCCACCCCTGGAGAATGTTTAGGAACGAAGCCATGGATGAAGAGCTATACATCGAGACTCTGGATCCGCGCGAGGACGTGCAGGGTGCGGCGAAGGTCAAAAGGCTGCTCTACGCGAATGGCCTGAAAATCGAAGACGACATCGAATGCTTCGTGGTTGCCCGCTCTCTGCGTCAGATCGTAGCTTGCGCCGGACTGGCGGGGTGCCTGGTCAAGTGCGTAGCTATCGCACCCGAACACCGCGGCACGTCACTGGCCCTGAGGCTCATGAACGAGATCCAGCAACTGGCCCTGGATCGAGGGCAGGCCCATCTTTTCCTTTACACAAAACCGGACAGAGTGGCTTTCTTCGAGGGCTGCGGGTTCCACAAAGTGGTGGAAGTATCGGGCCACGCCTGTCTCATGGAAAACACGCCGGTGGGTATCAAGGACTATTGCGACAGCCTGAGGGCGTTGCGCCAGCCGGGGCAACGAATTGGGAGCGTGGTGCTCAATGCGAATCCCTTCACTCTAGGCCATCTTCACTTGGTGCGCACGGCCCTGGAGCAATGCGACTGGCTGCACGTTTTTGTGGTTTCCGAAGACGCCTCGACCGTCTGCTACGCGGACCGTTTGGATCTGGTGCGCGCTGGCCTCGACGGAATGGACCGAGTGACTGTTCACGGCGGCTCCGAGTACCTGGTCTCCAAGGCCACCTTCCCGAGCTACTTCATCAAAGACACCTGCGTGGTGAAGGCGTGCAGTACGGCGATCGACCTGTTGCTGTTCCGCAAGCACATCGCGCCCGCCCTCGGCATCACGCACCGCTTCGTAGGCAACGAGCCTTATTGCCGCCTCACCCGCAAGTACAACCAAGATATGTCGGAGTGGTTGGAAAAAAGCGGCGAAGAGGGGAATCCCATTCATGTGGTCGAGATTCCCCGTTTCGAAGTGAAAGGCCGCGCGGTCTCGGCCAGCGATGTGCGGCGTCTGCTGGCCGGCGGCGATTTCGAGACGGTCGCATCCCTGGTGCCCGCCACGACTCTGGCACGTATGCGTGCCCGGTATGGCCTCCGCGCCAAGCCGCAGGCGGGCCGTCGCTTGACCGAAATCTTCGAGGTGGGATGACATGGAGATCAAGAAGGAAGCTATGTGCGGGACGCTGGAGTCCAACGATCTGCTAGTCAAGGTCGCTCCCCGCGCTGGACTGGAAATTGTCATTTCGAGCGAAGTGCTGCGCCAGTTCGGCGCTCGCATTCGCGAGGTGGTCGAGGAGACCTTGAAGCACATGGATGTCTCCCAAGGCCAGGTCGTGATCGAGGACAAGGGCGCTTTGGACTGCGCCATCCGGGCCCGGGTTCAGGGAGCGGTGCTACGGGGATGTGAATGTGAGGAACTGGACTGGAGAATCCTGTGATGAAGAAGCCGCGTCGCAGCATGTTGTTTATCCCGGGCTCCAACGCCGCCATGCTCAGCACGGCCTTCGTGTACCGGCCCGATTCCATCTTGTTCGACTTGGAGGACGCGGTAGCTCTCCGGGAAAAAGACTCCGCCCGCTTGCTGGTTTTCCACGCACTCCAGCTCCCCGTGTATAAAGAAATGGAGATCGTAGTGCGCATCAATCCCTTGGACAGCCCCTTCGGCCTCAAGGATCTGGAAGCGGCCGTGCGGGGCGGCGCTGCGATCATCCGTCTGCCTAAAACCGAACGCGCCTCCGACATGCTGGACTTGGAGCGCGAAGTCGGCCGCATCGAGCGCGAGTGTGGCCGCGAACCTGGCTCCACGCGCCTCATGGCCGCCATCGAAAGCGCTTCCGGCATCGTCAACGCCCTGGCCATCGCCACCGCCAGTCCGCGCATGGATTCCATCGCCCTGGCGGGTTTCGACTACGTGGTCGATATGCAGACCCAGCGGGGCGACGGCATCGAACTTTTCTATGCTCGCTGCGCCGTTCTCCACGCCGCCCGCGCCGCAAGGATCGACGCCTTCGACGTGGTCTTTTCCGACGTGAACGACGACGAAGGTTTTCTCAAGGAAGTGCAACTGATCAAGCGCCTGGGCTTCAACGGCAAATCCCTGATCAATCCCCGGCAGATCGAACTGCTCCACACGGCCTTCGAGCCCACCGAAGAGGAAGTGCTCAAGGCGGAGCGCATCGTAGAGGCTGCGGAGAAAGCGGAGCGCGAGGGACTCGGCGTCGTGTCCTTGAACGGGAGAATGGTCGATGCGCCGGTGGTCCGCAACGCCCGCCGCATTCTCCAACTCGCGGGATCGCCGCCGGCACGCACCTAGATCGTGGATGCTTGCTTGGTTCAACGATGCAACTCGGTACATGTTAGAAAGGTGTTTTCATGAACGACAATAAGCGCGCCCTTCATTTGCAAGACCAGTGTCTGGAAGGGTTGGAGCGTTTCCAGGATTTTACCGCCCACACGCCGTACTTAAAGGGGCCGGAAAAGCTCACGCGCAAGCTGGTGGATTCGCTCGAAGAGGCGGTTCGCCGCTCGGGGCTGCGGGATGGCCAGACCATCTCCTTCCATCACGCCTTCCGCGAGGGCGACAAGACCATCAATTACGTTGTCGACGTGCTGGCGCGCATGGGTTTCAAGAACCTAACCCTGGCGTCCAGCTCGTTGCTAAGCTGCAACGCTCCCCTCATCGAGCACATCAAGGCGGGCGTCATCGCCAAGATCTATACCTCGGGCATGCGCGGCTCCCTGGCCAGGGCCATTTCCAATGGCCTGCTGGAACAGCCCATCCACATCCATTCTCATGGCGGCCGAGTGCACTTGATCAAGTCCGGGGAACTGAAGCTGGACGTGGCCTTCCTTGGTGTCCCTGCCTGCGACGCCTTCGGCAATGCCAACGGCGTGCGCGGCCGTTCCCGGTGCGGTTCCCTGGGATATGCCATGGTCGACGCCCAGTTCGCCCGCAACGTGATTCTCCTCACCGAAGAGATCGTCCCCTTTCCCAATTCCCCCGCCAGCATTTCCCAAGACCAGGTGGACTGGATTGTCCAGGTCGAACAAGTGGGTGACCCCTCGAAGATCAGCGTGGGGGCTGCCCGCGTCACCAAGAATCCACGGGAGCTTTTGATCGCCCGCCTGGCTGCGGATGTCATCGAGCATTCCGGATACTTCGAGCAGGGTTTCTCCCTTCAGACGGGCTCGGGAGGAGCCGCGACGGCCGCTACACGATTCCTGGAGAAGCGCATGCGCCGCAAGGGCATCACCGCAAGTTTTGCCCTCGGAGGCATCACCGGCGGCATCGTCGACCTTTTCAAAAAAGGGCTCATCGAAAAAGTCGTCGATACGCAGAGCTTCGATGCCGACGCAGCGGAATCGCTGGCCCAGTCTCCGAACCACATTGAAATCTCGACCAACGAGTACGCCAATCCAAGTTCCAAGGGCGCCTACTGCGACCGCCTGGACGTGGTGATCCTCAGCGCACTGGAAGTGGATTTGGATTTCAACGTAAACGTCGTTACCGGCTCGGACGGCCTCATGATGGGCGCTTCGGGCGGGCACAGCGACGTAGCCGCTGCCGCGAACTTGTCCATCGTGGTAGGGCCCCTCATCCGCGGACGCATCCCCACGGTGGTAAAGCGAGTCACGACCTTGGTCACGCCGGGAGCCTGCATCGGAGTCCTTGTAACAGACCACGGCATCGCCGTGAACCCCAACCGCCCCGAGTTGGAAGCGCGTCTGCGCGCCGCCGGCCTGCCGGTCATGACTATTCAGGAGTTGTACGAGCGCGCCATCTCGATCACGGGAGAGCCCGCGCCCATCGAATTCCTCGACCGGATTGTGGGCATCATCCGCTATCGCGACGGGAGCGTCATCGACGTTGTCAGACAGGTCAAGCCTTGAACGAAGTTATAACTGTCGCGGCGATGGAAGTTATGACCGAAGTTACATCCGAAGAGGCGTCCGAAGTTATAACTGAAGTCACGCTGGCGGATGTTCTTCTGAACCGAGAACGCCGCGTCCTTCGCCAGCGCGCCGTGCTGGAGTCCTTCGGCCGTCCACTCCTCTCCATCACGATTGTCAACCCAGGCCCCGTCAAGAATTCCCGGGCCGCGCGGCAATTGATGACCCAAGCGCTTTATGCCCTCGACATCCTGATCGCGGACCGGTGCTGGCCTATTCTGAGCCGTGAAGTGCGGTTGGATTCCACGGGGCCAGAGGCCCTCCTGGTGGTGGATGCCGGATCTCATGATCTTAAGCAGGCCGCCACTCGACTTGAAGACGAGCATCCCTTCGGGCGTCTCTGGGATGTGGACGTGATCGATCCTCTAAGAGGCGCCATTTCACGCCGCACTCTGGGCCTGGCTCCCCGGCGCTGCCTCCTCTGCAATGAAGCCGCTCATGTGTGCGTTCGTTCCAGATCTCACCCCCTCCAGAAAATCCAACAGGCCATACAAGAGATCATTCATGCCCACCGCGAGCCTTGAAGCCATTGAGACTATCGAGACCATCCAGTGCCGCCTTCCGCGTGGCATCTGGGAATTCTCTAAAGACAAAATGGCGGCCCAGTCGAAGGCCATGGGAAACCTTGTCTGCCGTGCCCTGCTGAAGGAAGTGGAACTGACCCCAAAGCCAGGCCTCGTCGATCGTCTCAACAGCGGCGCGCATCGGGACATGGATCTGACGACCTTCTACGCCAGCGTCGCTGCTATCGCCCCCTGGTTCCCCACCTTCTACCGCATAGGGGCATCCACGCGCGATCTACCTCCCGAGGCCTTGTTGTCCCGTCTTCGTCCAGCGGGCCTTGCCTGCGAAAATGCCATGCTCCAAGCCACCGGAGGCGTGAACACCCACAAGGGCAGCGTGTTTTCCATGGGCCTGCTTTGTGGAGCGGTGGGGCGCCTAAGTATCGGCGGCGGCCTGCCTGATCGTGATCGCCTATGCGCTGAAGTTGCCCGCATCTGTTCCCTCCTCGTGGAGTCGGAACTCCTGCGCATCCAAGCCCCGCAAACAGCCGGGGAGAGATTATTCCAAATGCACGGACTGACAGGCATCCGTGGCGAGGCCGCTTCCGGTTTTCGGACCGTTCGTCACTACAGCCTGCCTGCCTTCGAGAGCGTACTCGCCCTCGGTGGCCAGGAAGAAGAAAAAGAAGAAGAAGCTCTCCTCGAAGCGCTGCTCCATTTGCTGGCCGTGAATCCCGACACCAATTTAGTCCACAGGGGCGGGCTCGCGGGCTTGGCCTATGTTCAGGCACGGGCCAGGGGGCTTATAGAAATCGGTGGTGTCCGCTCCCCCGGCTTCGTAGCCCGCATGATCGACTTCGACTCCGGCCTGATTCAACGAAACCTGAGTCCCGGCGGCAGCGCAGACCTCCTGGCCGTGACTTGGTTCCTGTCCCGGTTCCCAGCAACGGTTCGATTCCGATGAAGGAACCTGCCTTGAAATTTAGGCACTGCCGTTGGTCGAGAATCCCTGCCAGCACAGAGCCGGACTTAGTCGGAAGCGTACCGCAGCTTTGTCTATGTGGCTTTAGCTGCCGCAACCATGACTAACTTCCGGTTTGCCCGTGAGTATGAACATCGCCTCAGTTGGAAGCTGTAGCGAACATAACAACACAAAAAGGTGATGTCTGGCCTCCTCGTTCTTGAAGATCGCCGGGAGCTCCGGAGGAAAAACCAAAAATAGATTGCAAGCGCGGGCGCCAAACCCGATCCTGATAAGGAGGTGCCGTTGAGTATTTTCGTAGTTTCGAGACGGCTCTTCTGTTGGATAATGACAATTTGGATAATGATAACCTGGTTCTCCAGAACCCAGGTGTATTGGGCCGACCCAGAGAGAGCTGTCGCGAGAGCAATGGAGCATGTGTTCATCGCCTGCTGAAGCAACTACTGAATCCGCACCTTCGCTAGAACGAGCGGAGGGGATGCCAGAAGGTCCCGTGGTTGGCGGCCCTTGGTTCAAGGGGCGGTTGCGCCTCATGCTGGTTGTGGCCGTGATTGCTTTGGTTATCGGCGCGCTGGTGCTGGCGGGTATCAAGAGAAAAGCCCGGCCGAGCGGAAGTGGCGCGCAATCTTCAAGTGCCCACGCCGGTCCTGGCCGAGCTTTGCGCCTCAAGGGCACAACCGCCGCCGTCGAAACGCGCGCCATTCTCGCGCCGCTGCTGGCAGGCCAGCAAGTTGGCACACTCACCATCACCAAGCTGGCGCAGGGCGGAATCCGCGTAAAACGTGGAGATCTGCTGGTGGAGTTCGACCGACAGGCCCAGGAGCGCGATTTCCTCGACAAGCAAGCGGAACAAAGCAAGCTAGCCGACCAGGTACTAGGGGAGCAAGCGAAAGAGAATGCCGCTCGCGCCAAAGATGAAACCGAGATCAAGCAGGCGGAAGACAATCTGAGCAAAGCCGATCTCGAAATGCAGAAGGTCGAGCTGCTGTCGCGCATCGATGCCGAAAAGGCGCAGGAGGACCTGGACGAGGCGAAGGCCACGTTGCAGCAACTACGCGAGACCTTCGACCTGAAACGCAAAGCGGCCCAGGCGGCGATTCGCATCCTTGAAATTCAGCGCGACCGCACTCGCGAAACCATGGAACACGCGCGCGCGAATGCCGAACTCATGCAGATACACTCCCCTATTGACGGCGTCGTCGTTCTGAATACGATCTGGAAGCAAGGAAAGATGGGAGAGGTCCAGGAAGGCGACCAAGTCCGGCCCGGCGTCCCTTTCATGCAGGTGGTCGATCCCTCGAGGATGGAAGTGCGGGCGCCAGTCAATCAGCAGGATTTTCTGAGTTTGCAAATCGGACAGACGGCAAGCGTGCGCCTCGATGCCTACCCGCAGCTAGTGTTTGCGGGAAAGCTGGAAGAGATGGCTCCCATTGGCAGGGAGGGCGATTTCTCTTCCAAGTTGCGCACGTTCGCCGTGGTTTTTTCAATTTCGGGCAGCGACGCCAAGCTGATGCCCGATCTTTCCGCCGCGGTTGACGTGGACCTCGCAGCGCAGGGCAGCGCCGCCGGCGGTCCCCAATGATCGCCAAAATAATTGCAAGCATGAAGCGGCTCTGGATGCAGCGCAAGGCCACGGTGATTGTCGCCGTTCTACTGGTGGGCGGCGCCGGCGTGCTCGGCGCTGTTCGTTACTCCAATCGGTCGCCCTCAATCCCCACTTTTGCGGTGAAGCGCGGTGAGTTCATCGACTCGGTCCAGTTCCGCGGCGAAGTGAAGGCGATGAAGTCGGTGACGATTTCCGCTCCCGCCGAGGCGGGCGATCTTCAGATTGTCAAGATTGTCGCCGACGGCACGCAAGTGAAGGCGGGCGATGTGGTCGTCGAGTTTGACAGAACAAAAACCGAGCAGGACCTGGCGCAATACCGGTCAACCTTAAAATCCGCGCAGGCGGAAATCGAGCAGGCCCAGGCGCAGGCGCGGTTGACGGAAGAAGAGGACCTGACCGCGGTCATGAAGGCGCGCTTCGATGTCGAGACGGCGAAGTTGGACGCCAGCAAGCAGGAGATTGTCTCGAAAATCGAGGGCGCCGAAGCGAATTTGAAAGTGGCCGACGCCGAACAAAAGCTGCACGAAGTGGAAGAGAAGCTGAAAGCCGATCGCGCGGTGAATCAAGCAACTGAGGAAAGCAAAACCCAGGCCAGCAAAAAAGCATCCTACGATGTGCAGCGCGCGGAACAGGCCCTGACGAAAATGACGTTGACGGCGCCGTCGGCAGGAACGATCAACTTGATATCGGTATGGCATCCCAATGGCCGTGTGCCATTCAAACCAGGGGACCGGGCCTGGCCGGGCGCGCCGATCGCGGAGTTGCCAGATGCTTCCTCGCTGCGCGTTTCGGCGCGCGCGGATGAAACCGAACGCAGCCGTCTGGCAATGAAAGAAACTTTAAGCGCGCAACTGGACGCAATCCCCGATCGTCAATTCACCGGTCAAATCGAGCGGATCGGCACGATTGCCTCCATCGATTTTTCCGCCGGCTGGCCGTTCCCCCGTGATTTCGATCTGGAGATCGCACTCGATCAAACGGATGCGCGGCTGAAGCCCGGCATGACAGCCCAGCTCACGGTGGTTGTGGATCGGGTTTCGGATGCCCTTGCCATTCCCGCACAGGCTTCGTTTCAAAAATCGGGACAGACCGTGGCCTACGTATGGGTGGGTTCGAAATTCCAAGAACGTGTGATTGAGATTGGGCGGAGAAACCGCGACCGCATCCTGGTGGCGAAGGGCCTGCGTCCAGGCGACCGCGTGGCGCTGCAAGATCCGTCGGTGAAGGAGTGAACTCGCGCAAATGAAACGCCGCCGTGTCGCCGCGTGGGGAGTATTCGTGGTCATTCTCGTGGGCTGCATCGGCCTGGTGGCGGCGGCGCGGCGGGCCAAGCTTTCCGTACCCGATGGCGAAATTCCGGTCAGCGAAGTGAAACGTGGAGATTTGGATCTGAAAGTTGTGACTACCGGCGAACTGCGCGCGACGCACTCGATCACGCTCACTGCGCCTCCGGTGGGCGGGGGCGCGCTACAAATCACTCGCCTCGCTCATACCGGCGCGGCGGTCAAAAAAGGCGACATCGTTATCGAGTTCGATCCCAGCGAACAACGCTACAAGCTGGATCAGAACCGGTCGGAGTTACTGCAGGCGGACCAGGAAATCGCCAAGGCCAAGGCCGACGCCGCGGTCCTGGCGGCGCAGGACAAGGTTGCGCTGCTCAAAGATCGCTTCGACGTGAGGCGGGCGGAATTGGAGGTCCAGAAAAATGAACTGGTGAGCGTGATCGACGGCAAGAAAAACCAGCTCGCCCTCGAACAGGCGAAGCGGGTCTTGGCGGAGCTGGAACAGGACATCCAGTCGCACACGGCATCCGGCCAAGCCACGATTTACCTCGCCCAGGAAAAGCGCAACAAAGCCAAGCTGGCGATGGAGCAGGCGCAGCAGAACATCGACAAGATGCAGGTTTCCGCAACCATGGATGGGCTGGTCTCCATCGAAAAGAACCGTGAGGCGAGCGGCGGATTCTATTTTGGTGGCATGAGTCTGCCCGACTACCGCGAAGGGGACCAAGTAGAACCGGGCAGCGGCATTGCGGAGATCATCGACTCCCGGGAGTTGGAAATCGTCTCCAAGATCAACGAACACGACCGCAGCAATGTCAGGGCCGGACAATCGACGGAGTTCGAGTTCGATGCCCTGCCCGGCCATGTGTTCCACGGAACCGTTAAGACCGTGGGCGGGATGTCGATGCGGCAATTCTGGGAAGAGTCGGTAGGCGGCAAATTCGACGTCTCGATTCAACTTTTGAACGCCGACGCGCGGCTGCGTCCCGGTCTCACCGCGCAAGTGGTGATCCTAGGGGACGAGAAGAAGAATGTGCTCTACGTTCCCCGGCAAGCGCTCTTTCTGAAAGACGGCAAGCGCGTTGTTTATGTGAAGAAGGGCAACGGATTCGAACAACACGAGGTCAAGATTCAAAATGAAAACGAAAGCCGCGCAGCCATCGAAGGCCTGAATGCGGGGACTGAAGTCGCTCTGGTCGATCCTACGGCGCCGCGAAAAGCGGGCAATGCGGGCGCGCCTTCATCCAGCCTCGGCGGAGGGACGCCGTGATGTCCGCGCTGGCAGCGCCCATTCCTAAACGGCTGCTTCGCGGCTATGAGCAGTGGTTGCCGGATGTGCGGCTGGGACTTCAGAATCTCCTGCTCCATCGGCTGCGCTCGTTGCTCACCATGCTGGGCATGATTTTCGGCGTGGCTGCGGTAGTTTCCATGCTTTCCATCGGCGCCGGAGTCCGGCAGAAGGCAATGGCGCTGATCGAGCAGATGGGCGTGCGCAACCTTATTGTGGAAGCAAAGGAAACCACCGAGTGGCAAGCCCACGAGAAAATCCGCCAGATTTCCCCCGGACTCACTTTCCAGGACTATCGCGTGATTCGCGATGACGTGAGCGATATCGTCGCTTCCACTCCCCGCAAACGGATGACGCCCACGAAGATCATTCCGAAATCTCAGGAGGACGCTCCGGCCGTTTATGGAGTCAATCCGAGTTACATCGACATCGCAGGTCTTCATCTATTGCAAGGCAGGTTTTTCAATCGGGACGAGGAGAGCCGCGGTGCGCCGGTCTGTGTGCTGGGAGCTGCCGCCAAGTCGAGTCTGTTTGGAGCTTCCGACCCTATCGGCCAGCACATCAAGGTCAACGAGCAATGGTTTCGCGTGATTGGAGTGGCGAGCCCGCAGCTCAGTTCGCAGACGGAAGTGGCGGGAGTTCCGACGCAGGACCTGAACAACATCGTCTACGTTCCGCTGAATGCGGCGGTCCTTCGCCTGGAAGACAGCTATAGCGACGTGCGTGACGAAATCGATGGCATCTATCTCCACTTGAAAGAGAACGCGGACATGGCCGCGGTAGCGCAAGTGGTCAGGGCAATTCTGGATTCGTCGCACCACGCGGCGGGCGATTTCAGTGTGATTGTGCCCGCCGAATTACTGGCCGAACAAAAACGCACGGAACGCCTGTTCAATATTGTCATGGTTGCGATCGCTTCCATCTCGCTGCTCGTGGGCGGCATCGGGATCATGAACATTATGCTGGCCAGCATTTTGGAACGGACGCGAGAGATCGGCTTGCGCCGCGCTATCGGGGCCCGGCAGTCCGACATCGTTCGCCAGTTCGTGGTTGAGGCGACAATGATTTCGTTCGTGGGTGGAAGCCTCGGCATTGTGTTCGGTTTTGCGATGTCGCGGCTGATCGCATGGCTTGCCGGATGGTCGACGATTGTGACGGCGAGTTCCATCCTGCTGGCGTTTGTCGTTTCCATCAGCGTGGGCCTTGTGTTTGGGATTTATCCGGCGGCGAAGGCGGCGCGCCTCGATCCGGTCGAAGCCATTCGTTACGAGTAAGCCAGAAACTTATGCGCCGCTGACCGATAACCGAAGCCCGGCGATTCTCGGCGTCAATTTCTATAGGCAGTTCTGGAGGAAAAATGAAGCTCCGTTTCGTTCTGTGCCCTATTCTGCTGTGGCTGGCCGGAAGCATTCTGGCGGCGCAAACCGTTCACCAAAGGGAAACATTCCGTGGACTGACCAATCCGCAAGCCGTATCGGACGCGCTGCCCGGCCCGAAGTATATGCGGGAGCACGTGGTTGACGGCAAGCTGCGCCTGACGCTCCAGGATGCGGTGGTTCTGACGCTGGCCAATAACAGCAACGTCAGGCTCCAGGAATTGAACGTCGAAACGGCAAAGTATTCGCTGCTGGGCGCGCATTCTCCCTTCGATCCCCTCGCTACAGCCGGCTTCAATGCGCAGCGCTCGATTTCGCAGGCGTACACAACGCTATCTGGCATCCCGGCGCTGGGAACTCCGCTCAGCGCATTGAACCAATTCACGCAGCTCAATTACAGCCAGACGTTCGAGACCGGAACTAACTTTCAGGCCAATTTCAACGCTACCAGGGTTTCGTCCAACAGCACGGATAACTTCATTAATCCCTCCATCACTTCCTTCCTGAGCTTCCAGTTTACGCAACCGCTCTTACGCAACCGCTGGTTGTTCGCCAATCGCGCACCTCTTGTTATCGCGCGCCGGAATTTGCGCGGGTCCCGCGCCGCGTTTGAGGTACAAGTTAGTAACACCATTCAAACCGTTGTCATTCTGTATTGGAATGTGGTGCAGGCGCGCGGCAACCTGGAAGTGGCGCGAACGTCGCAGGATGCCGCCGATGCCACCTACAAGCACGACAAGCGGGCGCTGGAACTGGGCGCGCTGCCGCCGCTCGACATTTATCGTTCGGAGGCGCAAGTGGCCAGCCGGCGGGTACAAGCGATCCAGAGCGAGTATGCTCTGAAGCAAGCCGAGGATGCTTTTCGTCAAATGGTAGGCGCCGACCTCGATCCTTATTTTCGGGCACTCGATCTCGATCTGACGGAACCAGCGGAACCGGCGGTTGAGTTAGAAAACGTCGATGTGGCCACGGCCCTGCAACAGGCGTTGGAAAAACGCCAGGAACTTGAAGTGGCACGCCAATCGCTGGCCAATGACGACACCAGTATCAAGCTCGCTCACAACAATCTGTTGCCGGACCTGCGCTTGAGCGGAAACTACTCCGGTAATGGACTGGGAGGCAATGAATACAATCTCAACACTCAGCAGCTCATTGCAGCCGGAGGACTCGGAGAGTCCCTCAACCAGATGTTCGGCTTTGGATATCCATCGTACGGGTTCTCGCTGACCTTGAACCTCCCCATCAAGAACCGGAGCGCGGAAGCCGCGCTGGGCAACGCTCTGGTCTCGCGCCGCCACGACCTGTACAGCGAAAGGCAGATTCGCGAGCAGATCACGTACGACGTGAGTAACGCGGTCCATCAGCTTGAGCAGGCGAAGATCGGCATGGCAGCCAGCAAGGAATCCGTCGATCTGGCGCGCAAGACGATGGCTGCGGAACAGCGCAAGTATGAACTGGGGACGGGGCAGATCTTCCTGGTGCTGGAAGCGCAAACCGAGTTAGCGGCGGCGGAGCAGGGCCGTTTGCAAGCCGAAATCGGCTATCAACTGGCGGTGGCCGCCCTCGATTACGCCACCGGCAGGTCGTTAGAACCCTATGGCGTGCAAATCGCGGAACTTGCGCGGTAATTGTCATGGTGAGACCGCGACGAAGATCGGGGTTCACTATGCAAAGTCCATGTGCGTAGATAGGAAGCTTGTACGTACAAACGACCGTTACTGCGGTTCGTCAAAACCTCACGCACCGGCAATAGCATTCTTTCACATGATGTGCCAGACCATGATTTGCGATTCGTTACTCCGGCCGATGTTACTCCGAACCACGGGCCCGGCCCGCGGCGAAAGCGTCACCCGCGGTTCCGATGGGGACCCTACCCGCGGAACGCTCAGTATGGGACCGCCGTCATCGACGCGCGGTGTCCGGTGGTCGTCGCCCAGTAGTCGATCCATTGCCGGCGAATGCCGTTGGCCCGGTCGATGAGTTCGCGGCTCGGCTTTTGTCCGTGCTCGACAATAACGACGAACCCAGTGTTGAACTTCCTTTGGGAGTGATCGACATCCGGCAAGCGCGGCCCCTCAATGGCGATGACGTCTTGAATGGCCACCTTGGTTCGGTCGGCTTTGAATATCGGGTGGCCGTTTGCGTCTTTGCCGGCCGGCACGAGGTTCTTGAGGATAAAGAAGTCCGGCACCTCCGCGGCAGAGATCAAGCCCATCAGGTACAAGTCAAGATGTGAATACCCCGTCGCTGGCACGTAATAGTCGTCATCCAGCTGAGTATAGGTGCCATCGAAATTATCCTGCCAGACGCCCCCTCCCATTGCGGACGCCTCCGAGGGCCGCTGATAGGGAAATGCCGCCTCGGCTTGCAATCCTCGCGCCCAGTGCACCGGGCCAAGGGGGATGGTTTCACCCTTCACTTTCGCGGAGACAAATGCTGCCCAGCGATGGCCCATTTCGTGCCCAATCTGCGACATCGCGTAGTTGTAGGGAAGCATCTTCCCGTCCGGCGATCCCTCTTCGAGTTGGTGCGCGTAAAACGTTATATCGTGGTCGTCGCCGACGGGCGCTCCCTCGGGAGGACGCTCTTGCATTTGGTTGGAGAGGGCGTACACGGGCTGGACAAATCCCCACTGGAACCTGCCTTGGCTGCAATAGCTCTCAAGTTCGTGCTGGGTTGCCGCAATCCCAGTCACATTGCCGCCCAGCGGGCCATCACTCGGAGTGCCCGCTTCTTGGTTGTCGATGCGAAAATCCGAGTAATAGGCCAGAAAGTCGAACTTGTCGCCGAGGGCTTGAATCACTGTACAGGACAAATCCGCGGGATTAGGCAAGGCCAGGTAGTGGAACGATTCATAAACGATCGCAAACGGTCCGTCCTTGCGCGTGAGCGATGAGAGGTGAACCTCGGGGCTGCGGATTCCGGATAGGCGAACAACGTGAGGGGACAACCGCTCTACAATCTGCTCGGGGTTCCCGGGGGCAACGACTTCCGCGTAGACACTAACTTGTTCGGCCCCGCGAAGTGCTGCGGGCAGCACTCCTTCCAGCACCATCGTGTTGCCTCGCATTTTTACGTTTTGGGAGAGACCCTGGCCGGAGGCAAAGTACCTTGACACACCGGCCGGTTGCACATCGCCTTGAACTGTCCAAACGGCGGACGGGTGGGCGGCTTCGACGCGCGTGGGAAGCGGAACATGGGCATCGAAAAACACCCGGTACGTAATGCCGGCCAACGCTGGATCGCCTTCCGGCAGTACCGGTCCGCGGGTTTCTAACGTGACCTTCAGGAGGAGATCATCAACCACCGAAAGCTTCAGATTCCGAACATCGAGGTGCGCTGCGATTGCTGGATGCGGCTCGGCGTCGATGGTGGCGAGCGGTTTTTCCACGCCATCCGAGAGCACTGGGTAAACACCCACGATGGCGTCCTTCGCAGCGAGTTGGTTGTACGACATCTCGATCGACCCGTCGCGCCGCAGCACAACTTGAAACCGATTGATCGTCTTGAACCAAGTGAAATCCTGGATATTCCCGAACGGCTCCGTGAGGTCCCAGGTGACGACCACACGATCCGGGAGTTCTTTCACATAATGGGGTCCGGACATTCGCGGCTTGAAAAAGACGCAGATTGCTGGGATGGTGTTGGCCAGTGCGCTGGCGCCTTCGCTTAATGGGTCAAATCGCCCGATCGAAATTCCGCGGTCACGACCGCGATGGGCGGGGTGTTTCTCGCCTTCCGGCGTGTCGAAACTGATCGATCCCGTTGCGTCCACCAGAAATGAATTCCAATTCTTGCCGGAAAAAGGGAATGCAAAGTGATGCAGGGTGACTTCGGACCCGGCGAGTTCAGGGCCGAAGTCCGGATCCCACTGCAAGGCGCCACTCTCCACGCGATAGCGCGCACCTTCCGGGCTGAAGCGCAGCGTACGACCCACTAGGTCGAAGAGGTTTGCTTTTCCAAGCGCCCCGTCCTCCAACTCCATCACGATCAACTCCCCATCGGTCGAGATCTTGCCGATCGGACGACCAGGTTCGTCGAACTGGGCGTGTGCCAGGTTGGTGTGCAGGAGAAGCCCACAGAGAATCAAAGCCCCACTATGCAATAGATAGCTGCTAACTCTCTTCACCTTACCTCCATCGATTTGTCAAACAGAAACATTGGCGCAACAGCAGCCATGACTGTGGCAGCAATGATATCATCGCTCGATTTGTAGCCCGCGCGGTTGTTAGGCTGGCTCTCCCGTCATCTCGCCATCCAGCATTCGCCAGATGCGCAGCCGCGTTCACTTCTTCTGGTGTCGCGGAGAAAAAGACTGGCTCTAAGTTTTCCCCAGTGCTGGGATTCGTGGCATGGAAGACTTCTTCTGTGATCGCGCCCGCCTGGGAACCAAGGATTGATCGTCCTGAAAATTTCATGGTTGTACTCCGAAGCTATGTCGCCGCCGGCACCTCTTGGCTGGCGGCCGTATGCGGCCGATTGCGCAACGCATCATGGATAACTCTTCGTGCTTGCTCCAGTTCCGCGCCCGTCAACTCGAGCCGCGGCGTCCGGACGCGCGCGTTTCCCATGCCAACTTCCACCTGCGCAAGTTTGATCAGTTGGACAAAGTTGGGCACGGTGTCCATCCGCAGTAATGGCAAGAACCAACGGTATAACTCAAGTGCCTTTTCGCGTTTGCCGTTGAGCGCAAGATTGAAGAGTTCGACCGATTCACGGGGCAGCGCATTGGCCAATCCCGCTATTCAGCTCGTAGTTGTTGCCAAAGCTGCTGAGAATAGCGCGTCAAAGCGAATTGCGCCTCAGAGTCGTCCATGACTACGATGTGTTCCATGCCAGCGCCGGTCGCACCGCCGCCGATCGCATCCCGATCCACCACCGCGACCCGCATGTTTTCACTCACACATGTGTACACGCAGACCGCACCTATAATCCCCGCGCCCATGATCGCCACGTCGTAGGTTCCGGCGTTCATGGTTGAATGCCCATGCAG
>Ga0326728_10008871_pt1 | contig 24579 bp, 19 predicted proteins | sample MB3enrmetagenome_FD_207602 | JGI IMG/M metagenome (GOLD analysis project Ga0326728, IMG submission 207602) | Lab enriched peat soil microbial communities from McLean, Ithaca, NY, United States - MB31MN | ecosystem: Environmental > Terrestrial > Soil > Wetlands > Peat | place: USA: New York... | reverse complement strand
CGTGGGTACCGGAGTACATCCAGTACCCCTTTTCGTATTCGCCAGACCGAAACTCATGCCATATTTTGTGAGTTCGCGTTCGGGACGGCTCCCCGGGACGGACGAAACCGGGCACTTGAGAAGAAAGAATCAGCCCCCTATGACAAGAAAATTTTCCTCCTTGCGAATGTTAATTCGAGATGCTATATTTGTATAGCAAATTCAGGAGGAAAAATATGCTTGCTATACGTCTTCCCGTCGAGATTGAGAAGCGGCTCGATGAATTGGCAAAGGCTACCGGGCGGACCAAAACCTTTTATGCACGCGAGGCGATTCTTGAGTACCTTGACGATCTGGAAGACATCTACCTTGCCGAGAAGCGCCTGGAAGACATTCGAGCAGGCCGCACGCAGACCGTTCCGCTTGAAGAAGTGATGAAGCGCTATGGCTTGGAAGGTTGAGCTGGACCCCGCAACTGAGCGGGATCTAGACCGGCTCGACCGCCAGGTTGCCCTCCGCATCCTCAAGTTTTTATATGAGCAGGTTTCTCTCTTAGACGATCCCCGCAGTATCGGCAGCGCATTGCGGGGTGGCAAATTCGGAGAGTTCTGGAAATACCGTGTGGGTGATTGGCGTGTAATTTGTAAAATCGAGGACGAACTTGTAACAGTATTGGTTCTTCGTATCCGGCATAGAAGCACGGCGTACCGATGATGAGAAACCCGGTCGTCCGTCTGGACTGGGGTTTATTGCCCAGCGGGAGGTAGGCAAAGTCTCGCTTTTGCCCAATTGAGGCGCTTCGCCATAGTCCATTCCATGAATCCTGGGTTGAAAATTGATGAGCTAATCCGCTGCATCTTTTAAACCAGAGTCTTCGAGGTAAAAGACGGCCATCAAAAAGATCAGTTGGCTTGAAATTCTCAGGAGTTGGACTTTTGATTCCGCAGTGTAATTAGCCGTGATTTCCCCAATTTCACCATCTTTGTACCTGGACAAAATTTGTAGTAACCCCGAGTGAGTAAAACTGCACATTGGTTTCCAGAAGTACTCGCTGGGTCTCGCCCCCGTTTAGGTAACACGGGGGCCAGAGGATACATGGGGATACGGTGAGAGAAAATTGTTTTGATAAATCCCCTTTAAAAACATCTCAAATCAGATGGAGCCCTTCTGCCTCGCTCTAAAGCGGAGATTTTGGGACAGCCCCGCGCATTTCGAGCGAGAATACCTTCGGCTCCTGCTGAATGAAATTGTGGTGGACGGAAAAGAAGTGATGGTCAGAGGACAGTACAACCATTTAATTGGCGCCATAACGAAAAAACTGACCCCTTCAGGAGTGCTCAGTTTTGGCATAGGCCGGCTCCCGGGACAGACCAAACCGGGCACTGAGAGGAACAGGTCAGTCTCTAGAGTAATTATTTGCATGTAATGGTTATTTCCAGATTCTGATACGCGTTTCTTCTACAATCCATAAATTACCAGCAGGCGGTTCAGTTAAAAACGCCGGAAGAAGGCGGCTGAGTACTTCCAAAACGTGGGCTTTGTCTTGCCGCTTCAAACGAAGCACTATTAAACCGTAAAGTTTTTCCGGAGGATAGGTGCGAATATTTGCAAAGCCGGTGTCCAAGGTGATCAGCACGCGGCCTTCTGACGAGCATACGGATATTATTTTAAAATCCGCACTACCGCTGAGTCCTTGATCAGAAATGGTCAGAGCGTCATGACCGGCTCGCCTGAGCATATCCGCAATCTCAACCGGCAGGTTTTCGTCCGTCTTGAATTTCATGTCGAAATCCTAAGCGGCGGGCAGATCGAGAAATCGCTCACGCGTCAGGTCAGCCGCATACGCTATTGCCGCCTGCACGGCCTCACGGCTGAGACTTGGGTAGCTCTTCAGCACTTCTTCATAACTGACACCTGCAGCAAGGTTATCTAGTACGACGGAAACCGGGATGCGGGTGCCTTTTATGCACGCCCTGCCATGGCAAACCGCCGGGTCTGTGGTAATATGATCTTGCCAGCGCATAAAGATTCTCCACCGGTATTTTGCCCAATCATGTACAATTCGCGGCCGTTTTCCGCTTCGTCGTTATTATTTAGATACCACGGATGAATGGCGGTATACAACCGCCGATCAAATTTTACCCGAGCCGGGCAGTCATATATCATAGCGTGTCTAAAGAAGCATTGCGCAAATAAAAAAGGGCCGGGCGTTTCTGCCTGACCCTGTTCTTTTCCGGCTCCCTGCTCTCCACGTAAAAGACGACCATTAAGGCTGGAGAGACCCAGGCAACTGATTGCCTGGGTCTGAAAATTGCTCAGATGCCGAGCAAAATGAGAATTTCCCAGGCTACTCATAAACTCCGCAGATAATTTTTTCTCTTTCTACAGGCACTTTTTGCCATCCAAGCTTCGGGCCGCCAAAAAAAGTAACTGTAGTAGTTTCGGTAACGACTTCCGGTTTTGCACAAGAGTCCATGGCCAATTGAGTGGCCACACCCGTCGATTGACTGGATTCATACATTCCGGCATAAGAAAATGCCGACGCGAACAACATGACAAAAAGCAAACTCATAGTGAAAATCAGTCTCATAATCCACCTCGCTTTCTATGCCAGGAGAATAATCATCCTCCACTCGGAATCAATATCCAATCAGAAAAACTTCTCTTGATGCTGCGTCCAACATGGTTGCGATTCTGTGTAGGCTCTTTTTTCGCCGCCTTCGCGAATTATCGCCACGACTTCATCAGTCGAGACATATTCTGAAGAAAACTCGGGGAGCATAACTGCCCCTTTCGCGTTTTCACCTGAAACCTGAACCACCAAAGCGACCAGGACTAAGACCCGGGGACCCCAATAATTGACATTACCTCCGAACTCACTATTTTTCAGCCAGATGATGAATACACGTGGGCCAGCGTCCAAATCCGGCAACTTGTGTAAGACGTGATCTGGTGACAATCAAATAAAGGAGTGGGGAATGACAAGACTGCGCAGTCTCGCTCTGTCTCTATTTTTGCTTATCGTCGTTTGCGGATTGGCCGTCGCTGACGATACCGGCTCTCGACTCCGCGCGGGCAGACAGGGAACCATCATTTCCGTATCGGATATCCATTTCGATCCGCTCCTGACCACGGACAAGGCCGTGGCGGACAAAATCAAAAATTCCGGTTACCTGCGCTGGCGGGCGATCTATTCCTCCTCCAGCGACAAGCACATAAGCCCTGTTGGTGAGGAGACGAACTACAATCTTCTCGCATCCACACTGGTCCAGATGAAGGGAGTCTGCCCCGCGCCGGATTTCATACTGTTTTCCGGTGACCTGCTGGCTCACACATTCAAGAAGTATCGCACCGAAGTTTTTTCTGGCAACGAACGGGCGTTCAGGGCTTTCGTGAAGGAAACCTTGAAATTCATCGGTCAGGAAGTTCACCGCACTTTCCCCCGCGTGCACGTCGTGTTCACACTCGGGAATAACGATTCTTACGGGGACTACGAGATAGAGCCAAACGGAAGTTTTCTTCACAACACGATGAATCTCTACTTTACCTATTACCTGAAGGCCGACCCCGCCAGGCTGAATTCCTTCGCGGGCACCTTTAAATCCGGCGGAAATTACGCCTTTCTCCCCACTATATCGAGTGCGAATCGTGTCCTGTCAATCAACGACATTTTCTTTTCAGAGAGGAATGGCTACAACGATTATGGATGGCAGCAGCTCAAATGGCTCGAGAAACAATTGAAAATCGCAAAGGAACACAAGCAGAACGTATGGATCGTTTTCCACATTCCTCCCGGTGTGGATGCCTGGAGTACGGTGAAAGAAGGGCATACGGTGGCATACTGGGACGCCCTTCATAAGGACAGGGATTCCAGGACTTTTACGGACAAGTTTCAAGAGCTGGTTCAGACGTATTCACCCAACATCAAAGGGATATTCTCGGGCCATACCCATATGGATCATTTCAGACTCATTTTCGACAAGAGTCATAATCCACTGGCCTATGTACACATAACGCCCGCAATAAGCCCCCAGTTCGGCAACAATCCGGGATTCCAGGTGCTGACCTATGATGCCGCGTCCTTCTCCGTCACGGACTTCGATACTTACTACTACGATGGGACGGCATGGAAAGAGGAATACGATTTTGACAGCACCTACGGCAAAGCGCCCTATGATGCGTCGAATCTGGCCGCCATCTACAACCATCTTTCGGATGACGCAGCCCTTCGCCGGTCTTTCGTGGACTACTATGACGTGCACAACCAGCAAGCGAGCCCTATTACCGACGGCAACTGGAAAGCCTACTGGTGTGGAATCGGGAGTTTGACCGACTACGATTTCAACGCGTGCTATCGATGAGCCGGAGGCTGGCTGGCGCCTGACAACACTGTCTTCAAACTTGTTTTCGCAACAATCAGCACATTGAACGCAGCGGGTCAAGGTCTCCGGGTTGAATGCCGGGCTGTAACAATTTCGTGGGTCCACCCTGCTCTCAACTTCCGAAGGCATCACGCCTCCCAGCCCCTTCTTAAATTATTTTCTTCGATCAAAAAGGAGGTTTCAGCTAAGCACAATTATTTCTCGGTACCCGCTAAATTTTACTGGTTCTTATTGCCACGGTAATGCTTAATATCCAACTTTGTCGGTTTTTGCGATTACTCAAAGAGAAAGGAATCATCGGATGAATCGCTTCGTAATGGTATTCGGGAGCATCTTGCCTGTTTGTTTGGGCTTCCTGCTGATGGCTGGTGTCGCCGGGGCCCAGGCGCCGGAAAAGGAAAAAGCGGCAACAACGGCGGCAGAACAATGGCTTGCACTCGTTGATGCCGGAAACTATGCCGAAAGCTGGACAGAGGCGGCAGGATTCTTCAAGAATGCCGTCACGCAAGAAAAATGGGTGCAATCACTGAAAGCGGTAAGGGAGCCATTGGGCAAGCTCATTTCGAGAAAAGTTAAATCCACAACATATGCGACCTCTTTGCCGGGCGCTCCGGATGGTGAGTATGTGGTTGTCCAGTTCGAGACATCCTTTGAGAATAAGAAATCAGCTATCGAGACAGTTACCCCCACGCTAGATAAGGATGGTAAATGGCGCGTCTCAGGCTACTTCATTAAATGACATCTGAACGATTTCCGGTGGCAGAGGATTGATCGCGGCCGTCCAGCGAGCCCACAGTAAAATGTGGTTTGCTCATGTGGTAAGGAGTAGGCAAGCATTAAACGCACCATCAGAAAAAAATGAATGGGACGGCGAAAGAAAGCGCGCCACCAGCGGTGCATGCGAACTTTGCAAAAATGTTACGATGGACGCGTGCGACAAAATTTCTTCTCTAGAATGGCGCGTGCGGGTTTGGATATAGCTGTACTACTCGATCCCGTAGGAAGCCTTCTGTATGCACGACTCCAAGCAGCCTGGCATATTTGTTGAGCGTACATTTAACGATATGTGCAAAGGCAAATAACGGTGCAACAGCCTGGGACAAAATGGCCGTCAAAACATTGCGCAGAAATTAAGTGCTAAGGGCGTATATACCAACGTTAACTTCTCAAGAATACAGATGCCGATAGCGAAAATGCCGACAATGCCAATGACATTGCCACAACTTCGTTAGTTTCCTAATTAATCTAAAGAAACGAGGCGACATTTCTGCCGCCTCTTTGGGGATTGGAGAGTTGCTTATGATTTGGAAAGAGCTTATTCTTCCGGTGAGGTTAAACCTTCTCTGACTACTTCGCTAATGGCATCTATTAATGATTTGCTCTCGGGATCTGCATTAACAACCGCGTCAGGTTCAATCCTGCTACCAACGAAATGCACAGTCGCGGTTATTGTTCCACCTATTCCGTAATCGATGAAGTACGCGTTGGATTTAATGGTTAGCTTGGCCTTTAGCGTGCTCGTATTTACAGTGCCGGTAGCCGAGAATTTGGAGCGTGAGAAAATAGCGGGGTAGCCTACATCGGCGAAAACTTGTTCTAATAGAGTTTGATATTCGGGAATATTAAAATACACCTTGACATTTTTCCCCTTTTCTGTCCAGGTGCCGTTAATAGGGATACCATGGTCGATTGTTGAAAAGGTACTGTCAGAGTTAAACGTCCACGCTCCTGTAGTACTAAAAACAATAGATCTATGCTGTATCTTATGATGCTTCCCTTGTCCCTTGTACGTAAATGTGATCTTAGCGGCGCCGTTAACTTCCCAAGTACCTTCTACAAGCGTTGAAGAAACAGTACTTTTTGCGGGCTCAGCTTCTTGAGCCCTACTTATTGTACTCAGACAAAAAAACAGTAACAATGACAATGACAAAATAAAAACGCAAGATCTTCGGATGCTTAGCATGACACCACCTCCAATTAAATGTGAATACCCCTAAATTCTCATCGAGTGGTCCAAGAAAATGACGCGGTAACCTCAGCCATAACTACAACACTTTGCTTTGTCAAGGGTAAATTTGTGGGGAGATAATAGGTACTTTGGATAGACATAAATAAATAATTAAAAGATAAAACTGCTATCTACAGTCATTACAATAATTAATATTTGATGCGAATTAATATCTGTCTGAATAATTCCTGAAGGGCAGAGCTTTCGACAAGGTTTTATGACGAGTTGGATCCGACTCGGTTAAAGAAATGGGACAAGATACGGGCGGCAACCGGGGACGGACTCACAACGATTCTCGCCTCAAGGTTTTGTCCTCCCGATGGAAAAATGGTAAACAAAAAGCAGGCAAAAACATTCAGCACCGCGATTTTGTAACCCGCTCCAACCCCGAGCTAAGGGTTCGACATCGAACTGACCCTGGAAGCCAACATTCACAGCTTAAAAACAATTCTTAGCCGCGCCTGCGACGGGTCGTCATACTTGTCGCCCCATTGCTTTTCGGTATTAGTGATTATTGATTCTGGCCCAAGAACGATTACAAACCCGAGCAAACCCTTTAATCTGTTCGCGAAGGTTTAATATATTGGCAGGCCTTGAAGATCGCGCTCGGGACGGGAGTAACAGAATGCCGGCAAAACCGTGGACCACTTTTTACCAACCCGATGATGCTCGAGAATATCTGGTGCTTCTTACCGAACTTCCCCTCAGGAGGTTTCGAGATCTTTCGAGGTTTACGGGGCATACCTTGCGGATTATATCGCAGCTAAAATCAACGTCTGGTGTGCACGGGTACTCGTTTTTGGGGCGATTTTTCCAGAGGAGGTCCTGGACCCTTTCCGTGTGGGAAGATGAGGCTGCTTTGAGGGCCTTCGTGAGGCAGACGCCACATCTCACGGCAATGAAAGCCATGCAAGGCAAGATGGCGAAGACGCGATTTATTCGGTGGAGAATTCGTGGTTCCCAGTATCCTCCGATATGGTCCGAAGCTCTCAGTCGACAACCCGAATCCTGACGTTCCGATAGAATTTTTTTCATGACAGAGTGGATTTCGCAATCCAGCAGCGGGAAAGTGAGCGATTATTATGTATTCATAGTATCCACGTATACTCGGATCATTCTCAGCCGGATAGTTCTATCTCGTTTTCTCTGCACCAGTCCCGGAGCGCCTCTTCCTCCCGTTGCGTCTCGAAGTCGTACCATTTCTGCAAAAGTCCCCTACGTTCCAGAAAATCCTTGAACCTTCCGTACGCTCCCCGCCTCCGAAATATTTGCCGGACTTCATCGTAACCATCCGGCATGTAAGTCTCTACGAACTCAAAGACAAGTTCCTGCCCCAAATCGAGATCGTTCTTGTGGGGGATCGCTATACACATGTCGAGGTCGAGGTCCTTACCTTCTATCTCGTCGATATCACCTAAATCCGAACGGTAAAGGATCTCGCCCGTGTCTTTGCATAGAACGGCCACGTTGTCAAAGTGACCTCCTGAACTTACAAACAGGAAAGCATCATGAATATCGCTCAATTTGGCCATCTGAGTCCCTCATTGCTTACAGGTCGCGCCGCCGTGGAAGGCGGTGCTACCGTTCCGTGCATTCCCATTTCCCCCAAAATGGGGAAAAATTCACGTGCCTCTGACCATCCTTGAAAGGGAACAAATTTACCGTGGGGGGCTGTCGAGTGATCCGATTACTCAAGGTGCATTATTGCATAGAGGATAAAACAAAGCAATTTCTTGATCGGGACGACTGGATTCGAACCAGCGGCCTCTGCGCCCCGAACGCATTCACTTGCTCCTAATTTACTGCTTTCTTTGACTTTTTCTTCTTAGAGTACATTCTAAAGTAGAATAATTTGGAACTGAACGGATTTTGGCCGCAACGCCGGAGTGCTGGTTCTGGTCACACAATGCCAGCATCGAAATAGTTGCACGGGTCGAGGGCGCCCTGCTGGTACGGTCATATCTTGGTTGAATGCGGGGGCAGGGTTGCAGCGCGACTCCCTGACCCACTCACGCCGCGGCATGCCCACCCTTCCGTGCCCATATTTCGACCGCTCAGTCGCCGGGCGAACCCATCGGCTCCGGACTAGCCGGACCGTACCGATATGCACCCTGGCCGGTTGCATCCGGTTTGTCATAATCTCTTTGCGCTTGGTCCATATCGCGTGGCTGGGCAGGACAAAATCCCGCCCAACACGAGGCGCTTATGTCATCGGCCTTCGCCCCAATAAATGGGCCGCCGACCAGCACGGACGCCAACGCTAATCCGAGAATCAGTTTTTTGCTCATTTTACCTCTCCAGAGAATCTAAGCATCCCTTCTCTGATGTATCCAAGCCATTGAAGTTTCAGCAGAAAACCTACTCTGTTAAGGTAAAACCGCCCTTGTTTCGTGTCAATTACCACGAACTTTGATAGGGGAAACGTCCGACATGAGAGGAACAGGCTCCAAACTTTGGAGGAATTTGTCTTATTTTTTCGCATTAATCAGCACGCTGACGCAACTGGTTAGGACCCCAGGTTTCTTTGAGCCTGTAAATTCCGGAGGGTATAAATGTTCGCGGAGGATAGGAAAATTTGATCGGGACGACTGGATTCGAACCAGCGACCTCTGCGTCCCGAACGCAGCGCTCTACCAGGCTGAGCCACGTCCCGATCTAATCGTGCCGCCTTTTTAACAAAATTCCCCTACCCTGTCCACATCCTTTTAGATTTAATCCACTTGGATTGAAAATGCCAGAGCACCCGGGATGCAGGTCGTGCTCGAGACCCAACAGGTCCATTATCCCTAAAACACATAGGTTAACAGGCGAATAGAACCTGCCCCGCCGAAAAGCCGGATGCCGGATGCCGCCGATAGGACTCGATTCTCCGAGAGGTGCATCCACCATCATTTGAAGAGATGAGCGGGCAGACCAACCGTCATTATGTGCGTTTTTCTGATAGTAGTGCATTGTCAACAAAGTTTTGGCGTGTCGCAAGGGATCGTCACACCGTACCGGCTTCGGCCTGCACGATGGAAAGCCGGGAACCAGTGCTTTTATCAAACTGAAAAACACTGGATTCCGGCTTTCGCCAGAATGAAGGAGTGTAGGTCTTCACCTATCGCAACTTAGTTGAAGCTCGAGTCGTTGGTTGAAGCTCCAGTCGTTGTATTTCGGGAGGACGTTCGAAACTGTTATTTTCCCGCGCCGAGTCACCCGGCGCGTGCGACAGCCCGCATTTTTTACCGGACGGGAGGTACGACTGCCCGCATTTTTCACCGGACGCCGCGTCGCGCCTGGGAAGCGGTCGAACACCCGATACCGGTCAGGCGCTTGAGGGAGAGTTTATTGAACGTCTACGGGTAGTTTTCCAGGATATTGCTCATGAGTTTGCGGGCACTCATGCCGATCCCGGGGTTTTGGATTCTTCACCGGGGCGCAGCCGCCATATCGGAAAGCCAGACCAGCCAGCCGCAAATCTTTATTTCAGATGATCGCTTTACTGACGCTCGCGGGGCGTTCTAATCCATCCCATCGAGCATATCTCTTAAAATGCGCTCCGAGATGACCCGCTCTTCCCCGATGAGAATGCCTTTATGATAGTGTCTGACGATCATTACATTGGAGACGAGTTCAATATGAATCCCATCCGGAGGATGACCGTTTTTCTTTGCCCTGTACTCTGAAAAATCGATTAATGTTCCCACGCTTTGCCCTCATCAGTAGTGCGCTTTAAGTCTTATAGCGATCCGTTTAGCGACTTCACTTCAAATCTTGCATTCCCCGTCAGTCCGCGTAGCCCGAGCACGCCCCCCTCATCCTATTCTTATCACCTTCACCCGGCGGCCGACCCATTCTGAAGGCAGGTAAACCCTTCCGCTGCTGCCGCTGGAATTGACCCGTTTTTCGAGCATCTCTTCGCCGTAGACCTCAAATTTGACCTTATGACGGAGGGCTTCGGCATTATCCCCCAGCGAAAGATCAATATCGACCGGCTTCACTACGGCAGTTTTCAAGTCTGATCTCCCCTATAAGTTCCTATATGTTGAATCACTTCCGTCCTCTGCAACCGCCGGGCGGATGACGACCCGGATCTTTCCGGTTGGGCTTTTATACCGCTCAATGAGCGTTATGTCAATTAAGACATAACGCTCAGCAAAAAATCACGCCCACAAGCCTTCTTGCGGTTAACCATCCGAGCCGGCCAGTGGGAAATCAAGGCTGTTTACGCAATCTTTCAATAAGCACCGGGCCCATGGACGGGACACTGACGCCCATAATGAGGCCGGGTTCACGAATGAAGGATTCTCTCCTGATGCGTGTAGATGCTCATACTGTTCTCGCGCAAAAAACCTATCAGGGTGATATTCAGCCTGTCTGCCATCTCCACCGCCATGCTTGTTGGCGCCGACAGCCCGGCAAGGATTTCGAGGCCCAGTACGCCTGCCTTTTGAACCATCTCGAAACTCAGGCGAGACGAAACGATGGCAACGAAAGCCTCCCTCGTTTTGCCTTCATTGACCAACGCTCCGATTACCTTGTCGAATGCGTTGTGCCGGCCGATGTCCTCTGCAAATGCCAGCAGGTTCCGGCGCAGGCCGAAAAGAGAAGCCGAATGCGTTGACCCGGTGAGCTGGAAAATGGTTTGCCGGGTTTCGAAAGATTGCTTGAACCTGATGATGTCGCCCAGGGGCATGTGGCGGAACGTCTTCACCGGAGGGCTTTCGCAATATATTTCGTCCGCCTGGCTCTTGCCGCACAATCCGCAACTGGACTTGCTAAGATACGCGCGCCGCGTCTCGAGGTTCACCGTATTGCACGACCTTTTCGGGTCCAGGTAGACGAGCACCCGGCGCTCTCCCGGAATGGCCTCGCAGTGCCCGATTGAAAGCAAGTCATCGCGGGAACCGATGATCCCCTCCGTAAAGCAAAACCCCGTCACGAGGTTTATATCGTCACCGGGCAGGCGCATAGTAATGGCGTAGGGGGAATCGTCGATGTAGATTTCCAGAAGCTCTTCCACCGCAAGGTTGTATTCGGCGGCGAAAAGAGCGTTGTCTTTGAATCTCGAAGTCTTGTGCCTGAGGATTTGCACTTTACTCCCCGTATAAATGCGATTTATTCCGGTGCGCTGTTCAGGTTGAGCAGGTCCCCGAGGGATCGATTGAAAAGGGCGTCCGTTTCCTTTTCAACCTGCCGTTGCACCATGTCAAAGTGTTCGATGAGCGATTCGGCGAGCGGTGTCAGACGTGATCCACCGCCTGCGACTCCGCCTTTGGTTTTTTCCAGCAGTTTTTCACCCAGACGGGATTCCGTCGCCTGGATGCGGCCCCATACCGCCCGATATCCTATGTTGAGCTCCTTTGCCGCCGCATGGATTGACCCGTGGCGTTTGATGGCCTGCAATGTCCGCAACCGTCCCATACCGAACACCACGTTGCCTTCCGCGTCCACGAGCCAAACCTTGGAACGGGTGAAGAAGGGCTTTGATTTCAACGACATCGTCATCTCTCCGCTCTTCCTGCGCGTTATCTTTAGGAATTTAGGAATTTAGGAATTTAGGAATTTAGGGATTTAGGGATTTAGGGGTTCATCCCACAATCCTTCAATTCCTCAATCCTTCAATCCCACAATTCCACAATTCCACAATTCCACAATTCCTCAATCCTTCAATTCCTCAATTCCTCAATTCCTCAATCCTTCAATTCCTCAGTAAGTTTTTCGATCCGTACAGCACAAGCCTTGTATTCTGCCGTGAACGTCACCGGATCGAACGCAGGGTTGGTCAGCCAGTTGGCGCAATTCTCGCGGAAATGAAACGCCATCCAGACCATTCCCGGCGGCACCTCATGGGTCACCCGGGCCTTGACGACCACGTCCCCGCGTCGCGATTTCACCCGGATCTTCTCGTTGGGCTCAATCTCCAGGGTTCGGGCGTCTTCAATGGAGATATCGGCGGTTTCTTCCGCCAGAAGATCGTTTAACCCTTCACACCGGCCGGTCTGGGTCCGTGTATGGTAATGATAGAGCCGTCGGCCGGTACTCAGCACCAGCGGATATTCGCGATCGGGGACTTCGGCCGGTGGGGTCCAGTCCATCGCCTTCAGGCGGCCCCGTCCGCAGGTGAACTCCCCGTTCTGATGCAAAAAGCAGGTCCCGGGGTGATCCGCAGTGGTGCAAGGCCACTGAAGTCCGTCATTTTCAAGCCGGTCATATTTGATCCCCGCCATACTGGGGGCCAAGACGGATATCTCATTGTCCCAGAGATCCCGTGCGCTGTCGCTTTGCCAGTCATGCCCCATCCGCTTTGCGATCTGCTTGAATATCCACCAGTTCGGCCGTGCCAACCCCGGCGGCGGGCAGGCGGTCCGAATCCGGCTGACCCGGCGCTCGCTGTTGGTAATTGTGCCGTCGTTTTCACTCCACGCGGCCGCCGGGAAAATGACATGGGCAAACCGGGTGGTCTCGGTTTGAAAAATATCCTGGGAAACGATAAATTCCGCAGAAGCCAGCTCGTGCTCGACTTTTCTGATGTCGGGTTCCGTGTTGGCAAGGTTCTCACCGAAAATATAGAAGGCCCTGACCTTCTTGCTGACAAGCCCCTCCATCATCTGGGGAATCATCAGCCCGACCTCTCCGGAAAGTCCGGTAACCCCCCAAGCCTTTTCAAATTTTTCACGCACGGCCGGCAGAGTCACTGCCTGATACCCGGGGAATACATTGGGCAGCGCTCCCATGTCGCAAGCGCCCTGCACATTGTTCTGGCCCCGCAAGGGATTGACCCCGCCGCATTCCACTCCCATGTTTCCCAGCAGCATCTGCAGGTTGGCGATGGACATGACATTGTTCCTGCCGCAGGTATGCTCGGTAATCCCCAGGGTATAGCAGACCATCACCGGTTTTACGGCCGCCAGACGACGGGCGGTGTCCCGGATGACTTCCGCGTCGATCCCGCATATTTCAGAGGCACGCTCCGGCGGGTAGTTCATGATCGTTTCCCTGAGCTCATCAAAGCCGGTGGTGCACGATTCCACAAATCGCCTGTCATAGAGGTCTTCGGTGACAAGCACATGCATAATGGCGTTCAACAGGGCGATATCGCTCCCGACTTTCAACGGCAGATGCATTGTCGCCCAATCGCAGAGCTTTTGCTTTCGCGGATCGACAACGATTAACTGTGCTCCGTTTTGAACCGCGTTTTTGAGAAAGGTCGATGCCACGGGATGGGCTTCGGTCATATTTGACCCGATCACCATAAACATTTTCGCCGTGGCAAATTCACTGAACGAATTCGTCATTGCGCCTGAACCGAATGAGGCCCCCAGACCGGCGACCGTGGGCGCGTGTCAAGTGCGAGCGCAGTGATCAATATTGTTCGTTCCGATCACCGAACGAAAAAGCTTCTGCATCTGATAGGAATCTTCATTGAGACTGCGGGCGCAGCTTACGCCGGCAATGGCATCCGGACCGCTTTGCGAGATAATCTCCTTGAATTTGCCGGCCACCAGGTCCAAAGCCTCGTCCCAGGACGCTTCCCGGAACCCGCCGTTTTCTCTGATCAGCGGAGTTCGAAGCCGCTCTTCCGAATGGATGAAATCAAACCCGTATCTTCCCTTGACGCATAACCTGCCCTTATTGGGCGCGCCATCTTCGACACCGGAGACCCTGACTATTCTGTCATCCTTGACATGAAGCGACAACTGGCATCCGACGCCGCAGTATGGACAAGTGGTTCGAACCTTAGTCACTTCCCATGGCCGCCAGCGGAGGCACGATTTCTTTTCCAGCAGCGCGCCCACCGGACATACCTGGATACACTCGCCGCAGTTAACGCACTTATCCCTGTCATATGAAATCAGCTTCCCGTTCGGTCCTTCTTCGACCTGGAGCGCTCCATGCGCTTGGATTTCATTGCAGGCGCTTACACAACGCAGACATGAAATGCAGCGCTCCGGCCATGATTTTAAGAAGGGAGTGCTATAAGCAGACGTAAATTTCGACGTCGGGGGCTGCATTTCAACGTTTGTTATGCCATGTTCGTAAACCAGGTCCTGGAGCATACACTCGCCTGCTTTGTCGCAGATTGGACAGTCCAGAGGATGATTGACCAGCAGAGCTTTCAATGAATCCTGCCGGATCTGGAGAAGACGATCCGATGATGTGATAACGGTCATCCCATCCGCGACGGGCGTCTTGCACGCAGCCATGGGTGTCGAATCTCCGTCGATTTCAACGACACACATCCCGCAGGACCCTATGGGTTTCATTCTTTCATGAAAGCAGAGCGTTGGAATTCTTATTCCAGCGCTTTTGGCCGCCTTAAGGATCGTGCTCTCTTTCCGCGCGAAAACCTCTCTGCCGTCGATCGTCAACTTCACCTTGTTCATCCGTGTTTCTCCTTGGTTATTTCATGCCTTACCGTTGATGCTTGTACAAAAAAGTCAGAAATTCGCTCTGATCGCCATTCCGGCAGACCCTAAAATCCGGCGTTCGCCAAAGTGACGCGCTCAAGGCTTCCAACGCACTCATACCGGTTATAGCTCCCTCTTTTGACAAATCGACACAATCAACCCAGTGGGGAGGCGGCAGAGACACGAAGAGGGGCCGGCACTTTGACAGGCAGAGCAGGATGCTTTGAGATCGGGAGACGAATCTGTGTATTATGGATCGAGAAGAATCAGCCTGGCCCAGACCGTCTAAAATCAATTACTGAAACATGTGCGTTATGACATATTTGTCATAACGCACATTAAACGACCGTCCCATTCTTGTCAAATGAATTGAGCTCCTCTTGAAAAAGGTTCAGAGGCTGCGATTGAGGGGCAGTCAGATAAGCAAAAGCGTGAACAGGGATTTCTCGAATCTATTGAATTTCCCTCGTATTACTTAAGCGCCCGGCTTGCCGTGTGCCGGAAGGTTGAGGAGAGAAGCCGGCCTGAACCCCTTCGCTTTCTGCAACCTCAATCCGCCCCGCCATCCTATCAGCCGCCAAAAGGGCATTTGGGGAAAGTGCAGGACTTGCATTCCAGGCAGAAGGAGCCGTGTCCCAGCTTTGCAAGATCACGGCGGCTTACTTCCAAACCAGCCAGCAGCCTCGGAAACAACAGATCGAAACCGGTTATTTTAAAGTAAAGCGCACATGCCGGAACACCCATTACCTGTACAGGGCCGATGCGGGCAAGCAACGTCATGGCTCCGGGCAGGACGGGAGCGCCGTACAACATGTCGGTTGCCCCGGCATCTAAAAGCCCGTGCCGTGTGACATCATCCGGATCTACGGAGAGTCCGGCGGTTGTAACCAGCAGGTCCGTTCCGCACCCGAGGAGTTCCCGTACACCGTCGCTGATCGCTTTGCGGTCGTCGGGGGCAATGATTGCCTTGACCACGCTACAGTTGAGCGACTCGACCTTGGCCCCGATAATGGGGATAAACCGGTCCTTGACCAGCCCCTGGAAGACTTCGCTGCCCGTGACCAGAATGCCCACCCGGGCCTTGCGCATGGGAAGGACGCCAAAGAGCGGACCGTCGCGCAGAACGGTTATCGCCCTCAAAAAAGAGGCCTTGGGCAGATAAAGGGGAATCGCCCTTGTTCCCGCCAGGCTCCGGCCGCTGCTCACGGGGGTAAAGTTTCTGCGCGAGGCGCACATCACACCGGGAATCATGTTGAACTCTTCGAGGCACTCCTCGTTGACCACAAAAAGGCCGTTTCGGTCCGCAACAAAATCGATCTTGCCTTCCCCGGGCGGCCCAGTGAGGCGCACCCCCTCCCCCGCCATGGCGCGGGCAAAGGCCATAGCGGCTTCATTTTCATGAATCCACTCGTCCTCGCAGGGTTTTTGTTCTTCCACAAAAATTCTCCGGCGCCCCATCTGCTGGAGGCGGCAGAGATCGCCGGCCGTGAACCGTTGGCCCCTGACAAAAGCCGCTTCCTTGCTTTTTCCGGGCACGATCATCGTCATGTCGTGCAGCGCGGTTTTTCCCACGGCATCACGAAAAGGCACGGCATCGAGGGCCGGGCCATCAAAGAGTCGCTCAAAATGGTCCGCGCCGGAGACCACGTAAGGGGCCTCCCCCGCGCACGCCCGGCAGATGGCCCCATCGTCTACCGGATAAGGTTCTCCGCACAGGTTACAGCAGCCAATGGCGCCCCTGTGGCGCTTGCCAAGGAATTGAGGCTGGACGAGGACGGTCTCGGTTCCGTAGAGTTCCGGCCCGGCTTGCCTGATTTGCTCCAGAAGGAGTTGGCCATCCTGCTCCTGCTTGGTCTTGAGCTTGAAAAGCCATGCCTCCACTTCAGGCCAGGCCCGAATTTTTTGAGCATCGACAAAAACACGGACACCTTTCCCGCTGTGCTTGTCATAAAGGCTCAATGCAAACCGCCCCAGGTTGATAATTTTCAGCCACCCGTTTCCGACAGTACATGGCGTGAGCAATTGTATGGCGTCGGGGAGGCAGTTTCTCGTTTCGGAAACCGCCTCAAACAACACCCCGCCCGGCATGCGGCTAAGGGCAAGGTCCACCATGAACCCCCCTGCTGCCAAACCTGGCGCGGTGTAGCCGTGAAAAGACTTCACCACACTCAAGTATTCCTCGAAAGAATATTGTCCTATACTCATCGCGATATCCCATAATGAGTCTGTCCAACCCAACTCAGATTGGCTCATAGATTCTAACTCCGGGCGGGGAAATGGATGCGAACGAGTTCGAGCTGAGCAAATTCCAGGCGGAGAATCGGATACGTTGCCCACCTTTCCGACAACAAATTTCAAAATTTCGAGCTATCGGAAAGGCCCATAGCGCCTCACATCCGAACCCATGAGGCTGCGGAGCATGGGGAGCGTTATGTTAAACGTAACATAACGGCCTGCAATTATAGATTCCCGGCGTGTGATGTCAAGGGACATACCAATCCAACATCACTTTTTTCGTATTCTGCAGGGAAGGTTCTTCAGGTTTGGAGTCCCGAACTCTTTACCCAGTTTTCCGATAGAGGTGAGCATATTGAAGTTCGATTTTCGCCATTCGAACTGCCCGGCCGCATCTCCCTCGGGGAACCACCATCCCAAGTCTGCACTTACCACCCGCGGGTGTACGATGCCGGTAACCCGTGCCGTTTGAACGATCTCGCCGTACTTCGTCGCAATTATGACGTGGTCACCATCGCTGATCCCATAAGACGCTGCCGTGTCGGGGTGGATCTCAACGATCGGGAGGGGCCGCTTTTGACGAAGCTTCTTAACCCACCGATAGGAAGAAAGCAGATAATAACGGCTCTTGGCGCTAATCAAGATCAGCGGGTAATCGGTATCGTCCTCTTCAGGCAGACCGGTGAATTCGGGGAGCGGTTTCAATTTGAACTTCTCAGCAGTGCTTAACTTCAATTCCACCTTCCCCGTTGGAGTGCGGAAGCCCTTCTCCTCATAGAGTTTGAAACGATCCGGCCCCTTCAGAAACCCCATGGCGGCGAATTCAGGGTAAGTAAGGCCCGCCGGCCTGACAAGGTCTTCCAGAAATTCTTCAAAATCATCGGGCCAATATTCAGGATCAGAGATCCGCTTGCCCAGTTCATTCATGATTTTCATGTCGGGCCAGCACTCTTGGGGTGGATCGACGATTTTCGGCCGGGCAAGTATCATCCCATGTCCAATGCCGTAGTGGCCGATATCGTTCATTTCGTATTGGTGCGCCACCGGAAAGACGATGTCAGCCATGGATGCGGTAGGCGTCATGAAAATCTCCGCCATAGCGACAAAATCGAGTTTCATAAACGTTTCATAGGTAAGCGCACTGTCGGCCCAGGCTAACAGGGGATTGGTGCACATACCATAATATCCCCTGACGGGATAAGGCTTCCCTTCGAGCACGGCTTTCCGGAAATAGGCCGGCGGCACTGTCATCAGCCTCGGAATGACCCCGCTATAGGCGCCGATCATCTCCTTGCGTTTGTCCGGAATGAGGTCGGCCCGCACGAATTCGCCGAGCCCCATAATTTCCGGATCATGGGCATTGATATTTCCGCCGGGCACTTCGAGATACCCGCAGATTGCCATGAGGCAAACAAGGGAGCGTGTAGCGTCGAAGGCATTGACGTCATGCTCGATGGGATTACCCCACTGCAGTGCGGCCGGTCTCGCCTCAGCATAAAGCCTTGCTGCCTTGCGTATCAGATCGGCTGGAACCCAGGTAATGCCGGAGACTGTCTCCGGGCTGTAGTGTTTCACATGCAGTGCGAGTTCTTCAAAACCGTAAGTATAGTCTTCAACGAACTTCTTATCATAGAGATCTTCCCCTATGATTACGTGCAGGAAGCCCAGGGCAAGCGCCTGTGCCGTCCCAGGACGAAGTTGCAGCCACAGCTCGGCCCTCTCGGCAAGATCGGTCCTGCGGGGATCGACAACAATAAGCCTGGCGCCGTTTCTAAGCTGTTCCAAAGTGAGACTGGCTATCTGCCCTTCTTCGTTGGTGGACAGAACATTACTGGCCCACGAAAGGATGAGACGGGTAGGGTTATGGAGATCGGCGACGGGGTAAAACCCGCAGGTGTGGATGCCCGTGATCTCCCGCGGGGCATGGCAAACATCCTGAGACGCGATAACGTTGGGGGAACCGAAGATATTGGCAAGCCGGATCAGAACGAAATGCTCAAGGCCCTTGGGCATCCCGACGCCAAAGCCGACTGCCCGCGCTCCGAAGCTCTCCTTGATCGCAAGGAGGTTCTTCGCGGTTTCAGCGAGCGCTTCATCCCAGGAAATCCGCTGCCATTTCCCCTCGCCGCGTCTGCCCGCACGCTTGAGAGGATACCGAAGACGATCAGGGTGATTAAGGCGATCGGGCGACACTTTTCCTTTGTAGCAGGTGTACCCTTTATTTAAAAAACCATCCGGGTCGCCTTTGACCTGAACGATCTCATTATCTTTCACACCTACCAAAAGAGCACATCCCCCATGGTCCATCCGTGCGCAATGAGTCTTGAGCCAGCGAGTCTGTTCTGTCATAGATACCCATCCTTTTCCCGAATCCCAAATCCTTCGATCAGGTCCTGGCGATTGACTGATGCATACCTTTGGTGAACACCCGTATTGCATCTTATTCGCTGTGCGCCCATCTAGCAAGATGAGAACCCATGCAGTTCATAATTTATCGAGATCCATGTAAGCCAGGCAGCAAACTGAGTTCCCTAAGTCTGCAACTGTTTCACTCCTCAAAATATTTACTCCACAAAAAATAAATCGAGGCGGCCGGAGCGGCCGCAGTCGAATGGAAAACCAACCGGAGTCCTGCTTTGCGCCAGGTATTTCCGGGTAATGTCAGCCGGCACATGTTTTACTCAAAGCTCCACAGCACGTTAGCCTTGGAGCAAACTTCGCGGCTGTTTCCGGAGACCTTCTGCCAGTGCTCCGCCGGCTTTTTTTCTACTATCATCGACTCTGGGCAGGAAACTCGCATGGATCGGGGTCACCGTGCTGGGGACGATTAATAGCTTTTCCAAAGAAGACCCGTTATAAAGCAATATTCTTGACGGAAAGGAAACCGGTTATGCTCCTTCAGAAAATCTTGACCTCATGGTCAATCCGGAGAAAATTGCTGCTGCTTATCCTGACAGTTTTACTGCCTGGAATCGGGATCATTGTCCATGACAGTATAAAAGATCGAAGACAGGAATTGGAGGACGCAAAACACCGTGCCATTCTAATGGTTGAAAGTCTGTCAGCCCAGCAGGAACAAATCGCCGCAGGGACAAGACAGATGCTGAGCACCCTTGCGCAGTCACCCCAGGTTCAAAGCTTGGACGCTGAAGCCTGCAATAAGCTATTTCGCGAGTTAAGAGATCAGAACCCGATATATTCTTCTATAGGGGCAGTAATGCCTGATGGAAACATATTTGCCAATAGCATACATTTTGAGCCTGGTAGCGTCAATATCCATGAGCTGAAGCACATAAAGGATACCATAAAGTCACTCGATTTTTCTGCCGGGGAATATATCGTAGGCAGACTCAGTAATGTCCCATCGATTATGTATGGTTACCCTGTACTGGATGCGAATAAAAGGCTCATCGCCATCGTAACCGCCGGGTTTAGACTTACCGAATATGACGGTTTCATAAAGAAGGCAAACCTGCCGCCAGACTCAGCAGTAGCGATTCTCGATCATCAGGGACTGCGCTTGTATCGCTATCCTGAAAATGACGCAGCAGCCATAGGCAAGCCTCCTGCAGCCGGATTAGAGCAGATAGCAGGTCTTGATAAAGGGACCTACGAGCGGAAAACCGACGACGGCATATACCGTCTTATCGCCTTTAAGAGATTACGTCTTACTGAAAGTTCGCCTCCATATCTATTAATTACAGCGGGTGTTCCTAAAGATAATATTCTGCGAAAAGCAAATTTTGCGATGATGTTCAATCTGTTAATTCTTGGGTTAGCAGCCGCCATTGCTGTATCTTTGGCATGGTTCCTTGGCAATGTTGCTTTTACTAAACCAATCAATCAATTGGTGAAAGCCACGCAGAGATTCAGCAGTGGCGAGATGGGAGCACGGACGGGTTTACGTCACACTCAAGATGAGTTGGGCAAACTGAGCCAATCCTTCGATAGTATGGCGGAACTGCTGGAACAAAGGAATCTGGAAAGCAAGAAGGCGCAGGAAGAGCTGATCAGAGCAGTGCGCAAGAACGATCTCATCCTCAACGCGGCGGGGGAAGGCATCGTCGGTCTGGACGATAAAGGAACCGTAACTTTCGCCAATCCTGCGGCTGTCGAAACGCTTGGATATGAGGCAAAGGAACTTCTCGGCAAGGATTTACACCTGACGATTCACCATTCCTTTGCAGATGGGACCCATTACCCGGTGACGGAATGCCCCATGTGGCAATGCCTCCGAAACGGCGCACGCTGTCGGGTAAGAGATGAAGTCCTTTGGAAAAAAGATGGATCGATTTTACCCACGGTGTATTCGTGTGCCCCCATTACGGAAAATGACCAGGTGATTGGTGCAGTAGTCACCTTTCGTGATATCTCGGTGCGTAAGAGAGCAGAGCAGGCCCTGGTCGAGAGTGAAAAGCGATTCCGGGCAACCTTCGATCTGGCGGCAGTCGGCGTTGCCAACCTGGCCCTGAATGGACGATGGCTGCGGGTTAACCCCAAACTTTGCGAAATCCTCGGCTACAGCCGTGAGGAAATGCTTCAGCGCAGATTCCAGGACATCACCCATCCGGACGACCTGCAAGCCAACCTGGAACTCGGCAGACAGTTGATTCCAGGCAAGATCGGCAGCTACTCGCTGGAGAAACGCTATGTCCGAAAAGACGGCGGTATTGTTTGGTGCAACCTCACTGTTGCCCTGGCGCGAGACGACGACGGCCGGCCAAAGTTTTTCATTGCTGTAATTGAAGACATCACGGACCGCAAGCTGGCCGAAGATGCGTTGCGCAAGAGCGAAGAACGTTTCTCTAGATTCTTTCACGGCAGCACCGTCGGCACCAGTATCACCCGCCTGAGCGACGGCCTATTTGCCGACGTCAATAATGCTTACCTGTGCTTTGTTGGCTACACACGCGAGGAGGTCGTCGGCAAAGACGCTTTGACGCTTGGAATATGGGCCAATCTTGAAGAACGGGCCAAGATGATTGAGATACTGCAAGAGCAAGGCAGGATAAAGGACTTTGAAACCAGGTTTCGCACGAAATCAGGTGAGATAAGGGCTGTTAGTCTCTCTGTGGAGCTGATCGAGTTGTCCGGACACCAGTACGTCTTGGGCCTTACACATGACATTACCGAGCACAAGAGGGCAAAGGAGGAACAAGAGAAACTGGAGGCACAGTTGGTTCAAGCTCAGAAGATGGAATCGGTGGGACGGCTGGCGGGGGGTGTGGCGCACGATTTCAACAATATGCTGAGCGTGATTATCGGTCGGGCGGAAATGGCTATAGACCGAGTCGGGAGAACAGATCCACTCTGTGAGGACCTTCAGGAGATCCTCAAAGCCGGCCAGCGTTCAGCAGACCTCACCCGACAACTGTTGGCCTTTGCCCGCAAACAGACCGCGATTCCTACGATACTGGATTTGAACGATACGATCTCCGGCATTCTCAAGATGCTGCGGCGGCTTATCGGCGAGGATATCGACCTGCACTGGGTCCCGGGACCCGATGTCTGGAAAGTCAAAATCGATCCCTCACAGGTGGACCAGATTCTGGCCAATCTCATTGTCAATGCCCGTGATGCCATTACCGGAGTGGGCGCCATCACCATGAAGACCGAGAACGTTGTGATCGATGATTCCATTCGGACTGATCACCTGGAATTTATCCCCGGAAATTACGTCCAACTGACTGTGAGCGACACCGGCGAGGGTATGAGTCGGGAAGTCCGCGAGAATATCTTCGAGCCTTTTTTTACCACCAAGGAACTGGGCAAGGGAACCGGGCTGGGATTGTCCACCGTTTACGGCATCGTCAAACAAAACGATGGTTTTATCTTTGTTGACAGCGAACTCGGGAAAGGAACTACGTTTAAGATTTACCTGCCGCGGTTCGAGGCCGAAATTGCGCAGGTAGCCTCTGAAGAGGTGGCCGGCAAGCGCCCGACAGGCACGGAAACCATCCTGCTTGTCGAGGACGATGAAGCGATCCTGAACCTCAGCAAGACGATTCTCGAAAAGCTGGGTTACACTGTGCTTGCTGCGCATTCCCCGGTACACGCCGTACATCTTGTCGAGGAGCATCCAGGTGAACTCCACCTGTTGATCACCGACGTGGTGATGCCGGAGATGAACGGCCGGGCACTGGCAGAACAGCTCGGCGCCATCCGGCCAAACCTCAAATGCCTGTATATGTCAGGCTATACGGCCGATGTGATTGCCCATCAGGGCATTCTGGACGAAGGACTAAACTTCATTCAGAAACCTTTCGGCAGCGATGATCTTGCGTCAAAAGTCAGACAAGTGTTGGACCACAATGGAGTGAAGAGTTAAAAGTTCGTGTCAGCATTGCTTTGCTTGTCCCTGAGAAAGAGGTTGCCAAAATATTCGCCGGTTCCGAATCATTTGTTAACCGAATCGCTGCACTGGATAGGTTTTTAGCCATCGGGAACGTAACCTTGCGATTGTTTGGCTTGTCAAAATAGTTGCTCCAAGGTACGGAGCCGGAATGATCGGCAGCGGAGTAGAAAACCAATCGGAGTCCTGCTTTGCGTCAGGTTTTTCAAGAGGATGTCTGTCGGCACATGTCTTGCTTGGATGGCCCTTGACAAAGAGTCGAAATCCCGTTTAAGAGCACTCAGAAACAACGGATGCGAGAACTCCACAAAGAAACGCAAAGAATATCAAGCGCAATTTCAGCAGAAAATTCTCATGGAACCCAAATGAATATGCAGAGCCATCCTATAAAGGTTCTTCTAATCGATGATGATGAGGACGACTACATTGTCGTCCGGGACCTACTCTCAGATTTCTCCTCCACAGAATTCATCCTCAAGTGGGTTTCAGATTATGGGGCTGCACTGGATGCAATTCTTTCCAGTGAGTTCGATATCTGCGTGCTGGACTACCGAACCAAAGAGCGAAACGGGCTCGAACTGTTACGCGAGGCGACGGAAGCAGGATGTGACATGCCGGTCATCATCCTAACGGGCCAAGGGGACCATGGAGTGGATATGGAGGCAATAGGGTCCGGAGCTGCCGATTATCTCGTTAGAGCCAAGCTGACTGGGGATATGCTCAAACGCTCCATCCGCTACTCAATCGCAAGAAAGAAATCGGAGCGGGAGCTTAAGATTTACCGCAACCGTCTGGAAGACCTTGTTAAGAAACGCACCGAACAGCTTGAAACGGCAAATGAAAAACTTCGGGTTGAAATAGCCGAGCGCACGCAGTCGGAGGAGCCTCTGCGAGAAAGTGAGGAACGGTTCCTCCAGTTGGCCGAAAACATCAAAGAGGTCTTTTGGATTGCTAACCTTGACATGACAGAAATAATTTATGTCAGTCCAGCCTACGAAGAGATATGGGGCCGCACATGTGCCGGTTTGTATGCCAACTCCCGGTCTTGGCTCGATAGCGTCCATCCTGAAGATTTGGGTATACTCTCTGATAACCTGGCAAAAAGAGGCACAGGATTTCAAAGTTTAGAATACAGGATTGTTCGTCCGGATGGATCGATTCGCTGGATAGCCGATCGTGGGTTTCCAGTCAGTGATAAAACTGGAGAAATCTATCGTTTTGCCGGGATTG
>Ga0326728_10008870_pt1 | contig 24582 bp, 16 predicted proteins | sample MB3enrmetagenome_FD_207602 | JGI IMG/M metagenome (GOLD analysis project Ga0326728, IMG submission 207602) | Lab enriched peat soil microbial communities from McLean, Ithaca, NY, United States - MB31MN | ecosystem: Environmental > Terrestrial > Soil > Wetlands > Peat | place: USA: New York... | reverse complement strand
CTTTATGTTCTGGCCCTTTTGTTTGGCTTTGGCCAGCGTGGGCAGGAGCAGGGCCGCCAGCAGGGCGATGATAATGATCACCACCAGCAGTTCGATGAGGGTGAAGGCCTGGCTGGGAAGTGACGGCTGGCGGGTGGCGGCAACCGAAGGGGCTTTTTGAGTCTTCATGGTCTTGTCTTTGTTAAACGGTCAATTCAGTTCCAAGTGGCAGCAGCAGCGTGGCTCGCTCATCTTCAGTTCAGACTTCTGCGGCTAATCTCTGTACGCGTTGTCGAGCGCCAGTTTCCGCCATAGATCTTTTATGATTGTGGCCGGTGTGCGGTGGAATGTCTGTAGAGTGCCGCCCAATTCTTTTGTACGCGGGCATCGCACACTGGTTCGCCTGAATTATATTTTGTGCTGGCTGTCGTCCCAGCGCACGGCTTCACGCAGCAGTTGACTGGCGTTGGAGAGTTTGAGCTTTTCCTTAATCCGGGCGCAGAAAGATTGAACGGTCCGGAAACTGATGTGCATTTCCTGCGCAATTTGCCTGGTGCTGCAGCCGCGCCCCAAGAATTGGAACACTTCCAACTCCCGCTTGCTGAGCAGTTCATCCGGCGAACTGGTGGCGGGCAGTTTGCCTTCGACAAGCTTTTCGGCCATCATCGCGGCAATTTCAGGGCTGAAGCAGGGTTTTCCCTGGAGCACAGAGCGGATGGCCTGGAGGACATTCTGGGTCGCTTCGCGTTTCATGATGTAACCCCACGCGCCGGCGCGAAGCGCGCGTTCGACGTAAAAGAATTCATCATGCATGGAGAGCACGATAACCGCCAGCTCGGGACAGGTAGTTTTGATGTTTTCTATCAATTGGATGCCGGAATCTCCCTGCATGGAAAGGTCCACAATGGCAACGCGGGGTTTGGCTGCGGGGATGAGTTTGAGGCCGTCCGATGCGCTGGCTGCCTCGCCGCAGACCATGAGGTCGGGTTGCTGGTTGATCAAAGCGGCAAGCCACTCGCGCACCAGCGGATGGTCGTCCACGATGAAAATCCCTTTTTTCTGGCTTGGCGTTTCTGCGTTCATTCTGGTGTCAGTCTTCCTGACTACTTCTTGGCGAGATCGGCGCGGTTCCACCAGCCGCCGCCCAGGGCCTCAAAGAGCGCCGCCGTGTCGGCATAGCGGTTGGCTTGGGCCTGGGCGGTGGCGATCACGGCCTGGTCACAGGTTTCCTCGGCGCCAAGGAGCGTGAGGAGGTTTGCATAGCCGACTTGGTACTGCCGCGTGGTTAAATCGAAGGCGTGCTTGGCGGTGTGTTCGGCGGCGGCCGCGGCCTTAAGCGCATCGGCGTCGGATTCCAGCGCATGAAGGGTGTCGGCCACATTCTGACACGCGCTGATCACCGTGCTCCGATACTGCGCCGCCGCCTGGAGCAGCGCCTGGTCCGCGGCCCGCTGCCGGTGCAACAGCGTAAAACCCTGGAAGATGGGCTGGGATATGTCGCCGGCCAGACTCCAACCGCCGCTGCCAGAATTGAACAATTGTGGAATAGTTGTGGCCGTCTTGGACAGGCTGCCGGTGACGGTGAACTGCGGCAGCCGGTTGGCAATGGCGACCCCGACCAGAGCGTTGGCCGTACGCATCTGCTCCTCGGCGGCGCGCACATCCGGGCGTTGCCGGATGATCGTTGACGGCAGACTGAGAGGAAGGTCTTTGGGCAAATGCAACGAGGAAAACTGAAAAGTTTCCTCCACCTCCTGGCTGGGCAAATTGTCCACCAAAGCCCGGATCAGGTCGCGGGTTTGTTCCAACTGCTTTTGCAGCGGGGGCAGCATTTGCTGGGCTTGCTCCAAGGCGGCCTCCTGGCCGTCCACGTCCAGATCCGACGCATAACCCAGCTTGCGCTGAGCGCGCAGGATGTCCAAGGCCTTGACATGGGCGGCGATGATTTTTTCCGTCGCGTCAATCTGGGAACGCGTGGAGGCCTCCTGAATGGCCGTCCCAACCACAGTCGAGGCCAGCGTGATGTAAGCGGCGTCCAGGGCGAAACGCTGCACCGCCGTTTGCGCGTCCAAGGATTCCACCGTGCGGCGGTTGAGGCCGAAAATATCCGGCGTGTAGCCGACCACAAGTTGGGCGACGTGCATGGTCCAACTGAGGGGTTGATTGTAGGGGGGTGTGGTACTTTGATAGGCGGTGATCGCTCTGCCGTTGCCCTGCATGCCGGGGGCCGTGCTGGCGGCCACATTTCCCGCTACTTGCTGGCTGGTCGCATTGTAGTCCGCGTCCAGCGTGGGATAGTAAGCGCCCTGCTGGGCATGGACAAATTCCTGCGCCTGGCGCACCGCCGCCCAGGCCGCGGGGATGGAGGCATTTTTGCGAAGGGCTTTCTCAACCAGCGCATTCAACTCGGGACATTCAAAGGCCTTCCACCAGTCGAATGGGATGTCCTGGCCCGAAACAAACCGCTGGGCTGCTCCGTCGGCGGGGTTGGTTGCGCTGCTCGTCTCCGGGGGAAGCGGACTGGGCGCATAACCATCGGCCTTGGGCGCGTCGGGCTTTTTGAAGTTCGGCCCCACCGATGGGAGGTGCGCGCAACTGGTCAGAAGCGCCGAGGCGGCGAGCGCGGCCAAACTCATTCTCTGCCGCTTGCAAGGTAGTGTCATATCGTCCAATCAGTTAAGGTTTGAGCTTGGGGTCGGCGCCATGGGCCGCCGCCGCCGGGTATTTGGGGCTGACGCCCAACGATGCGCCGACGAGCGCCGCGGCGGGGCCGCGGCCACGAACACCACTCGGGCCTGGAGGGAGAGTTGCGTCGCCAAGCGGCAGCCTGCCGGGTTGTGCGAGGGGGCTTCCTGTTTTGTTCACCATTACACCACCCGTTGTTAATCCAGCCTTCCCGGCGGGGGCGGCGGTTTTCAATGCCGCTGGCAGAATCGCTTTCGCCAGCGCGCCTCTGGTTGCAGAAGTTGGAAGGGGACTTATGGCAGAGGGTTGAGGCGGCTTGTTTCCCGCCGCGCTCTTGGGCCGGGCAGCGGTCGGGCCGGCCTGGCTGCTCCGGGCAGCGGACTGGCTCTGCTCTTTGGGCAGAACTGCGGCGTGGCCGTCCTCGTTGGGGCTGGGAGGTTTTACGTCCGCCGGATTTGTTTTTCCGGGCGCCTGATTGCCAGGCATCGGCTCGGCAGGACGAAGGCGGGCGGCATGATTCTCATGGGAATCTTGTTCCGAAGGTTGCTTGGACGGTTCATCGGCCGGACTTGCCACAAGCGTGGACACGCCGAAGGCAATGATTGTGAAAAGGAAACGCGCCTTTTTCATATTGATGCTAGGTGGTGGATTGCGGCTGTGGTTTGTGTTTCTCTTCACGGCCCAGCCACACCATGCGCAGGGCCGGCACGGCAATGAGCAGCATGACGGGGCCGAGGAACATGCCGCCCACGACCACGGTGGCGAGCGGACGCTGCACCTGGCTGCCAATGCCGTGGGACATGGCGGCGGGCAACAGGCCGATGCAGGCGGAGAGACCCGTCATCAGCAGTGGCCGCATCCGGGTGGAGGCGGCATGATACATCGCCTCCATCGGCTTCAAACCGCGCAGTTTGGCCTGGTTGTAAAAGGTAATCATGAGAATGCCGTCCATGACGGATATGCCAAAGAGCGAGACGAAGCCGATGGCGGCGGAGATGCTGAAAGGCTGACTGGAGACGTAGAGGGCCAGCACACCGCCGGCGATGGCAAAGGGGATGCCCGCCAGCGTCAGGAGGGTGTCTCTCATTGAATTGAACAGACAATAGAGCAAAAAGAGGATGAGCGCCAGACTGAGGGGCACAATGAACTCCAGACGCTCCTTGGCCAGTTGCAGGTCTTCAAACTCGCCCGCCCAGATCATGCGATAGCCGGGCGGAAGCGGGACATTTTTTTTGATGCGCTCCTGCGCCTCGGCCACGGCGCCACCCATGTCGCGATCCCGCACGCTGAACTTGACCGGGATGTAGCGCGACGTCGTTTCGTGGTAGATCCAGGACCCGCCGGTGGACAGGTTGACGTCCGCCAGTTCGCACAACGGGATGTAGGCATTGACGCCGCTGGAGGTCGTATAGCCCACCTTGATGTTGCGTATTTTTTCGATGTTGTCCCTGTATTCGGGGGCGTACCGCACGACCAGATTCCACTCCCGGTCGCCCTCCAGCACCTGGGTCGCCACCGTCCCGCCCAAGGCCGCTTGGACGACCGTGTTAATGTCGCCGGTATTGAGGCCGTAGCGCGCCGCCTTCTCCCGATCTATCTTGATATTCAGGTTGGGCTGCCCGAAAACCGGGAAGATTCCCAGATCGCAAATGCCCTTGACTTGGCTCATCTGGTCCTGGACTTCGTGAGCCAGCCTCTCCAACGTTTCGAGATCGTGGCCGAGAATCTTGCACGAATTGGCCGATTTGACCCCCGAGATCGCCTCCTCGAAGTTGTCCTGGATGTATTGAGAGAAGTTGAAGATACAGCCAGGCACCTCGCTCTCGAACTCCTTCTGGATCTGCTTCGTCAGTTTGTCCTTGGTCATCCCCTTGGACCAGTGGTGCAAAGGCCAAAGGGGCGCGAAAAGTTCGACATTGGAGAACGGCGAAGCGTCGGTCCCGTTGTCGGGCCGGCCATGCTGGGAGGTTACGAGCATGACTTCGTTGGTGTGTTTCAGGAGAATCAGGCGCATTTTTCTCGTCTGCGCCTCGCCGTCCTGCAGAGAAAGCGTGGTCGGCATGGCAACCCGAATCCAATAGTTGTTCTCTTCCAGTTTCGGGAGAAAATCGCTGCCCAGTTGCCGCGAGAGGAACGCGGCGAAAGCAAGAAAGACAAGGCTGAAAACGACCATGAGGCCGCGGTTGGACAGCGAGAAGCGCAGGGTGGGATCATAGACACGGTGCAGGAGGCGCACGACCATGGTCTCGCTTTCCTTCAAATGCTCAGGAAGCAAGAAGTGGGTCAGGGCAGGCGTGACCGTGAACGTGGCGATCAAGGCCCCCGCCAGCGCGAATCCATAAGTGCGGGCCATGGGGCCAAAGATCTGGCCCTCGACACCCTGCATGGTGAACAGCGGCACGAAAGCGGCCACAGTGATGAGCAGCGAAAAGAAGATCGCGTTGTCCATCTGCAGCGCGCTGACCAGAATCAGCCTCATGCGGTCGGTCCAGGTCTGGGCATGACCGGGCGAAGCATGCAGCGACGTGGTCGGGTCCTCCCCATAGAACCCATTGGTCAGACGCGCCAGCAGGCCCTGCCGGTCTTCCAGGGGCCTTTGGAAATTGCGGAAGATATTCTCCATCAGGATCACGGCCGAATCCACAATGATGCCGAAATCCACCGCGCCGATGGAGAGCAGGTTGGCGCTTTCCTGGTTTAGCACGAGCAGGATGATGGCAAAAAACAAGGCAAACGGGATGTTAATCCCAACGACGATGGCGCTGCGCAAGTCTCCCAGGAAAAGCCATTGGATCAGGAACACCAGCACAATACCCATGATGAGATTATGCACCACGGTGCTGGTCGTCAGTGCAATGAGGTAGCCGCGGTCATAAAAGGGAACCACCTTGACGCCCGGCGGCAGGCTGCCATCGCTGTTCATGGCGGCGACTTCGGCCTTGATCTTGGGCAGCATTTCGGCGGTTTTCTTCGTCCGGGTTATCACGACAATTGAGGCCGTCACATCATCATTGGTGTCCAAGCCGAAAATGCCGAGCCTGGGCGTATAGCCCATCACCACTTTCGCCACATCTTTCACCAGAATGGGAATGTTGTTGGAGGCGCCGAGGACAATGTTCTCGATGTCATCCACCTTGTAGCCCTGCGTCAAGTCATCGTTGCCGCCGTCATCAATCAAGCCGACGCCCCGGATGTTGATGGACTGCTGGCCCATGACGATTTCGCGCCCGCCGACGTTGATGTTGGCGTTGCCCACCGCGGTCAGGGTTTGCGGCACGGTGACGCTGCAGGCCTCCAGTTTCAGGGGGTCCACCTGAATCTCGAATTCCTTGGTCGTGCCGCCCCAACTGTTGACATTAATGACACCGTTAATGGTCGAGAGCCGGCGCAACACGATCCAATCCTGAATGGTGCGCAGATCGGTCAGCGAATAACGCTTCGGCCCCTGCACCGTGTAGCGATAGATCTCGCCGCTCCCGCTGTTCTGGTTGACCGAGGGTATCTGACCCCCCGGCAGGGTGACATTTTGTTCCAGCGCCAGAGTGGCCTGGGCGTAGGCGAAGTCGTAGTCCACCCCCCACTCGAATACGACACGGATAAAGGCCAGCCCGTAAAACGAAGTGGAGCGGATGACCCGGACTTTCGGCGTGGCGTAGAGTCCAATTTCCATGGGAATGGTGTAGTAACGCTCTATCTCCTCGGCCGAGAGGCCCGGCCCTTCAGCGGTGATTTCCAGGATGACCGGGGTTGGGTTTGGATAGGACTCGATAGGGATAAGGTGGAAGGCAAAGAGGCCGGCCACGGCAAAGCCCAGCAAGGCAAACACCACAATCGCGCGGCGACTCAGACAGGCTGCGATAATCGTCTTAAGCATGATTGGCCTTTAGTGAGTTATTTGTTGGGTCGTTGGGCGGTTTAGTCAGACGGCGGGGCATAAAGGATGTTGCTGAGGAAGACGGCCCCTGAGGTGACAACCAGTTCTCCGGCGTGCAAACCTTCGAGGACCTGATACTGGCCGTTTCGTTCCAAGCCAATCTTGACATGGCGCTGGGCAAAGACGCGGCGATCTAAGGTGACCCAGGCCTCATAAGTGCCGTCACTATTTCGATCCACCCCGGTCGTCGGTATGGCGACAGACTCAATGGGGTCGCCAACTGTAACCGTGAAGGTGGCGAGCATATTGGGACGCAACTCATTATTGGTGTCGGCGATGTCGCAACGCACCATGACCCGGTGGACGTTCGGATCAACCGCCGTGCTCAACTGGGAAATCTTGCCAGTGAAAACGTTGGTAGGATACGCCATCACCTTCGCCTGGACCGGTTGTCCCACCCGCAGCGCCGGGCTGTCGCTTTCGAGGACATTCACCAGCAACCACTTGTTCGTGAGTTCGGACACGATGCAAGGCGCCGGGACGCTGCCCGGCTGCACAAGAAGGCCCGGCTGTGCGAAGCGCGCGGTGATGCGGCCGCTGACCGGGCTGGGGACGACCAGCACGGGGTCAATCTTGCGGCTGGCCTCAATTTGGGCGATTTCATCCTCGGTTTTGCCAAAGAGGCGGAGGGCATCGTGGGCCGCTCTGTAGGCGCCTTCGGCCGTATTGGCATCGGAGGTCGCCTGTTCCAACTCGCGTTGCGCCACTCCATTGGTTGCGTAAAGGGCCGTGGCGCGCACGAGTTCATTGCTGTAGAGAACATTGGCCGCGACCGCGGCGATCAAGGTTGATTCGGCATTCACCAGATCCGGGCTGTCAATGGTATAGAGCGCCTGTCCCTTTTGCACATCGTCCCCGAGGTTGAAGAAGTTGCTCAGGATCTTCCCCTGGTAAGGCGAGAAGACTTGAACCGAGAGGTCTTCATCGTAATCAATGAAGCCGACGGCCTGTTTCTCAATGGGGAAGGTGTAGGTGCCCACCGTTCCGATCTTGATCGCATTGAGTTGGTTGGAGGCCAACGTGACGGTGGCCGGGGAGGCGTTGGAAGCAGGCGCCGGCCCCGGCGGCGGGTTTTGCTTCGCTGGCTGGCGGCACCCGGATTGAAGAAGGACGGTTGCGAAAGCCATCGCCGCTACGATGGCAGCCACGGCGGCTTTCTTGCCAGGTTGAATGGATTTTTTCATCGTGAGTCAAAACGATTTTCGTCCCGCGCCGCAGGCCGTGCGCGGCCACCAGGGGGCAAGACGGGAGGCCGCGCCCCGAGTTGGCTTCGCACGAACTGCAACGAGCGATTCATCAGACGTTGTTCACCAGCCTGCAATTTGAGCGCCGGGCAAATTCCTGTCTGTAGAGCGGGGTATAATCCCCCTGTCAGGCGCGGCCTATTTCTTCTGTGGCGTGATGCCCGACATTGTCGTATATAGAAAACGAGTAAAGAAACATCACGGCAGTCGCCGAACCCAATAATCTGGCCGGCGGCGCAAATGCGCGCCGGCCACGATCATCAGCGTCAAGCGCGGATGCGCCCGCTGGTTTTCGGGAGCAAAAATTGCGGTTTGAATTTTGAACTTTGCGCCTTAGACTTTGAACCGGCCGGAGCGCCCGTAGCTCAGTTGGATAGAGCAACTGCCTTCTAAGCAGTGGGTCGTGGGTTCGATTCCCGCCGGGCGCGCCATCTCATTCATGGACCGCCAGCCCCGAGGCGGCAAGAAGGCCGGGGAATGTTCCGGGTGATGGAGCAGGCAAACTTTGCACGGGGCCTGGCGCGCCACGTTGAGCGCGGTGTTGCGGTGCAGCCATTTCCGCCAGCCGCGATGGTCGTGCATGCGCCTATTGCATGGGTTGTCCCGCCTCAACAACGCCGGGCTGGGTTGCCGGCGCCGGGCTGTGGCCGCGGCTCCGGTGGCTGAAGTAGCAGAGGAGAAGCAAGAAAATCGCGATCTGCGCGGCAACGAGAGCGGCGATTTTCAGCGGCAACGGGGCTTTTGCTTTCCACAGTTGGGGAGGCCGCAGCCTTTTGAATCGCTCTGTCAATGAGACCGCGCGGTAGTCGTTCAACTCGGACCTCATGGCGGCAGCCGAGGGGAAGCGGTTGGCCGGGGTGCGCTCCAGCGCGTGCAAAATAATCTCCTCGATTTCGGGGGACAGCCGGGGATTGCGCCGGCGGGGGGCGTCGGGATCTCCGGCGAGGCGGGCATTCATGATGACATAGGGGTTGTCGCCGTCGTAGGGAGGGAGGCCGGTGGTCATTTCGTAGAGCATCGCGCCCAAGGCATAGATGTCGCTGCGGAAATCACCGCGCTTTCCCTCGACTTGCTCCGGCGCGATGTAGTCGGGTGTGCCCATGGCGGGCGGGAAACCGCCCAAGGTGAGACGGCGCGCCTTGTCGGATTTGGCAATGCCAAAATCCATGATGCGAACCGTGCCATCTTTGCACAGCATGATGTTTTCCGGCTTCAAGTCTCGATGCGCCACCCCTTTGCGGTGCAGGTAATCAAGCCCCTGGCAAATCCGGCCGGCGATGCGCGCGGCTTCGCCCTCGGGCAAAGGCGCATTTTCGCGGAGACGGGCAGCCAGCGTCCGGCCTTCCAGAAATTCCATGACAAGATAGGGCCGGCTCTTGTCCTCCGCGGGCACAAGATTCACGATACATGGGTGGGCCAAGGTAAGGCCGATATTCTCTTCGCGTTGAAAGCGGGAAAGGAAGCCGGCATCGCCTTCCAACTGCATCAATGGAACTTTCAGAGCCACCAATTTTCCTGTTTGAAGGTCGAGGGCCTTGTAGATCCACGCCATGCCGCCGCGATTGATGGCCCCCAGAACCTCGAACCGATCATCCAAGATCTGGCCGGCTTCAAGCTCGCTCGTGATAGATGAAGTGGCAGCAACGCTGGATGAGGCCCGGTCGTTATCGGAATCGAATGCGCGCATAACTGGTCCTTCGTGAAAACAAGACGGCGGCGTTAAAGAAGCGGTTTCCGCCACCCGCCCGCCCACGCTACATAGACTCATTGCCTTCTTCATAGAAGGCACTGTTTCACACGAGTTGCTTGCGGGGTAATTAAAACGCGGGCCAAGGGCGTAAAAAAAATGTAAAGAGCCATCAAAGGATCAAACGAGCGCTTGGCCCCTTCGATGGCTTTCGTCCGTTCAGACAATTGACAAGTCAAGGTCCGCGGAGATTCGGCAGTGTCCTAGTTTGATGTAGCGTCGGCGCTGCGCGCCGATTTCGAGCCACAGGCTCGACACGACCAATTAGACACTGCCGGAGATTCAAGGACGGGGGATCAGGGTTGCAGGACGCGGAAGAACTGCCGGGGGGCGTTGGTGACGGGCGGAACAAAACTCATCAACGAACCGTTGCCCGTGAAGTTGGAATAAAGAACCCAGTCGGAGGCCCCCAAATTGGTGGCGGACTGGACGGTGTAGTTCTGATTGCTGACAGTGCCGAAGCCGAAGTTCAAGCCGCCCGCCGTCAACTGCGGCTGGAGGATCTGCACCGGCACGATTCCGGTCACCACCAGGTAGACCGCCGCGTTGCTGTAATTGACGGAGATGCCGGCGGGCACATTGAGCGTGGAGAATTTTCCAGTTCCAGTGCCGGAGAAGGTAACGATGGGAAACGATTCGGCCAGGGCCGGCTGAAAACCGTTGATCAGGCTCACCGTCAACGCTCCGCCCAGGACGTCGTTGCCTCCATTGATGAGTTGATCGAACTGGGTCCCGGCGGTCAAACCTCCAAGCTCAATGCTCAAAGTCCCGCCGGGTCCCTGGGTGTAAGGAGTGGGATAACCCGAGGTGACGGTCAGGATTCCGGGGGATGCGCCGGGCCGGACGATGGCGCCGGAGTTGGTGATGAACCCATCAATCGTGCCGTTGCCGCTCAAGGTTCCCCCCTGGAGGAAAACAGTGGGAACATAGTTGGCGGCATTGTTGGCCTGCATGGTCGCTCCGGCGGCGACAACCGTGCTCCCCGCGGTCTGGACATACTCAGTCTGAGGCTGGGGATAGGCGCCAAAGGAGATGCCGTTGCTCTGAATGAGGACGGCGCCGGCATTGGTCACCGTCAGGGCAAGACTCGGCCTGACCGATGAACTGGGGGTGTTTTCGAGCAGGCCGGCGTTAATGAAAACAGGCAACGCCCCCATACCGTCATAGTCAATCGCGCTGCCGGGCTGGAGAACGAAAAGGCCGCTGCTCAAGTTGCTGATGATGGCGCCGTTGCCGGCGTTGAGCGGGGTCCCCTGAGCCAGCGTGGCGGTGCCGGCGTTATTGAGCGGGCAATGGAGGGTTGGAGGATATCCGCTATTAACAGTCAAACTGGCTCCGGTGTTGATCATCAGCGCGCCGGGACCCTGCAAGGTTCCAGCAATCCAATTGAAGGAACCTGAGATGACGAGATTTCCCGAACCCTTGACGACAGCGCTCTCATCATCGGCGATTAAACTGGGGACGGTGATGTTGGTGGCGAGGATGACAGTCGCCGTGCCGCCACCAAAGGCGATGGTTCCAGCCCCGGTGAAGCTCGTGCCGGCGAGCAGGGTATTGGTGCTGGCATAGAAACGCAGGTGAGCGCCGGCGGCGACGTTGATCTGGCTCGAATTGGTGCTGCCAAACAACAGGACCCACCCGGTCTCCACGTCTATCAGGCCGGTATTGACCATGATGGGTCCTGGAGCGGGAGCGGCGTCCTCCGCGAAATCAATGTCGTTGGTGGTGACCGACTTACGAAACGTTCCCTGGTTGTTGAAGAAGGAGGCGTGGCCCAAGAGGGCGGGAAAGTTGCCCTGCCCGTTTGTGGCTTGGGCGTTGAAAACAGCTCCGGGCAGGTTATTGAACGCCGCCCCGTCCAGGACCAGGCTCTGGATGCCCGTCCAAGTTGCGGTGCCGGCGTTATTGACTGTGGCGCTGGACAACTGCTCCTGGCCGATCAGACCGTTCAAATTGAATTGGCCGCCGGCATCAATGTTGATCGTGACCTGGCTGATGGTGCTCCCGGCCCAATTCAGCGTGCTCGGAGAACCAGGACCGGCCACCACATGAACCACCCCGTTGCTGACCAGGTTGACATCCACCTCAAGGGTCCCCATGTTTATCAACTGGCTTACTGGATCCTTTGCGCCCACTTGGAGAGTGCCGAGCACCACGGTGGGGCCATCCTCCATAAGCTGGCTCAATCCCGGCCCGGTGAAAATGAAAGTCATCTGGGCCGGCAGGGTAAAATCGCCATTCAACTGGTTGGTGGCGTTGGTCGCCAGCGTATTAAAGATGACAACGTTGGTCTGGCTGTTGGTCCATATGAATCCATAGCCCAGATACAGGGTGCCATAATTGCAGAGGATGGTCCCCGCGGAGTCGAGAACCAGGGCGCCAGTGGCCGCCTGAACCGAGGTGACGCCGGAGCCGCTGAGCGTCGCATTGGGGAAGTTGTGGAGAACGCACCCGTTGGTTCCATTGAACCCGGCGTAGAGCGTCGTCCCATCCGACAGGATAATTTGTCCACTATTGAAAATGGTGCTGCCGGACAGCACAAGTTCATTGGGAAGAAGGGAGCCTGTGGCCGGGCTGATCTGAAGAATCGCGCCGGCGCCAATCGTGAGCGTGACCCCGGTGAGTGTGCAGTAGTTGCCGGTCAACATCTGGGAGAGGACTTGGATGCTCGAACTGGTGAAACTCGAACCGCTGGTCGTCGTCAAAGTAGAGGTGACGGTGAAGTCGCCGCCGCTCACGGCGACTCCCTTCAAGGTCAAATTAGCCACATTGATGCTGTTGCCGGCGGCGTTGACGGAGGTGGTGATGATGGCGGTATCGCCAGGCACGGGCAGCGTGTTGGCGGCGACATAGGAGGTTCCTGTGTAATAAAACCAATTGCCCGCGCTGAACCAGCTATAATTGCCGTTCTGTTCAATGAAAAACAGGGTGTTGGCCCGCGCCGGGGACGCCGGCAAAGCCAGCGCGAGAATGAGGAAGAAGAGCCTGTGGATAAGTTTCATAATCGGTGTTCATTTTGGCCCGGCGTTTATCGGGCCTTTTCTGCTGCCTGTTTTAGCCGCGACCAAAAGGGCTTCTTTCTCCTGCCTGACGTTGACCGGTTTGCTTTCTGTTTTCTGACAACTGCTGCGCTTTATTGTGCGCTCTTTCCGGGATTTGTCAAGTTCTTTCCTGCACCCTTTCATTTTCTACAGCGGATTCAAAAAGAGTCCCGCCTTCAGTCTGGCGCAATCCATCGGCCCGGTGCGGGCGGGTTCTGGTTCAAAAAACTCGCGGCACCCCGGCGGAAAGAACAAGGCCTCCTGAAGGGGTCACGACGCGGGAGCAGCCACCCCTCCTTTGCGTTTCGGATTTAATGATTTTTTAACGGGATTTGACATTTTATTTATTACCCGGCCGGCGCCGGCCAAGTTCATATTGATTGTGTGAAAGAAAATCCATCTGCTCCGAAGCGCGAAGTAACGAGTGAAGCCACGCTCCTTGAGGGACCGTCCCATGAAGCGCGATGAAGGATGCTGAATGAAACCCAATCCAACCGCTCTGCTCATTGATGCCGACCGCCCGATCCGGCGTCTGCTGCGCGCTATCCTGGAACCGCAACATTACAGAGTCTATGAAGCCGAGTGCGGCCACACTGGGGTAACGGAGGCAGTCAACCGGCGGCCGGATGTGATTATTCTTGACCTGGCCTTGCCGGAGATGGACGGGCTGACCGCGCTCCTGCAAATACGAGAATCGAACCGGGCGCCCATCCTGATTCTGTCGGCCCAGGATGACGAAAAGAGCAAGGTGGCGGCGCTGGACAGCGGGGCGAATGATTACATGACCAAACCCTTCGGGGCCGCTGAATTGCTGGCGCGGCTGCGCGTCCTCCAGCGCTCCATTCCGGGTGAGCCGGACGGACCGCTGTTCGTGCGTGGCGACCTGCAGGTGGACATGCTGTCGCATCGGATTACGCTTCGGGGTTGCCCGGTGGAACTGACACGCACTGAAGAAGCGGTGTTTTACATACTGGTGCGGCATGCCGGGAAACTGGTCACCTGCAAGCATTTGCTTCGATGCGTTTGGGGAACCGACTCGGAAAGCAAGACGCACGATCTTCACGTTTACATCCGCAGTCTTCGCCAAAAGCTGGACGGCGGCGGCAGGGAAAGCGTTATTCAAACCGAAGGCAGCGCCGGCTATCGCCTCCTGCTGCCGAGGGACAGCCCATCTGCGCCCGCCGAATCCGCTTCGCCGAAAATGTTCGCGCCCATGCCCGGGCGGGTTTTGTCCCCGGTTCTCGCTGAATAAGTTCAGGCAGTTTATTGATTTTTCAATAATCATAGGACAAGCGCGGAATCCGGAATTACAATTGCGATTCGTTCACAAGGGCCGATCAAATTCGGCAGGCGGCCAAGCCATAACGCGACGTTGCAAAACAGATTGTCCCCCGCATCGTGAGGCGGGGGGATTCACGGCTTGGCGGAGCCTCGCTCCACCCGGGAGGGAATTGGTAAATTCGTGAGAGCGGAGGGGGGCCTTAATGGATTTTTTATGCTCCGGCTGGTTCTCTTGAGTTTGTTTGTGGCCACGGGTGTTGAATTTTGAACAGGGTGAACAGGGGAAGCCTTGTCACCCATCAGGCGGCAGGTGCCATCCACCGTAAAACCTGCTGCGCCACAAGCGGTTATCACTTCTTCAACCGGGCTGGCACGGCCCATGCGTTGAGTTCGCCGCAGTCAAACTGCCTTTGAGCGAATTAACTTATGACAACAATCGAAATCATCCAGATCGTGCTTTTCTTTGGATTGGGCATCGCGCTGACGCCGCCGGTGGGCCGCTTCATGTACAAGGTCTATACGGGTGAAAAGACCTTTCTCCATTCGGTATTCCACCCCATCGAGAAACTCATTTACCGGCTGACGGGGATTGATCCGAACCAGGAGATGACCTGGCTGCAATACTTCTGGGCGGTGCTCATGTTTGCCTTCGTCGGCTTCGTGGCGGACATGGCGATCTTCATGACCCAGCAATGGCTGCCGCTCAATCCACAGCATTTGCCCAACTGCTCCTGGCATCTGGCCTTCATGCAGTCCTGGAGTTTCACCTGCAACGCCGATTGGCAGTCTTATTCGGGCGAAACCACCATGAGTTACTTCTCGCAAATCTTTGCCATCATGGTGCATCAGTTTCTCAGCGGCGCCTCCGGGCTGGCGGTTTTGGTGGCGGTGGGGCGGGCGCTGAAACGGGCCTCGGTCAAGACCGTGGGCAATTTCTGGACGGACCTGACCCGCGGCATGCTTTATTTCGTGATGCCTCTTTGTGTGGTCTGGACCATTCCGCTTGCCTGGCAGGGTGTTCCGCAGACTTTCAAGCCTTACCTCAACGCCAATCTCATGGAGCCGTACACCACGCAGGTGCAAAAGACCGATGACAAGGGGAATAATGTGACAACCAACATCCAGTTGGTGCTACAGGCCCCGAAGCTGGACGAGAAGGGCCAGCCGGTCATGACCAACGGGGCTGCCCTCATGGTGGATGTGCCGCAGGTGGACGCGCAAGGCGCGCCCATCATGACCAATGTGCCGGTGATGGTGGATGCGAAGGTGGCCACCCAACCCATTCCGCTCGGGGGCGTGGCCTGCTTTGAGGCCATCAAGCAGCTTTTCACCAACGGCGGCGGCTGGTACAACGTCAACAGCGCGCATCCGTTTGAAAACCCGACCCCATTGACCAACTTCCTGGAGTTGCTGGCGATCATTGTCGTGCCCATGGCGCAGGTCTATATGTTCGGCTTGCTGGTGGCCAACAAGAAGCACGCCTGGTGTTTGTTCAACGTCATGCTCGCGCTGTTCATGCTTTCGTTCTTCATCGCGTGGTATTACGAATCCCGGCCCAATCCCGTCACGACCGCCATGGCGCCGAACATGGAGGGCAAGGAACAGCGCATCGGCGTGATGAACAGCGTGCTGTGGGGCACGGCTTGCACGGCGATTGACAACGGCTCGGTCAACTCGATGCACGACAGTTGGATGCCGTTGGCGGGGATGATGCCGATGTGGAACATCATGATCGGGGAAATGCTCTTTGGCGGCATCGGCTGCGGCATGTATTGCATGCTCTTCCATGTCATCATCACGGTGTTCATCGCCGGGCTGATGATCGGCCGAACCCCGGAGTACCTGGGCAAGAAGCTGGATGCCTGGTGCGCCACTTGGGCGGTGCTCGGCGTTCTTGTCCCCAATGCGGCCTGCCTCCTCCCCGCGGCGCTGGCCGTGATGATCCCGCAAGGCCTGTCCAGCCTGGGTAACAATGGCCCCCACGGGTTGAGCGAAATCCTTTACTGCTTCGCGGAAGCCGCCAACAACAATGGCAGCGCCTTTGCCGGTCTGAACGCCAATACAGAGTTCTACAACGTGGCCACCGGGATTGTCATTTGGATCGGACGCTTCGTTCCCATCATATCCATATTGGCGATCGTGGGCCGGCTGGCCTCCAAGAAGACCGTGGAAGCATCGGCGGGCACGCTGCCCACGCACGGCTGGACCTTCGGCCTTACCCTGGCGGGTGTCATCAGCATCGTCGCGGCGCTGACCTTCTTCCCGGCCCTTTGCCTGGGACCTATTGTCGAGCATGGGTTGGTGCTGACGGGGCGAATGTTTTAAGTCATGCAAGCTTCTTAACAAATCTATATGAGCACAAGAATCGAATTCAAATACTCAGAATTGTTCCGGCAGGCGGTGATTGACGCGTTTAAAAAGCTGCACCCGCGCGATGAAATCAAGAACCTGGTCATGTTCGTGGTGTGGCTTGGCTCCATCTGGACGACCATTATCCTCTTCCTGCCCGGCCAGTTCAATTTGTTCAACATCCAGATTTGCTTCTGGCTCTGGTTCACCTGCCTGTTCGCCAATTTCGCTGAGGCGATGGCGGAAGGCCGGGGCAAGGCCCACGCCGACGCTCTCAAGAAAATGCGCACCAAGACCATGGCCCGCCTGCTGGTGGATGGCAAAGAGGTTCAGACCGCCGGCTCTGATCTCAAACTGGGCAACTTGTTTGTCTGCGAAGCCGGCGAGTTGATTCCTGCCGACGGCGAAATCGTCGAGGGCATCGCCACGGTGGATGAATCGGCCATCACCGGCGAGTCCGCCCCCGTGGTCCGTGAGAGCGGCGGAGATCGCAGCGCCGTCACCGGAGGCACCCGGGTGCTCAGCGACCGCATCGTCGTGCGGGTCACCGCCGAATCCGGGAGTTCGTTTCTCGACCGGATGATCGAGATGATTGAAGGCGCGCGGCGGCAAAAAACCCCCAACGAGATCGCGCTCAATATCGTGCTGGTCAGCCTGACGGCGCTTTTCATCGTCGTTGTCTTTGTTCTGCCGCCCTTCGCCCACTACAACGAAGCTCAGGCCGGGCAGAAGGCGGTGGTGCTGACTTCCATTCCCGTGCTGCTCTCGCTCATTGTTTGTTTGATTCCGACGACCATCGGCGGCTTGTTAAGCGCCATCGGCATCGTCGGCATTGACCGTCTCATGCGCCGCAACGTCCTGGCCACCAGCGGACGCGCCGTTGAAGCCGCCGGCGACGTGGATATACTCCTGCTGGACAAGACCGGCACCATCACCCTGGGCAACCGCCAGGCCACCGAATTCATTCCCGCTCCGGGCGTCAAGATCGGAGACCTCGCCGAAGCCGCCCAACTCGCTTCCTTGGCCGACGAAACGCCGGAAGGCCGCTCCATCGCGATTTTGGCCAAGGAGAAATACGGCTTGCGCGGGCGCGAGGTCGGGGATCGTTTCGCCACCTTCGTTCCCTTCACCGCCCAAACCCGGATGAGCGGCGTGGACCTCTACGCCGAGCCGCAAGTGGTCAGCGTTCCCGCCCTCCAACCGAAAGGCGAACCGGTGGTGGCCGGGCATGCGGCTTCATTTTCCGCTCCGGTGGCGGCCGGGCGGGCGGCGGCGGGACCGCAGCCCATCCGCTCCATTCGTAAAGGCGCCGCCGAGGCCATCGTCCGGTATGTCGGCGCGAACGGCGGCCAAGTCCACAAGAGCCTCATGGAAAAAGTTGAGGAAATCTCCCGCCAGGGCGCCACGCCGCTCCTCGTGGCCGAGGGCGCCAAGGCCCTCGGCCTCATCCAGCTCAAGGACATTGTCAAAGGCGGCATCAAGGAGCGGTTCGCCCAACTCCGCAAAATGGGCATCAAGACCATCATGGTCACCGGCGACAACAATCTCACCGCCGCCGCCATCGCCGCCGAAGCAGGCGTGGACGACTTTATTGCCCAGGCCAAGCCGGAGGACAAGCTGGCCCGCATCCGCAAGGAGCAGGAGGGCGGCAAATTGATCGCCATGATTGGCGATGGCACCAACGACGCCCCCGCCCTGGCCCAGGCCGATGTGGGCGTGGCCATGAACACGGGCACCCAGGCCGCGCGCGAGGCCGGCAACATGGTGGACTTGGACAGCAATCCCACCAAGCTCATCGAAGTCGTCGAAATCGGCAAACAACTGCTCATGACGCGCGGCGCGCTGACCACCTTCAGCATCGCCAACGACGTGTCAAAATATTTCGCCATCCTGCCGGCCATGTTCGGACTGCTCTACGCCACTGCCGCCGGCGGTCGCGGCCCGCTGGACAAGCTCAACATCATGTACCTGCACTCGCCGCAGAGCGCCATCCTGGCGGCGGTCATCTTCAACGCCTTGATTATCGTGGCGCTGATCCCCCTGGCCTTGAAGGGTGTGAAATACCGTCCGCTCGGCGCCGCGGTGATTTTGCGCAACAACATGCTCATTTATGGCATCGGCGGCATCCTCGTGCCGTTCATCTTCATCAAACTTATAGATGTGCTGCTGGTGGCGGTGCGTCTGGCGCCCTGATGTCGGTAACGCCGGCGCTTACAAACCAGAAATTCCTTCTTAATCCTAATCCTAATCTTAATCCTAATCTTCAGATGCCGCTAATGCTGACGCTTACAAACAAGGAAACACCATGATTAAACTGATTATCCAATCCGTAAGACAGACGATCTTGTGGAGCATCGTGGCCGGAGTCATGTATCCGGTCGTCATGACGATCTTCGCGCAGGCCGCGTTTCACAGCCAGGCGAACGGAAGCCTGGTGGAACAGGATGGCAAACTGATCGGCTCCGCGTTGCTGGCGCAGCAGTTCCAGGGCAGCAATTACTTCTGGCCGCGGCCTTCGGCCTGTAGCTACGGCACGGGGCCAACGGGCATCACTCCGTCGAGTGGCAGCAACCTGGGACCCGCCAGCGGGGCCTTGCATACCAATGCCAACAACAACAGCGCGGCTTTCATCAGCGGGAACAACCTGCCCTCCAATACCATCGTCCCGGCTGATATGGTTTTTGCCTCCGCCAGCGGCTTGGATCCCCATATCAGCCCCGAGGCCGCCCGCCTTCAGATCTCCCGTGTCGCCGCCTCGCGCGGCCTGAGCGAGGACAAGGTTAAAGAGTTGGCGGAGCGGTTTGTGGAGCCGCCGCAATGGGGGTTTCTCGGCCAGGCGCGAGTGAATGTATTGCTGCTTAATGTGGCCCTCGACCGCCTCCAAGCTGAAGCCAAGAGAGCTGAGGCCGGCGCGCCGCCCAAGGGCTGAGTCTTTTTTCAGGATCACCAGTCTTTCCCAAAAACTTCTTTCTCGACACGTCCGACGGCGTTGGTAAAATGAATGCGCCCGCATTCCTGGGCATCAATGCGGGCGCATTCCTTTTCACAGCACCCAACATGAGTGGGTCACTCTTCCTCAGCCGGCCTGATTTCAACGGCGACTTCCATCGTCCTCTCCGGCGTGCCGCGATAGGTGCCGCGCAAAGGGGGGACATCGTTGTAATCGCGCCCCGCGGCGATCTTCACGTAGGTTTCGCCCGGTTGCGAATTGTGCGTGGGATCCACGGCCACCCAGCCGGCCGATGGAATGAAGACCTCCGTCCAGGCGTGCGTCCCGCTGGCCTGTTGCGTCGCCAGATACCCGCTGACATACCGGGCAGGAAGATGCGCGGCGCGGCAAAGGCCGATCATCACATGGGCAAAGTCCTGACACACCCCGCGCCCTTCGGCCAGCGCCTCGCGCATGTGGGTGTGAACATGAGTCGTTTGCGGTTGGTAGGCCATCCGGCCATGCACAAACCGCATGATGGCCAGCGCCGCCTGCCAGGCATCGGTCTGTCCTTCCGTCGCGTCCACGGCCATCCGCCACGTTTCCGGCGAGGTGTCTGTGAAACGGCTGGCCTGCACGAAGTCGTAGCACGCCTCGCCCTGCCCCGCCTGGCGCGCCGCCGCCAGCGTGGCGGGCCGGGCGTCCAGCGCCAGCCGGGCGGGCGCGAACGTGGTCACCACCGCGCGGGTTTCCAACTCCAGCGCCGTGTGCGGCCCGGCCACGTCGAAATGGTCCACCCAGTTGCCGTAAAAATCAGTGTAACGGTCCACCCGCGCCGCCGGATTGACTGTCAACTCGAAATGCTCCAGCCGCTGCTGGCGGTTGCTGGGCGGCCGGACCCGCGCCTCGTTGAAACTGTCGCGCACGGCGCTGGCATACCGGTAGGCCGTGCGATGCCGGATCGCCCACTTCATGCCCGCTCCTCTTCGACTTCCTGCACATCCACCGCCACCTGGATGGCGTGAGAGCCGCCTCCCACCAGAATGCCGCTGACGGGGCTGACGTCGCTGAAATCGCGCCCGTAGGCGACCGTGATATGCCCTTCCCCCGGCAGCAGGTTGTTGGTGGGATCGAAATCCACCCATCCGAAGCTGGGACAATAAACAGAAAACCACGCGTGTCCCGCGTCCGCGCCCGTCAAACGGGCTTGACCCGGCGCCGGCCGGGTGCGGAGGTAGCCGCCGACATAGCGGGCGGGCAGGCCCAGCGATCTGAGGCAGGCAATGGCCAGATGGGCGAAATCCTGGCAGACTCCGCGCCGGTTCCGCCACGCCTCTTCCAGCGGCGTCGCCGCCGTCGTCGCCGCCCGGTCATATTTAAAATCGGTGAAAATCCTCCGATTCAAGTCTTGCGCGCCCACCAGCAAGGGCGTGTCGCCGCCGAAACTCGGCAGCGCGTAGGCGACCAGCTCCGGCGTGGCGCGCAGCAGGGGCGAGTCAAATCGAAATTGATGCAGGCCGGCCGTTTCCCCCGCCGCCTTCTCCCGGAACAGGGCCGCGACCTGCTTCCATTCCGGCGAGAGGCCCGGCACCGGCGGCGTGACGCGGCTGACCGAGACGCGGCTGGTGGCGGTGATTTCCAGGCGGCGATGAATCTGCTGCACGCTGAAGAAACAGACCTCGTTGCCGAAAAAATCCGTGTGCATGGTCCGCACCGCGGGCGCGGGCGCAATCTCCAGCGCGAAATCCGCCCGCGGCTGCGCCTCGGTCAGCCGCGGTTTGAGCCGGGCGGCGTGATGGGAAACGGTGACCGGCTGCGAGTAGTCATAGACCGTGCGATGGAGGATGCGGTAATTCATCGCCGCCTTATTGGCTGCCCGCGCGGGAGATGGTGGAATGGGCGAAATAACTGACCGCGATGGCGTCGGAGAGTCTGGGCAATTGGCGCAAAATCCGGTCAATCACCGCCCCGGCTTCGCTCTGGTGCCAATGGGCGTTCCGGCTGGCCAGGGACCGCGGGTCGAGCAGCCGCAGCCGGGCCAGGCAGTCGAGCAAGACCCGGTGGCCGGCGCTGGGCAGGGCGCTCTCCCGTTCGCGCGGCAGCCGTTCAAAATGTTTGACAAGCTGGTTGAACTGGAACAGGAGCGAGCGCGGGTTGGTGTCGTCCAGCAGCGCCAGATCATACACCGCCGCGATGTTGGGCAGCAGGGTGTAGCGGCTGCGGTAGGTCAGGGAACTGTCCGCCACTTCCAGCACCGCTTCCAGCACGCTCGGATTGTTGCCTTCCGCCGAGCGCAAGGCGCAATCCAGGAGCGAGCAGAGATAAACGGCCCGTTCCAGGCGCAAACCGATGTCCAGAAAACGCCAGCCCTGGGCGCGCGTCATGTTTTCCCGCGCCAGCCCGTGAAAGGCCGCCAGGTGCAGCAACGTCTGGTTGAGCACGCCGTTGGCGTCGGCCGCCAGACGCGGTGAGCCGGGGCCGGCCGGGGCAAAGACATCGCCGAGCTGGGCCAGCACACGCCACCAATCGGTGGAAGTCCGGTCGCGCACCAGCATGGCCAGCTTTTGCATTTCGCCGGTGATGCCGCTGAGCGATCCCCGGCGCTTGGGATCAAAGATCACATCCAGCAATTCCGCCTCGATGGCTTCCGGATTGTGGCGGATGCCGGGCCGGGCGGAGAGCGGGGCAATCTGCCCTTGTTTGGCGAGGGTGTTGAGCAGCGGCTCGATCAACCCAAACGAACCCGGGCCGCTTTCCGTATTGAGGCGCACCAACAGGCTGCGCAGCAATCGCGCGGTGGCGTCGGCCCGCTCGCAATAGCGGCCCAGCCAGAAGAAATTGTCCGCCAGGCGCGAGGGCAAATTGTTTCCCACCCGCCGCAGTTCCACGTCCTGATTGGCCGGGTTGAGCAGCGTCACCGGCTCGACCGGACTCTCGGCCAACACCCAGAGGTCCTTGTTCGACGCGCCCGCTTGCAGGGAAACTTGGACGCCGCCGCCTTCGCGCCCGGCGCGCACCAGTCCGCCGGGCATGACCGAGTAGCCGTCGGCCGTTCTGACCAGGAACGCCCGGAGCGAAACCGGCCTGGCCACAATTTTGGTTCCGTCCCACGCGGGCGCGGTGGAAGGCGTCACCCGTTCCTGCGCGACAAACGACTCCGGCCGGAATTGAAGCTGCGCGCGCCAGTCGCCTTTTGTTTTCGCGCAGGGTTGCGCTTCCCCTTCGGGCTGGCTGGTCTGCGCGCGGAAAGCCGGCTGCACGATCAAATCGTCAAAATGTTCCAACACATGCCGTTCGGCGTCCGCCTGGCCGCACCACCAGGTCGCGATGGACGGCAATTTCAATTCTTCACCCAAAATATGCCGGCACAGCACCGGCAGGAAGGCCAGGAAAGCCGGGGTTTGCAGCAGGCCGCAGCCCAGCGCGTTGGCCGCCGCGACGTTGCCCGCGCGCAACGCCCCGAGCAATCCCGGCACGCCCAGCATCGAATCGTTGCGCAGTTCCAGAGGGTCGCACCAGTCGTCGTCCACCCGCCGCAATATCACGTCCACCGGCTCGAGGCCGGAGAGCGTCTTGAGCAGCAGGCGGCCATCCCGCACCGTCAGGTCCTGGCCTTCGACCAGGGTATATCCCAAATACCGCGCCAGCCAGGCCTGCTCGAAATAGGTTTCGTTGAACGGCCCAGGTGTCAATAATACGATCCGCGGATTGTCCGGGCGCCGCGATCCCAGGCGGGCCAGCGCCGCCTGCACCTCGCGGAAGAAGCCCGCCAGCCTCTGCGCGTTGCAGTCGCGAAAGGGCTGCGGCAAAACACGCGCCGTGATCAGCCGGTTGGCCAGGGTGTAGCCCGCCCCGGCCGGGATTTGCGTCCGGTCGCACAGCACCCACCACTGTCCGTCCTTGGACCGCGCCAGGTCGGCCGCGTAAAGGTGAAGAAACGTGCCGCCTGGCGGGCGCAAACCGTGGCAGGGCCGCAGGAAATCAGGCTGGCCGAAGACCAGCGCCGGGGGAAGGAAGCCCTCCTGAATCAACGCCTGCGGGCCATAGCAATCGGCGAGGATGAGATTCAGCAGAGTCACGCGCTGGATCAGGGCGGTTTCCAAATGGCGCCATTCGGCCGCGCCCATCAGGAGCGGCAGGGGGTCCAACTGCCACGGGCGCTCCATCCCCAGCGGGTCGCCGTGGACGTTGTAAGTGATCCGCTGTTCCTGGATAATGCGGCGCGCCGTTTCGTGGCGCCGCTTCAACTCGGCCGCGCCTAAATTGGGAGCCGCGCCGGCAAACGCCCGGTAAGCCTCGCGCAGCCCGCCCTGCCCGTCAACGGCCTCGTCAAACACCCCCGCTTCCCCGGAATAACCCTCGAATAGCCCGCCGGTGATCGTTTTCAAACTGTCTTCGATTGCCGCCATTGTTGCGAGAAGATTGCCACAGTTCACCGCCTTTCGCCAGTTTCGTTATCGCGCCCCGCGACAAAAAGTGCCGGTCCGTTTCCGGCCGGGCGGCGCTGCCGCTCCTCCCAAATCCTTCTTTCCCTCTGTCCTCAGACCCAGCTTCAAACACAACTTCACTCAGAGTTCACACGATTGCAGTTTGGATGCCACACTCCGCTGTTACCTTGCCTAAAAACTGGAAAACCATGATCGCTAAAATCGCTAAACGGAGAGCCATTGGCGTAACCACCGCAAGCCGCCAGGCGTTGAGAAACGAACTGGAGGACATTGTAACCCTGCGCGCCCAGGGTTTGCTCAACCAAAGCGAATACGAGGAGAAGCTGCAAGAGGTTGAGCGTTCATTACCTCAAACCGCATGTCTGGCGGAAGTTGACCTGCCCAGCGGGGGAACCTGTTTTGTTTTGCGCCAGTCCGGCGTAGGCCGCGTCCTTGCGGCGTTTGAATTTCGTCGCGGCCACCCGGTTGAGGATTAACCATGACCCTTGCGACCGGGCGGCTTTGGCCAAGATGTGCCGCCATGCAAGCAAAGCATCTTCGTTCGCGACACGAGTTTCCCGGACGGGCGGTTAAGATGGTACGGGATGCCATGACCGCTCCTCCTGGAAAACGAGTCCACCACCACACAAGGGCCTTCCAACTCAAGAAGCGCGCGGTAATTTCCGGCGGCGTTTTCGCCGCCGTTGAAGCCATACTGGAGGGACAAGGAAAAACTGCAAGACGGGAATGCGCAAGGGGCCGGGCGGCGTACCGCGCTGCAATGTGTCAGGATCCCTCCGTCCCGCGAAGATTTTTACCACGGATGGCACGGATGGCACGGATGCCGGAAATGCAAAATGCAAAATGAAGAGTCTTTATCCGTGAAATCCGTGAAATCCGTGGTCCAAATCCTTCGGTTGCGGCTGGGCGCGCTGTGCCAGAGGAGCCGTTTTCGGGAGTCCCTGA
>Ga0326728_10008869_pt1 | contig 24584 bp, 21 predicted proteins | sample MB3enrmetagenome_FD_207602 | JGI IMG/M metagenome (GOLD analysis project Ga0326728, IMG submission 207602) | Lab enriched peat soil microbial communities from McLean, Ithaca, NY, United States - MB31MN | ecosystem: Environmental > Terrestrial > Soil > Wetlands > Peat | place: USA: New York... | reverse complement strand
ATCGTACCCCCTCCGCCGAATTGGCCCGCTAACGACCTTCCCGGCGCGGCTACCGTCGTTTTTGACAGCCGTGGCCTGCTTGTCGTCGCGTCCAATTCGAGCCTGGCGCAAATCCTGAAAGAAGTTTCGCTCGAAACTGGCGTCAAAGTTGAAGGGATGGATGCTGATCAGCGAATCTTCGGCACCTATGGCCCCGGGCCTGCGCGCGATGTGATTTCGCAGCTGCTTGACGGCTCCGGCTACGACGTATTGATGATCGGCGATCGTGGCGAGGGCACGCCGCGTCAGATTTTGCTGACTTCGCGGTCCGGAAGCGCCGCGAAAAGTATGGCCAATAACGCTCCGGCGCGTCCAAGCAATGAGGACACGGACGAAGACCAGACGGCCCCCGAACCGCAAGTGGAGCAAGAGCCGCCGCAGCCCAATCAAAACGGTACGGTGCCTCCGGTTCCCGTCCGCACTCCTCAACAAATCATGCAGGAAATCCAGGAGCGGCAGCGCCGATTGCAGAATGCCCAGCAGAACGACCAGCAGAACCCGCAGAACTGACCGCGAATCAAACGGATTGCCGCAGGATAAGGTGGTGTAGCTGACGGCTGAAAGCAGGCGTCTATAGAGTGCGCGCGGCTTCGGTTTGTGCCTTCACCTGTGCCCGCACCTTCCTCGGGCGCATCATCGCAAAGACCACGCGCAACACTGCATAGGCGGCAAGGATGCCGAAGGCCATCGCGCCGATGGTAGCCGAAATTAACATCGCCAGATTCAACAAGTCCGCCATTCAAACCGCCTCGGGCCGCTTAGGAGAATGGTTGTAATCGTCTGCAGCAACGCGTGGAGCGCGACTCAGGAAGTCACGCCTCAGCCACGCAAGCACCTCTGAGATTGTCGCAGAACTTGGGCCGCGTTGACCCTCATTTCTATTGGCAAATAGAATACCTCTAGAGCTTTGTTTTCAGTTGAGCACCGGCACGACTTGAAACACCAAAGTACTCGCCGTCTTCACAGAACCTATCCATGCCCATCACTCACATTTCGGTGCGGGGGGCCCGCCAGCATAACCTGCGCGACATTAATGTGCGCATTCCCCGCAACGCTCTCACGGTGGTCACCGGTCTCTCCGGCTCTGGTAAGAGCTCGCTGGCCTTTGACACCATCTACGCCGAGGGCCAGCGCCGCTACGTTGAAACGCTTTCGGTATACGCACGCCAATTCCTTGACCAGATTGAGCGGCCAGACGTGGATTCTATTGAGGGGCTAAGCCCGGCCATCTCCATCGAGCAGAAGACCACCAGCCGCAGCCCCCGATCCACCGTCGGAACCATCACGGAGATCTACGATTATCTCCGCCTTCTTTACGCCTCGGTGGGAACACCGCACTGCCCGAATTGCGGCCGGCCGATCACCCGCCAGACCGCCGAACAGATCGTGCAGCGCATTCTTGAGCTGGGCCGTGGCGAGCGCGCCACCGTGATGGCGCCGATCGTCAGAGGCCGAAAGGGTGAGTTTAAGGATTTGCTGGATCAGATTGACCAGCAAGGATTTCGCGCACGCATCGACGGCGAGGTCAGCGACCTTTCCGAGCCGCCCGCCCTCGATAAACGCAAGAACCACTCCATCGAAGCCATCGTTGACCGCGTTCTCCTAAAGCCGTCAACCGCGGGCCAACCCGCGGCCGCCGGTAAGCCCTCTGTCGAAAAACGGCTCGAGCAAGCTGTCGCCAAAGCCCTCCAGCTCGCCAACGGACTTGTCCTCGTCGGTTTCAACTCTGGCGAAGAGCAGCTGTTTTCCTCCTCCATGGCCTGCCCTGATTGCGGCCTCGATGTACCCAAGCTCGAGCCGCGCAGCTTTTCATTCAATTCGACCTTTGGCGCCTGCCCCAATTGCCACGGCCTCGGCTCGCTTTACGATTTCGATCCGGCCAAAGTGATTACAGACTGGTCAAAGCCGCTGCTCGATGGTGGACTTGGTCCGGGCTCCTCGTCGCAGTACTTAATTAAGCTGATTCAGCTCGCCGCCGACCGCTACGGGATCGACCTGAAGCAACCCTTCGAAGATTTGCCCCCCAAACAGCAGCACATTCTCGTCTACGGGCCGCCGAAGGGCGAAGCGCCCCGCACCGGCTTCCACGGCATCCTCGCGTACCTTCGCGACAACGTTGAAGAAGCACGGAGCGAAGGCTATCGCGAGTACATGATGAGCTTCATGTCGGCTGCGCCCTGCCCTGTCTGCCGGGGCAAGCGCCTGCGTCCCGAGTCCCTTGCTGTCAAAATCGGCGGCCTCTCCATCGCCGACTTCACTGCGCTGCCGCTCAACCGCGCGCTCTCGGCCGCCATCAACCTCCAATTCACTGAGCGCGAAGCGCTGGTCGCCGAGCGCATCCGACGCGAGATTGCCGAGCGTCTCGAGTTTCTCTGCGCCGTTGGCCTCAACTACCTTTCGCTCGACCGCAGCGCCGCCACTCTCTCCGGCGGCGAGGGCCAGCGCATCCGCCTCGCCACGCAGATCGGTTCGCGCCTGCGCGGCGTTCTCTACGTCCTCGATGAGCCCTCCATCGGCCTTCATCAGCGCGACAACAATCGCCTCATCCAGGCGCTCGAACGGCTTCGCGACCTTGGCAACACGGTCCTCGTCGTCGAGCACGACGAAGAGACCATTCGCCACGCCGATTTCGTTCTCGATCTTGGACCAGGCGCAGGTCGTCTCGGAGGCAATGTCGTCGCCGAAGGCACACCCGAGCAGATCATGGCTGAGCCCGCATCGCTCACCGGCCGTTATCTGAGCGGCGCGGAAACGATGCTGCAGCGCGCAAAACCGCGGCCCCTCACCAGCAAGTGGCTTTCCATTACCGGCGCGCGCGAGCACAATCTGCACGACCTGAATCTGCGCATTCCGCTCGGACTCATGACCGTCGTCACCGGCGTTAGCGGCAGCGGCAAAAGCACGTTGGTCAACGATATTCTTTACCGCTCGCTCGCCAAAACCATTTACGGATCGCGCGAAGAGCCGGGCGCGCACGACGAACTCACTGGCGTCGAGCAAATCGACAAAGTCATTCGCATCGACCAGTCGCCCATCGGCCGCACGCCGCGCTCCAACCCTGCCACGTACACGCAGGTCTTCTCGCCCATCCGCGATCTGTTTGCCGTGCTGCCCGAGGCGCGCGAGCGCGGCTACAAGCCGGGCCGCTTCAGCTTCAACGTCCCCGGCGGCCGCTGCGAGGCATGCCAGGGCGACGGCCAGAGACGCATCGAGATGAACTTCATGCCCGACGTCTACGTTCAATGCGAAGTCTGCAACGGCCGCCGGTACAACCAGGAAACGCTGGCTGTGAAATTCCACGGCCACTCGATCGCCGACGTCCTAGACCTGACCATTGAAGACGCTCTTCCCTTGCTCGCTGACGTGCCCCAGGTGCGCCAGAAGCTGCAAACGCTGGTTGACGTGGGCCTCGGATACGTGCACCTGGGTCAAAGCGCGACCACGCTCAGCGGTGGTGAGGCGCAGCGCATGAAGCTGGCCCGCGAGCTCTCCAAGCGCCAGACCGGCAAGACTCTTTACCTGCTCGACGAGCCCACCACTGGCCTGCACTTCGACGACGTGCGCAAACTGCTCGAGGTCCTGCACCGCCTCGTCGATCTGGGTAACTCGGTTATCATCATCGAACACAACCTCGATGTGATTCGCAATGCTGACTGGGTCATCGACCTCGGACCCGAGGGCGGCGAAGACGGCGGGCACATCGTCGGCGAAGGCCGCCCTGCAAAAATCGCCGCCACGCCCGGCTCCTACACAGGCCAGTTCCTCAAGCGCTACTACAAATTGTCGAATGGCCGCATCGCGCCCACGCAACCGGAAGAGGAAATCATCCCGGCTGCAGACTCCACCGGCAACGGTAGCAGCTCGTCCAAATTCGGGCGGTCCAGCACGGATGGTCAACCAGAACTAGAAAAAAACGGCAAACGAACGGAGCAAAAACGTTCAACACGTACCGCTCGCCGCGAGAAGAAGCCGGTAAGCCAATGAGCAATCTCCCCGAAGACGAAGCGCGTTCGCCGATGATACGGTCGGTAGACAAGGCCGGGAGTCTCACACCGCTTCCCGATCGCACGAGCGGCGACGAACCACCCGCTGCAGAGCTGCCGACGGAATCTGCGCCTGATGAGCTCGGTCCCAGCGAGCGCGAACCTCCTCCGCCAGATCCGCTCTTCGTGTCCTATTCCGACCGGGCCGAGCCTCTTTTTGACGCGCCCCCCGGCCCGCCGCCGGACGCTGAGCCCCAGCTCTTCCAATCTTTCGCGCAACCGGCGGTCCGCCCGCCCGTGCGCATTCCACACTTTGGCCACCTCGCCCTGCTGATCCCCATCGGCGGAATCGCATTCGTTTGCACGATCCTGGTCCTGTATTTTCCCATGCGTTTCCACCTATTCGGCTGGAGCCTTTCCACCCAGGCGGCCACCACCAACGTCTCACTCATCCTGGCCAGCGAGGCGATCCTTTATCTCTTCGTCTTTGCGATAAGCGCGCTCGTCTTCCCGCTCTTCTGGCACGAAAAGCTCCTCGCCGGTTTGCAATGGCGCGGCGCGGTGGCCATTAAAAGATTCTGGCCGCTAGCCGCAACGGCGCTGGGCTGTGCCGGGCTTGCCGCACTCGACGAAGTCGTTCTGCCCGGCCCCAAGAACGCTCCCATCGACAAAATGTTTAGCTCTCCGGGAGCCGCGTGGCTGATGTTCGCCTTCGGCACCACCCTTGCACCTTTTTTTGAGGAGATGTTCTTTCGAGGCTTTCTTCTGTCCGCGCTGTGCACGGCCTGGGATTGGATCGTTGAGAAGATCAGCCACGAACCCGCTCCTCAGCTCGATGCCAACCGACACCCCCAGTGGTCCATTCCCGCTATGGTCATCGGCTCCATCCTCACCAGCATTCCCTTTGCGCTGCTGCATGTCGACCAGCAGGGCCATTCGCTCGGGCCGTTTCTTCTCCTCATTGTGGTAAGCCTGGTTCTCTGCACGGTGCGCCTGAAGACCCGCTCCCTCGCCGCCAGCACTCTGGTCCACGCAAGCTACAACTTCATCATTTTTTCTCTGGCGCTAATCGGCACCAGCGGCTTCCGCCACTTCGACAAAATGTAAAATCGCAATGATGCCTACACCTACCCACACTCAGCAGCTTCTCTCGCTCCTAGCTCGAACTAGCTTCAAACTCGGCCATTTTAAGCTCTCCTCCGGCGGCACAAGCGATTACTACATCGACTGCCGCACCACCACGCTACACGCCGAAGGCGGCCGGCTCACCGGCCACGCCATCCTCGAGCTGCTTGAAGGCAACAAGATCGACGCAGAAGCCGTCGGCGGCCTCACAATGGGCGCCGACCCGATCGTCTCCAACGTTGCCACGGCCAGCGCCTGGCGCGCACAATGGCATCCGAACGCACCGCTGCTTCACGGCTTCCTCGTCCGCAAAGCGGAGAAGGCTCATGGCACGGGCCGCCGCATCGAGGGATTTTTTCGCGAAGGCGCTCGCGTGGTCATCGTCGATGACGTTTGCACCACAGGCGCCTCCACCATCGCCGCCATTGAAGCTGCGCAGGAAGCCGGAATGATCGTCGTCGCGGTAGTTTGCATCGTCGAGCGCGAGGAGGCCGCCGGCCGCCCTGCGGTTGAGGCCGCGGCAAACGCCCGCCCCTTGAGTGACGCATCCTTTTGGCAGGCGCAGAAACATGTCCCGTTCCTGCGCCTCTTTACCGCCAACGAAGTCCGCGCCGAACACGTGAAACAGCTTTCTGCGACCATCTCCTAGCTCTGCCCTCTGGAAACACAAAGGGCAGACCCGTCTGGGCCTGCCCTTTGGAAAACAATCAACAGATCAGGGGAACTGCATGTTATTCCGGAACCGGCGACGATGTGACCTGGCCGGCTGGATTGCTGGACTGTCCGCTCGGGGCCGGAGCCTGACTCTGTGCGTCGCCGCTCATGTTCGAGAGCAATTGAACCTGCACGCGGCGGTTCTCCTTGCGCCCAGCAGCCGTGCTGTTCGACGCGACATACTGATCCTTGCCGATCCCTATTAGATAGAAGCGGTGCGGCGCCACGCCGTACTTCGCTGCCAGGTACTGCACCACCGCATCCGCGCGGCGCTGGCTCAGGTCGTAGTTGTACTGCGCCGACCCGACCGAATCCGTTCCGCCCGTGACTTCCAGAATGTAGCTCTTTGCCGAGCCCAGTGAGCCGGCAAAGTTGTCCAGTTGCGACTTGTCATCGGTCGTCAGCATGGCCTTGTCGAATCCGAAGGTCACTGAAACTGCCGCCACCTGCTTGTAGTTGTCCAGCCCCTTCACCACGCTGTCCAGCGTGTCGGCGCGATGCGCAACGTCATTCGCGGCCATATCCGCGGCACTCGCAGCCTGGCTTGCAGTCTGCGCATTGGTCTGCGCCGTGTCGGCTGTTCCCTGCGCCTTCGAGATGCCGGCCATCGCGCGGTCGTTCACGTCATGAATCTGGCGGTTGTTGTCCGCGGTCTTCTGCTCCAGCTGGTCGGTATGATCGATCAGCGGAGTCGTCTGAGTCCGCACATAATTCTTTGTGGCACATCCCGCAACTCCAAATGCCATCAACGCCGCTGCCGTCAATGCAAATCCAAAACGTTGCATTTTCATTCTCCTCCACCTCTCCATTCCCTGCTGGCGCGTTTTGCGCTCTTCCGCTGGGACGGACTCTCGTCCTGACTGAAGTAAGTGCACGCCGCCATCCAATTGGGCCACGTGATGCAACTCATTGCATAATAAGGTTATAGCGACAGAATTGTCCGGGTTCTTCACACTCCAAAACTGTGTAATTTTTACGCTTTCCGGTAAGGTTTGCCCAATCTTCACTCGTGGCCTGCAAATCCACGAGTGCGCGGCCCTAAAGCGAACGTGCCCTTTCAATTCTCGATATTCTAAGAACTGGACCTCAGCGCGGCTGCTTCACCATGGATCTCTACGAAAAAATCCGCACGCTGCCGACGCAGCCCGGCGTCTACCTCTACAAAAACGCCGAAGGCGAAGTCATCTACGTGGGCAAGGCCAACAACTTGCGCTCGCGTGTGCGCTCTTATCTTCTTGAAGCGTCGCAGGCCAACGCAAAGACCGGCTCGCTCATGCGCGAGGCCGTGGACATCGACTACATCCTCGTCGCCAATGAGCACGAAGCTCTCGCTCTCGAAAACAATCTCATCAAGCAGCGCAAGCCGCGTTTCAACATTCTGCTGCGCGACGATAAGACCTACCCCTATGTCAAACTCACGCTTGCAGACCGCTTCCCAAAAGTCTTCGTCACGCGGCGGCTGCGCAAGGACGGTTCGGCCTACTACGGCCCTTACTTCCCCGGCAACCTCGCCTACCGCGTGGTCGAGCTCATTCATCGCAGCTTTCTCTTACCCAGTTGCAAGGTCGATCTCTCGCGCTACCACCCGCGCGCCTGCCTTCAGTACTACATTCATCGCTGCCTCGGCCCGTGTGTCGAGGGCCTCACCACGCCCGAGATTTACAAACAAGCCGTCCGCGACGCGCAACTGTTTCTCGAAGGCCGCCACGCCGAGCTCGAGCGCACTCTCACCGCGCGCATGATGGCCGCCGCTGAAGCCGAACAGTTCGAGGCTGCGGCGCGCCTGCGCGATCAGCTTTCCACTGTCCACCAGCTCCAGGAAAAGCAGCGCATCGCCACGGCGGAACTGGACGATGACGCCGATGTCTTCGGCTATCACTTCGAGGACGGCAGCCTGGCCGTCAACCTCTTCCACATGCGCAACGGCAAAATCGTCGACCGCCGCGAATTCTTCTGGGAAGACCTGCCAAGCCTGCTGGAAGCCATCGACGAGCCAAAAGGCGCAATTGGTTCTGACGCGCCAACCTTCAACGCCGGCCACGTCTTCTCTGCCCTGCTCAAACAGCTGTACATTGACCAGCAGTACGTCCCGCGCTCCATCCTCGCTCCCGTTGAATTCGACGACCGCGAGACACTCGCCGCGCTCCTCAGCGAGCGCACCGGCCACAAAATCGAAATCGCCGTCCCCCAGCGCGGCGACAAGAAATCCCTGGTCGATCTCGCCGGACAAAATGCGCACCAGTCGTACACGCAGCGTTTCCGCGTGCTCGAGCCCTCGCGCAAGGCCATCCAGGAGGCGCTTGCTGACGCGCTCATGCTCCCCGAGCTTCCCCGCCGCATCGAGTGCTTCGACATTTCGCACATTCAGGGTTCTGAAACCGTGGCCTCGCTCGTCGTTTGGGAAGACGGCAAGATGAGCAAGTCCGCTTATCGCAAATTCAAAGTGAAAACTGTCGCCGGCGTCGACGATTTCGCCTCCATGCGCGAGGTGGTCGAGCGTCGCTACCGGCGTATTCGCGACGGCGCCTGCAAACCTTCAGATCCAATCGTTTTGAAGGGACAGGAATTCAGTCACGCCGCAAACGCGCGTGAAGAATCCTCGACCCTCGTTCTCGATGAAGGATCAGGTTCCGAGGGCCGGCCTGGCAAAAGCAAAGAGCCAACGACAATGCCATCTTTGATCCTCATCGACGGCGGTCTCGGCCAGCTTCACGCCGCAGCTGAGGCTCTGGAATCCCTCGGCTTCACCTCGCAGCCACTGGCAGCAATCGCCAAACGGGAAGAAGTGATATACGTTTACGGCAATGAGGACGAGCCCATCGTTCTCGATCGCCGCTCGCCGGTGCTGCATCTCATCCAGCTCATCCGCGACGAGAGCCATCGCTTTGCCGTCGGCTATCACCGCCAGCGCCGCGCGATGAGAGACAGAGACTCCGAGCTTTTGAACATTCCGGGCGTCGGCCCGCAAACCCGCCAGCGCCTTCTCACGCACTTCGGCAGCCTGCGCGATGTGCAGCAGGCCACGGCCGAATCGCTTGCCGCCGTCGTCAACCGCAAAACCGCCGAAACCATCTGGCGGCACTTTCACGCCGAGCATCCAGCACAATAGTGCTGTCAACAGAGCGGCGTAGAATTGCGTAGACCACCACAGAGGAGTTCGATCCCGTGCAAGATGCCAGTCCCGCTGTCCCCGCGCGTGATCCCCTCCGCCCAACGTTGATTCTCGCCGCAATCTTTGCCACGCTTGCGTTCCTCATCCATTTCGTCAGCTCCCTCTGGGGCAGCCATCTTGGCTACGGCTTTTTTCGCGATGAGCTTTACTACCTTGTCTGCGGTCATCGCCTGGCCTGGGGCTACGTCGATCAGCCTCCGCTCGTTGCCGTGCAGGCCCGCATCGCCGAAACACTCTTTGGCCTCTCGCCAACCGGTATTCGGATCTTCAGCTTTGCCGCAGGCGGCGTGCTCGTCGGGCTCACCGGCTTGCTCACCTGGCAATTGGGAGGAAAGCGCAGCGCGCAAGTATTGGCGATGACCGCTGTCCTGGCCGCTCCGGTCTTTCTCGGTACCTCGAACTTCCTCTCCATGAACTCATTCGAGCCATGTTTCTGGATGGGATCGATGCTCGTGCTGCTGCGCATCGCCGATGGCAGCGCCGGCCCTCGCGCATGGCTAATTTTCGGATTGCTTGCCGGCATCGGCATCGAGAACAAGCATTCCACGGTCTTCTTTCTCCTGGCGCTCCTTGTGGGAGTCCTGCTCAGCTCGCAGCGTCGCATCTTGTGGTCACGCTGGTGCGCAGCCGGTATCGCGCTCCTGATTCTGCTCGCTCTGCCAAACCTCATCTGGCAGTGGATTCATCATTTCCCCACCTATGAAATGCTCAACAACATCGCGCACTCCGACAAGAACATCAAGCTGCCGCCGCTTGCGTTTCTGCTGGAGCAGGGCAACATGCTGTTTCCAGGTTCCGCACCACTGTGGATCGGCGGTCTCGCGTGGCTCGCCTTCGCGCGCAAAGCTCGGCCCTGGCGCTTCGCTGCGTTCACTTACCTGGTCTTCCTGGTTTTGCTGATGGCGATGCACGCCAAGGACTACTACCTGGCGCCCGTCTATCCAGTGCTCTTCGCCGCTGGAGCCGCTGCCCGCAGCCATCTCCCACGCCTCCGCTGGCTCATCGTCGGCTACACGGCAGTGCTCGCGCTTGCGCTGTGCTTCATCACCGGCCCCATTGTTCTCACACTGCTTCCACCGGCGAATTATCGCGCTTACGTCTCCCATTTTCCCGGCGCCAATACCAAGCAAGAAAAGTTCTCCAGCCCTTTGCCTCAATATCTGTCCGACCGCTTTGGGTGGCCACAAATGGTCGAGGGATTTGCCGCTCGATACAACGCGCTGCCGCCCGATGAGCGCGCCCAGACCGGCATCTTTTGCCGCAATTACGGCGATGCCAGCGCGGTGAACGTGCTGGGCTCCAAATTCGGCCTGCCCACTGCGATCAGCGGGCACCAGAATTACTTTTACTGGGGTTGGAATGGCTACACGGGTAAGTCAATGCTCACGCTGGGAAGCAGTCGCGAGGACTACACCGACACCTACGCCGAAGTCGTCGATCTCGGCCCCTTCGATGCGCCGTGGATCATGGACTTCGAGCATCAGCACTATTTCTGGCTGCGTCACCGCAAGCGGCCCTACTCCGCCGACTGGCCGGACTTCAAATTCTGGTACTGAACGGCCCCTCTATGACAGGGCCCTGCGGGATCAGAGCGTGTGGGATTCGCCCATCCAGGCGATTGGCGAGGCCGTCTCGCTGCCTACCCTGCCCGAATGAGTTCGCTTTTGCGCACCACAATACGCTTGCTGCACGCCGGGCATGAGAAGCGGTCGAAGAGCGCCACGCTGCCCACCGACGAGCCGCACCACGGGCACTTCCCTTTCAAAGCGTTGATTCCCATGAGCGACCCCACCAGCGGCGCGCAAACGCCGGCGATGACCAACGGAACGCCAAGAAACACGCCCAGTCCTGTCAGGCAGATCATGCCGCCCCAGATGATCAGCACCGGAGCAGCCACCAGCCCCAACAGCAGGCCGCCGAACGCGCCCTTCACCGGCGGCTTTTCGTGTTCAATGTGATCATCTGGCAGACGCTCGATCTTCTGAACGTTTGTAGCTCCGCAGTGCGGGCAGAATTTCCAAGTCGCTTCAAGGTGCGCAGCACATTTTTCACAGGCCGCATTCATTCAGCGACCGCTCCCTCACGGTCATCGGCATTCGCAGCGGGAACCGCTCCAGGCGGATGGCCGTTTGCCGCGGCCATTAGAGATATGCCGCGGCAAACGAGCCTCGATTTAAGCAGAGCATCTATATATGCTGGGCCCCGATGCGCCTGCGATGATGAAGTCTAGGCCCGATTGAATTGGGTTGCCCGTGACTGCCGTCACGCCCATCGGGTCACGCCGCGCAGTCGCCCCTCGAGCGAACGCCGCAGTCCGGCGCCGACTTGCCGAGGCTGGATGGATGACCCTGCTCCATGCGTATTCTTGGTACACGGGGGACGCCTGCCCAGGCGGCCCAAACCATTAAAGTAAAGCTAGGGAACTCCACGGATGCAATCTTCATCCCTTCTCGGAATTCGCAAGGCCAGCTTGCTGCCCGCGGCCATCTTCGCATTTCTTCTTGCCGTTTCGCTGCGCGCGCAGAACGCTTCCCCCTCCACGGTTCCGCCTTCGGCTAACCAGCCCGCCAGCCAGCCATCCTCCTGGTTCAATCAGCAGGTTGGGGAGATTGGCCTGACGGGCTTCGAAGATACAACCCGGATCACACCGGATGGCTACCTGCGCACCGGCTTTGAAGAGCTGATGTTTTTCTCGGGTCCCGATCTGGAGCCGACCAGCGTCAGCGGCCAGATTCTGAAGCAAGGCGACAAGCCTATCGCTCACTATGAGTTCAAGCGCGACGGCTTCACCTACCGCTTCTCCGTCTTCGCCGGCAAGATCGACAAGAGCGCCATCATCCTCGCCCGGCAACACGCCAAATTTCCGTTTATGCCTGGCTTCGATATTACGTCCGGCATCTACGAACCACAGGTAGACTTCATCCGCGTCGACATCACGAATGCGGCCCACGAGCCGCACCGTGCCGTCTTCGCTTCGGGCGTCCGCTATCAAGACCCAAACGCCACGGGCACTCCTCACGGCAAGGACGGCGAGGCCTTCAATCCCGGCTGGACGAACAGTTTCGATGAAGCGAACTTCTACCGCTTCAATCGCGACCTCTACAGTTTTCCGGCGGGCTACGCGGATCGCAGCTTCACTGTCCGCAAAAACTGGAGTGAGCCGAACCCGCAAGACGTTTTCTTTGTAACACGGGTCAACCCCGTTCCCACCACCCCAGTCGGAATCGTCACCTACGCGCGGCAACTCAATCCCGGCGAGACGTGGACCCTCGATTTCAAGATGCCGGTGATTCCGAACGCCGATCCCTTCGTCATCTCAGCCATCGACGACGCAAGCTTCGACGCAATCGAAGCGCAGGTGCACGAAGAGCCGGTTACGCAGCACTGACGTAGGCGTCATGGAAGGCGCCTCAGCGCTCCCGTGGTCAGGCTTGTCCTAGTTCGCGCTTGAAACCGATCGGCAAGCCACGCGACGGAGCTTCTCTTTCACAGTGGCCAGCAAACGCTCCGGTGGCACAGGTTTGCTGAGCAATGTGAAACGGCGTGCAGCGGATCCTGCCGCGGCCAGCAAATCGACCGTTGACGCCTGGCCAGAGAAAAGCAGAATCTGGCAGTCGGGAAAAACGCGCTGGATCGTGATCGCGAGTTCAATCCCGTTCATTCCCGGCAGCACCACATCGGTGATCACAAGGTGCGGCGGCGAAAGCAAGGCAGCTTCAAGTGCATCGTTTCCATCGTATGCGGCCGTTGCTTCATAACCACTCATGGAAAGGATGGTTGCAGTGGTGTCCGCGATCGATGTTTCATCATCGACCACCAAAACCCGGGGGCGAAAATTGAACTCATGGAAGGTTGGAGCTTCGCCGACAGGCACGATAGGGGTGTTTCGTGTTCCGCTCATATTCATGTCGAAGCCTCGATGACTACTCAGCAACCATCGTGCCAATCGTGACTGAATGATCGAAACCTCGTATCCTTCCACGAGCTTAGCATAACGAAAGAGGATTCTTTCCCACAGAAGTTCTCTGGATCTTTTTACACGCTTAGGTTATTTTTACCCGGCCAATAGCAACTCTGTACGCGTGCGATACGTCGCGGTTCGCCACTCTATATGTTAGCGATACGCACTTCTTATGTCCCCTCGCACCGAAGAGGCATACGCTCCACATACTTATGCATCTCACATGGAGTGAGGAGCATTCCGTCGCCACCATGTGACAAAACGGAATCAGTTTTCCATGAAATTTCAATTGGTTCAGCAGGATCAGGTTCCCAAAGGCCGGGTGGGCAAGCACAAGCGCATTGTCACGCTTCTGCTCAACAAACTCGACCGGCTGCCATCCGGAAATGCCCTCAAAGTGCCGCTTTCCGCATTACCCGATAGCAAAGCGAACATTCGTGCGGCCCTCAATCGCGCCACGCACCAAAAAGGAGTGACTATCGCCACTTCGAGCGACTCCAGTCACCTGTATCTCTGGAAAGCCGATCAGAAAACCTGAACCATTCCTGATACATTCTTGTTTTGCGCTATTCGTGAATTTGCGATGGACTCTGTGCGCATCGACAAGTGGCTTTGGGCCGCGCGCTTCTTCAAAACCCGTGCCATGGCCTCGCGCGCGTGCGATATCGGCCGCATTCAATCGAGCGGCCTTCGCGCCAAACCGGCTCGCGAAGTCCGCGCAGGCGACAAGCTGCGCATTGAAAACGAGCGCGGCATCTTCGAGATCGAAGTTTTAGCTGTCAGCGTCACGCGCGGCCCTGCGGCCGTCGCTCAAAATCTCTATCGCGAATCCGACGCCAGCCGCGAGGCGCGTCTGCATCTCGCGGAAGAGCGCAAAGCGTTGGAGCAATACGTCCGTCTGCCCGAGGGCCGGCCCTCCAAGCGCGACCGCCGGCGCATCATTCAATTCCGTCGCGGGATTTAAAAAAACTGCCCAGACGCAGGAAAGCCCGGCACGTGGCCGGGCTCTCGTCGCAACAAAATCGTTTACGCAATCAGTTTCTTCACCTTCTCTTCAATCACGTCCTGGGCAACGTAACCAACAACCTGGTCAGCAATCTTGCCACCCTTGAAGAAGAGCAGCGTCGGAATGCCGCGAATGCCGTAACGCGATGGTGTCGCGCCATTCTGATCCACGTTCACCTTGGCCACCTTGAGCTTGCCCGCGTACGCTGCTGCCACGCCATCCACGATCGGTGCAATCGCCTTGCATGGCCCGCACCATACCGCCCAAAAGTCCACCAAAACCGGCTGTTCGCTCTTCAGCACTTCCTGGTCAAAATTCGCATCGTTTACTTCGAGAACGCCCACTCCAGCCATGATCCTCCTTGCGGACCCGCACCTGTTCATTGTACAGGAAACCAACTACTCATCTGATGCGGAAATCGTCGCAAAGTCGCAGACCTTGGCGCAGTTGCGTGACGGCCGCGCAACCGATTTACTTCGTGCTGTCATTGAGGGGCGCAGCCACGATTCTCTGACGCGTTCATCGCTCCTGTTGTCAGCGGAACCGTTTAAGCACAAAGTAAAAGCGCCCGGATCCGTTAAGGATCACAGGCGCTAGAGCAGCCCTCCCCCAGAACTGCCCACGGAGCGAATGTAAGGTGTTCAATCGATAAATAGCAAGCAAACTTCAGTAATAGGTGCGGTAATCAGTTTTTTGATGACTGTCCACCTAGGCAACCACCGTAACTTACTCATAACGCATGCGCTTGCTGATTGAAAACGAAGCTCAGTCAGCAAGCTCATATGTTTTCAATGGTTTGGAAGGCTCCAACCCCAGAAAACCGGCAATCCAGAAGCTCAGCACCGGTGCGATTTTGCACTGCTTTTGAAGCGCTGGCGACGCTCTCCTGGCGGTCGACAATGACCAGCACTGCTGGCCCTGCTCCGCTCAGCGCGACACCCACAATTCCGTGCTCTCCCACCAGCGGCAACAGTGCGGGCAACAGCGGGCAGATGGCTGTGCGATACGGCTGGTGAATGCGATCCTTCATCGCCAGGTGCAGCAGATCTCCCCGCGCCTGCGCAAACGCGAGCCCCAGCACAGCTACGGACTGCAGGTTCGCCACGACATCTTCAAGGGGATAGTTCGCCGGCAGCACGCCGCGTGCCTTGCTGGTCGAAAGCGGCTCCCCCGGCAACGCAACAATCGCTCGCCACTCCGGCGGGGGATCAATCCGCGCCACGTGCACCTTTGTCCCCTCGCACAAAGCGGTCACGAATCCCCCCAGCCAGCACGCCGCCACGTTGTCCGGATGCCCCTCGAACTTGTAAGCCTCTTCGAGAATCCGCGCCGTATTCCACTGCAGTCTTCCGAAGTTCGCTGCGAGTGCAATCGCCGCCAGCCGCGCGGCCGCCGACGATCCACAACCCATACCCAGCGGAATTCCATTCGCCATCCGGATAGCCAGCGGAATGATTGCCCGCTCATTGCCGCGCATGATTTGCTTGTAGGTTTCAAAGATCAGATTGTCTTCAAGCCGCGCGCAGCGCTCCGCGTCGCGCCCGCTCGCGGTGACGGAGAACTCTTGCGCTGGCTCGGCTTCGATCTCCAGAAAAAAATCGAGCGCCACGGCCACTGCGTCGAATCCGGGCCCGAGATTTGCCGAAGTTGCAGGCAGGCGGAGTCGAAGAGCTTCATTCTTGCCTGGATCGATCGTTTGGCCGCTCATCCCACCTCGCCCTCGATCGCCGCCATCACTGCGCCCGGCGCAGCGTCCACCGTAACCGCATCGCGCCTCAGCGCTTCAATCGCATGCTCAGACCCCAGCTTTTCCTCATCGGTCAGCAGCGTTCCGCGATGAAAATCGATGGTGTAATCCGCGTCCTTCAGCGTATGGCCAGTCAGCACCAGCACTACAGTCTCTCCAGACCGGACCACGCCCTGCGCGCGCAGTTTCTTCAGCCCCGCGAGCGTGACTGCCGAAGCCGGCTCGCATCCCAGGCCTTCTGCGCCAATCTCCGCCTTGGCCATCGCGATTTCGGCTTCAGTCACGTCCAGGCACCATCCACCGCTCTCCTGAATCACCCGCGCCGACTTGCGCCACGATGCCGGATTCCCTATGCGGATGGCCGTCGCCCTCGTGTTCGCTTCCATCGGCTCCAGCACCGCGCCGTGATTCAACTTCAGGCTTCGCACCAGCGGATTGGCTCCCGCTGCCTGAATCACGCTGATCTTCGGCAGCCGGGCGATCAATCCAAGCTCGCGCATCTCGCGGAATCCCTTGCCCAGCGCCGAGCTGTTGCCCAGATTGCCTCCGGGGACAATCAGGTGGTCGGGCACATTCCAATCCATGGCCTCCGCAATTTCGATGGCCGGCGTCTTCTGTCCTTCCAGCCGATAGGGATTCACCGAATTCAGCAGATAGATCGGCGCTGTCCGCACGATCTCCGTCAACAGGCGCAGGCAGCCGTCGAAGTCGGTCTTCACCTGGCAAGTCACCGCGCCGTAATCCATCGCCTGCGACAGCTTGCCCCACGCAATCTTTCCTTCGGGAATCAAAACCAGGCTGCGCATCCCTGCGCGCGCCGCGTAAGCGGCCATCGATGCGGACGTGTTCCCGGTCGATGCGCACGCGACCCAGGTAAATCCACGCTCTTTGGCCACGCTCAGTGCCGCCGTCATTCCCGTGTCTTTAAACGAGCCGGTCGGGTTCATCCCCTGATGTTTCGCGTAGAGCTGATCGATTCCGAGTGCTTTGGCCGACCGCCGCAAATGATAGAGAGGAACATTTCCCTCGCGCAGCGACACCGCATTGCCAAAACTGTCCAGAATCGGCAGCAGTTCTCTGAATCGCCACACCCCCGATTGATTCAGTCCCTCGCTTGAGCAGCGCCGCTCTCGCCAAAGCCACTTCAGCGCGCCTGGATTGGGCCGGTCGTTCCCTCCGCGCTGGCTCCAGCCGGGATACTCAACCTCAAACAGGTCGCCGCAATTCGCGCAGCGAAAGTCCGCACGCGCGTCGGTGCCAGGGATCCGGCTACCGCATCCAAAACAGCGCAACTGATGCAGATTGTCGCTCATACCTAAGTGTTAGCCTAGCAGGTGTACGGCGATTCCCATTGTGGATGGAGGGCTGTTCGTGCCGATGTCGAAGCAGTTTTTCACCGCTGTATTTCCGCTCCTGTTCCTCGCGCCGCTTTGCGCTCAGGAGCCGCTCCGTGTGGCCGCTGCTGCCGATCTGGAACCCGTTCTTCCTTCGATCCTCGTCCAATTCGAGAAAAATACCGGCATTCACGCGGAAGCAACATTCCAATCCTCCGCCACGCTCACCACTCAGATTCAGAACGGCGCGCCCTTCGATGTTTTCCTGTCCGCCGATCTGGGATTTCCCAAGCGTCTTATCGACGCCGGGTTTGCCGATGCCGCAGACTCGGGCGGTTCGAATACTCCGATCACATATGCGCGAGGCACGCTCGTCCTTTGGGCGCGCAAAGATTCCTCTTTGCCTAAGCCCTCGCTCGATCTTCTTCGTGATCCGCGTCTGAAGCGCCTGGCCATCGCCAATCCTGACCGCGCGCCCTATGGCCGTGCTGCCGTCGCCGCGCTGAATGGCCTCAAACTCTACGACACTCTCAAGCCGAATCTCGTCACCGCGGAGAACATCGCCCAGGCCGCGCAGTTTGTAGACACCGCCAACGCCGACGCCGGCCTCATCTCACTCACCTCGGCTCTCACGCCGCGCCTCTCCGCTGATGGTTCGTACTTCATCATTCCCCGCGACCTCTATCCGCCCATCGAGCAGGGCGCCGTCATCGTCAGCAACACCAAACAGCGCGACGCTGCTCACAAGCTGCTCGATTTTCTCCTCTCGCCTGCCATTCAGGCAGAACTCGCCAAATCCGGCCTCACGCCGGTGAAATGACCGCGATGGACTGGCAAGCATTCGCGCTGTCGCTTCGTCTCGCCACTGTCACCACCGCGATTCTCCTCGCCATCGCTGTGCCTCTCGCGTCGCTCATCGTGCTTGGCCGCGGCCGCTGGCTCGCTGCCGTTGAAGCACTCGCTACGCTGCCCATGGTTTTACCGCCCACCGTTCTCGGCTTTTTTCTTCTTGTCCTGCTCGGTCCGCGCACAGCATTTGGCCGCGGCATTTCCGCTGTGCTCGGCCATCCGCTCGCATTTTCCTTCGATGGCCTCGTCGTCGGCTCGGTGATCTACAGCCTTCCCTTCGCGGTGCAGCCCCTCGTCGCAGGTTTTTCTTCGGTCGACACGGCTCTGGTCGACGCCGCGCGCCTTCTCGGCGCAGGCCCGGTCCGCCTTGTCTCCAGCGTTCTCATTCCGCTTGCCCGCCGCTCCGTTCTCGCCGCAATCGTACTCAGCTTTCTTCACACCGTCGGCGAATTTGGCGTCGTCCTCATGCTCGGTGGCGACATTCCCGGCGCTACGCGCACGCTCTCCATTGTTCTCTACGATCAAGTGGAGAGTTTCGACTACACCGCTGCCGGCCACACCGCTCTGCTGCTTCTTGGTTTGAGCGTCCTAGCCCTGGCACTCATCTATTCCAAAACCCGAAACCGCGGAGCGGTGGACCGTGCTTAATTTTTCACTCGATTCGCGTCGCGGCAGTTTTCACCTTCAGGTGGAATGCACATTTGCGACCGATTGGACTGTCATTTTTGGCCCGTCGGGCGCTGGCAAAAGCACGTTACTTCGTTTACTCGCCGGCCTCGATCATCCGATCAGCGGCCGCATCGCCTTCGACGGCCGCGCACTCACAGAAACCGCCACTGGACTTCGCATCCCGCCCGGCCATCGCCAAACTTCGCTGGTCTCGCAGCAGCCCGCGCTCTTCCCTCACCTCACCGCCGCCGCCAACGTTGCTTACGGCTTGCACAGTCTCGACCGCGCCGCGCGCGAACGCCGTGTAAACGAGATGCTGGATCTTGTTGGCGCCACCGATCTCGCCGCTCTCCGTCCGCAGGATCTCTCCGGCGGCCAGGCGCAGCGCGTGGCACTGGCCCGCGCGCTCGCGCCAGCGCCCCGTTTGCTTCTTCTCGATGAGCCCTTTTCGGCGCTCGACGGCGTCGCCAGCGATGCGCTTCTCGTGCGTTTGCAGAATTGGCTGAGTAAAAATAAAGTTCAGACCGTCGTAGCCACACACGACACAACGGACGCGCTCGCAACCTCTGCCGAAGTTTTGCTTCTTCGCGACGGCCGCCGCGCCGCCCTCGGCCCGGCCGCCCAGGTCCTCGCTTCCGAGCGCGACCGTCTCCTCGTTCGTCTGCAACTTCCGCGAGGCTAGCATTCTCGCCGCTTATTTCGCCGCGATCACCAGCAGCGTTGCATCATCCTGGAAGTGCGCGTCGCAGAACGCCGACACCTTATTGAGCAGAGCGTTGCTCATCTCCGCCGCCGTGCTCTTACACTCATTCAGCGCTGCCACGGCCAACTTTTCCTCGCCAAACTCCTGATCGTCCCTGTCGCTCGCTTCGGTAATGCCGTCGGTCACCAGCAGCAGCCGGTCCCCCGCGTGAAACTCAATCTTCGCATTCTCGTATTCCCACGTTGGAAACACGCCCAGCACCGCACCGCCATGATCCAACGCCTGGGTACTTCCTTCGGAAACGAGAATTGGGTAGACCTGGCCGGCATTGCAGTAGTCAAGCGTCCGCGCCTCGCTGTCCAGCACGCCGTAGAGGAACGTCACGAACTTTCCCGTTGCCAGATTCTCGCAGAGCAGGCTGTTCACCTTGGTGCACAATTGCGCCGGATTCTCGGCGCTGCTCGCATAGGCCCGTACAGCGGCCTGTACATTGGCCATCATCAGAGCCGCCGACACGCCCTTCCCCACCACGTCGGCAATGCACAGGCCGAGCCTGTGCTCATCCAGCTTGAACACATCGTAATAATCGCCGCTTACCGTGCGCGCCGGCCGCCACGCTCCCGCCACTTCAAACCCGGCCAGTTGCGGAATCTCCTTCGGCAGCAGCGACCGCTGAATCTCGCTCGCGCGCTGCATCTCCTCTTCCTGCTTTTCCAGTTGCGCGGTTCCCTGCTTGACCGACTGCTCAAGTTCCTGGTTGCGCTCTTCCAGCCGACTTTTCGTCATGTGGTAAGAAAACGAAACAAAACCGAAGACGAAGGTGACCAGAAACGGAAACTTCCATCCAGTTAAGAGCAGATGAGAAAGCGTCTGCCGACTAGGCGGAGAAATGAGCCACACAATGACGCTCGAAAGCAAGTAAACCGGGACCGTCAATATCAGCAGGGTAGGCAGAAAAATCAGCCAGTTGAACGGAAACGGCCTTTTCGAATACAGGGGATCGACGCATTCCATTGCGGGGCTGAGGAGATTCCCGATGCAGAGGGAGTACAACAAAATCGTGTATGGATTGATCGGAAGGCCGATCGCCCAGAAAATGGCGCCGAGAATGACGGCAACGGCAATATATACAATCTGCTGCCGAGCAAAGCGCACAAGAGAAGGAAATGCCAGCCGCATGACAGTACGCTCTCTCCGACCTCATTGGGGAATCAACAGGATTCTACGCCAAAGCCATTTCTCGCGCTGCGGCCGCGAGCTGCGGCGTTTTACGCGAACCCAACCAGCTCTGGTTCGCGCTGTAATCGAATTCCGAACCGCGCTTCAACCGCTTCGGAAATTTTCTCGGCCAGCGCCAGAATCTCTTTGGCCGTCGCGCCGCCGCGATTGATCAGCGCCAGCGTGTGCCGCGACGAAATTCCCGCCGCACCCCTCTCGTATCCCTTCGCGAATCCCGTTTGCTCAATGAGCCACGCCGCGGGGATTTTCACCAACCCGCCTTCTGCGGGAAAGGCTCGAAAAGGCACTCCAGCGCCGACTGCGATTCTCCGCACGTGCTCAGCCACATCCTCGGTGACCGATGGATTCTTGAAGAAACTTCCCGCGCTGCGGCAATCCGGATCGCCCTCAACCAGCAGCATTCCCTTGCTTCGCCGGATGCTCCGCACCGCATCCGCCGTCTCCTTGAGCGTGGGCGCCTTCGCCCAATCCGCGAAATACGCCTTCAGGTCCTGGTACTGAATCAGCGGCGAGCCGTTCTCGCGCAGCCGGTAATCGACGCGCGTTACGATATATCGTCCTCTGTCCGTCGAGTTGAATCGGCTCTTCCGATACGCGAATCCGCAATCCGCGTTCGAAAACTCTACAAATTGTCGCGTCTTCAGATCGAATGCGCGCACGCGCTCGATGACCGACGCCGCCTCCTGCCCGTATGCGCCCACGTTCTGCACCGGCGTTCCGCCCACAGTCCCCGGAATTCCGGCCAGGCATTCCATCCCCGCACAATTTGCTCCAAGAGTCTGCTCCACGCAGTGGTCCCAATCCTCGCCCGCGCTAGCGCGAAACAACTCCCCATCGCGATCGATCCCTTTCATCCCTACGTGCAGCACGAGCCCCGGAAATCCCTCGTCAGCGACGAGCACATTGCTTCCGCCGCCGAGTACAAACAACGGGACGCCCCGCCTGTGTGTCCAATCACACGCCTCAAGAATCTTCGCCTCCGTCGCCGCCTCCACAAACCACCGCGCCGGACCGCCGATGCCAAAGGTCGTGAATGCCGCCAACGAAATGTTTTCGAGAATCTTCAATTGTTCAGGTTACGAAAGATTGCGCAATTCGCAATCCTGCGTCTAACCCTTAGGTATACTTCATTCGACTGTTCAGGGGAGCAAGATGAAGTGCTGCGTCTTTTCGCGGCTGATGCCGCTTGCCATTTGCCTGGTTTCCGCCCTCACCCTTTCCGCACAGAATTCTTCTTCGTCTTCCGGTTCCGCCAGTCCATCCGATTCCGAGCGAGCCATTGCCGGGCAGCTCGCTGGCGGGCAAGCGGGCTCACTGATGACCGTGCAGGCGCCCGATCCTGACAGCGGTGTGAACGGTCACGTCGAAAGCCTTTACATCCCGCTCGTGCCCGGCCAGCCATTCCATGCCAAAATCGCGGTCCTCATCCATCGCCAACTGCCCGATGGCACCGTGGTCAATCAAAAATACTACACTCTCGTTGCGCGGGACGGCACCGGACGCACGCGCCGCGAAATGCGCGAACTGATCGCCGCCGATTCCGATCTCGATCCGCCGCTCATCCGCACCCTGGTCTACGATCCCAAGACCAATATGGTCACCAACTGCTACCCCGAGCAGCGCATCTGCCGCCAGGCTTTCTTCGATCCCACACGGCACCCGGTCGAAGAGCCGGTCGGCCCTTCGAGTGACGGCGCTTCGGTCCTCACTCGCGATGATCTCGGCAAGAAAACCATCGACGGACTTGAAGCCGTCGGCACGCGCGAGACGCGCACCTACAATCCCGGCGCATTCGGCAACGACAAGCCTGTCGTCGTCACCAAAGAAATGTGGTATTCACCTCAGTTGCAGTTCGATCTTTCCGTCACCCGGATCGATCCGCGCAACGGCACGCAGAAAATCGAAGTTACCGACCTCAAGCTGGGTGATCCCGGGCCCGAATGGTTTGCGATTCCCGATGGCTACCGGCTGGTGTCGGACCACGGCCTCATGCACCCCGTTTATCCCGCAGAGCTCGAGCCGCTCATTGAGAAGCAAGTCTCCGGGATGTCGCCCGACGAGCTCACCGCCGAGCTCGCGCCCGTCGAAGCCGCCATCGGCGCACTAACCAAGGCGCACGCCTCCGCCGCGCCCAAGGACGATAGCGTGGCCTTCGCCGGCCAGTTGCGCTCGCGACTCTCTGGGACTCTGCGCATGATGCAACAGATTGACCTTTTGCATGGGCAGCAGCAAGTGGCTGAAGCCGATTCGCGCATGAACGAAACATTTCGCGAGGTGGTCACGTCGCCCTGCATCGGAAAGCCGGGGCCCGGCGATCCGCCTTCGGCTCCCACAAGCGCCGACGGGTTGCGCGAGGAGCAAACCGCGTGGCTGGCGCTGCGCGAGGCATGGGTTACGTTCCTCAAGAAGCTCTTCCCCGGTGGCGACCCCGCTACCTTTGGCATGACCATCTCGAACGAACGCGAGTCCGAGCTGCGCCGCTACCTGAACGACGAACGCAACCGCGGTTGCATTCCCGTAGAGTCGATTGAGCCGATGCTCGTCCGCTACGTAACAGGAATGCCTCCGGATCAGCTTGATGCCGCCGTCAAGCCCATCGATGCGGCTATCGCCGCCTATGCGAAAGCTCATGCCGAATCCGAACCTGGCGACCGCAACCAGGATTTCGTGCGCATGACCCAGCAGCAGTTGACCTCCGACCTGAATATGCGGCAGCATAACTCCGGCTTTACGCAGAACCAGTTCCCGGGGACCGATCTGCGCCTCGATCTGATGTTTCGCGCCGTGGTCTCTTCGCCCTGCCTCACCAAGACCATCCCCGGCGATCCGCCAGACGCTCCTGTGAGCGAGGAAAAACTGCGCGCTGAAGAGCAGGCGTGGCTCAATATGCGCAACGCGTGGACGGCGTTTCTCGCGTCCGTGTTTCCCGGCTCGAATAAGACCACCCTCGATGCCATGCTCAATCAACAACGCACCGGCCAGCTGGAGCAGATTCAGAACATCGAGCACAACCGCGGTTGCGTCGCCGAGGAGTCCATCGAGCCGCTGCTTGCCCAGTTCGTCACAGGCATGACTGCGGATCAACTTGACACGGCGGTCAAACCGGTCGACGCCGCGATTCGCGTCTACGCGGCCGCCCATGCCGACTCCGCGCCTAACGACCCCAATCAGGATTTCGTGCGCATGCTCGAACAGCAGCTTTCGTTCGAGCTGAGCAACCAGCAGCATAACCGCGTGCCCACACAGGATGACTTCGAGGAAGCCGATCTTCGCCTCAACCAGGCCTTCCGCGCCGTCATCTCGTCGCCCTGCCTCACGAAAACTGTTCCCGGCGATCCGCCTAACGCCCCAGTTAGCGAAGAAAAACTCCGCGCCGAAGAACGCGCGTGGATCGCGTTGCGCGATGCCTGGACTGCGTTTATGGTCACCGCTTTTCCAGGGGGCAATCAGGCCGCCTTTGGCCTCATGTTGACCGAGCAACGCACCGGCGAGCTAATGCAGATCGAAAACATCGAGCGTAACCGCGGCTGCGCACCAGTTCAGTAAGCCCTTGCCGGGCATCGATAGCCATGCGCTTCACAATCCCGTAGAATAGGTATAGGCAGCTTCTCCTGCCGGAGGCGAACATGTATCCAGAACTGATGGTGATTCCCATGCGCGAAGAGCTTGTGCGCGCTGGAATTAAAGAGACCCGGACTGCCGAAGAAGTCGACGCGGCACTGGCCGAGCCGGGAACCACTCTCGTCGTCGTCAACTCCATCTGCGGCTGCGCGGCGGGCAAAGCCCGTCCCGGCATCCGCCTCGCACTCTCCAACTCCGCCAACCAGCCTGATCGCAAAATCACCGTCTTTGCCGGCCAGGATCGCGAGGCCACTGAGCGCGCCCGCAGCTACTTTGAGGGCCATCCACCCAGTTCACCATCAGTCGCCATCATGCGCGACGGCAAGCTCGTTTACCTCATGCAGCGCTCCGTCATAGAACAATCCACCGCCCAGGACATCGCCTCAGAACTCGTGCGCGCATTCGACGAATTCTGCGCGAAG
>Ga0326728_10008868_pt1 | contig 24588 bp, 20 predicted proteins | sample MB3enrmetagenome_FD_207602 | JGI IMG/M metagenome (GOLD analysis project Ga0326728, IMG submission 207602) | Lab enriched peat soil microbial communities from McLean, Ithaca, NY, United States - MB31MN | ecosystem: Environmental > Terrestrial > Soil > Wetlands > Peat | place: USA: New York... | reverse complement strand
TCGGCGCCATATATCTCGCCCCGGGACTTCCCGAGGATGGGCTTGCTGGCATGTATCTATCTGTTGGAAACGAATGCCGCTCCTGCCCTTGCACACTCTTCCAGGGCCGTGGGGTGGCTCCTTATCGCTCCCTTTTCATCCATCTCGCGAAAGCAGAGTTCTCCGTCATATTCGACGTCAATTGCATCGTAAAAGTACCGTACCGTCAAAACGGGACAATCGAAGAGCCGTTTACCTCGGGTGGCGCCCGCACACAGAAAGAACCCTTTCCTCTTTACTCCGGTTGACGGCTCGAAACCATCGGCCGCCTTCCTTTTGTATTTTCTCATATAGAGAGCCTGGCTGCGGTCTACGAGCAGCTTAGTCTGACCGCTCAACCCGTAAAAGAAAATAGGGCTTGCGATTGCTACCCTTTCCGCCGTATCCAGGAGAGGATAAACGTTTTGCATGTCGTCCTTCTGCACGCACACTCCGTGTTCATCGCAATATCCGCAGGCCAGGCATCCTGAAATCCTGAGGTCCCTGACGTAGATTTTTTGGAGTTCTATATTGGCTGCCGATAAAGCCCCTTCGATGAAACTATCCATCATAAGATCGGTGTTGCCGTTTTTCCTCGGTGATCCGAATATTGCCAACAAGTGCATAGGAACCCCCATGAACCGTGTGAGGTTTATGTCTGCCCGCCCGCAGGGTCCGACGTTCGCTTATTTATAAATTCAGATGCCGTATCCAGCCGATTACATCTTCCCGCTCGCCGTACTGGATGCCAAGGATTTCATCGTAGAGCTTTCGCGCCCACTCTCCCACGCTCCCGTCAGAAATCCTGTAGGAGCGGTCTCGATAAGAGATTTCCCCGACGGGAGAAATTACCGCCGCTGTGCCTGAGGCGAACATTTCCTTCATTTTTCCGGATTCAGCGGTCTCAATTACTTCATCGATTGAAATCTGACGTTCGGTAACCTCAATCCCCCAGTGCCTGGCCAACTGGATCACGCAATTACGGGTGACACCCGGAAGAATTGAGCCTGCAAGGGGAGGAGTTACAAGCTCCTCGCCTATCCTGAAGAAGATATTGCTTGTTCCCACTTCTTCCACGTAGCGCCGCTCGACGGCATCGAGCCACAAAACCTGGGTAAATCCTTTTTCTTTGGCAACCTGGGCGGCGTAAAGGCTCGAAGCGTAGTTCGCCATCGTCTTGGCTTCGCCCACCCCCCCACGGACCGTGCGGACGTATTCCTCGGAGACATATATCTTTACTGGATTGAATCCTTCAGCATAGTAAGCAGCCACCGGACCCGTGATAATATAATAGAGGTATTCGTCGGCGGGGCTCACGCCCAGGTGGGGTTCGGTTGCGATCATTGTCGGCCTTATATAGAGGGAAGAGCCAACGCTATGGGGGACCCAATCCCTGTCCAAACTGATGAGTCGTTCGGCAGCCTGCATCTGGAAGCCGGGATCGATTTCGGGCATGCACATCCTTTGCGCCGAGCGGTTGAAGCGCTCCCAATTCTGTTCCGGCCTGAAAAGGCATATCTCATTGTTTGACCATCTGTAGGCTTTCAGGCCTTCGAATATCCCCTGCCCGTAATGGAGCACCATGGCGGCAGGGTCCATCTCCAGCGGGTGGTATGGGACAATGCGGGCGTTATGCCACCCTCTCTTGCCAGTAAAATCCATCATGAACATGTGATCGCTGAAGACACGGCCGAAAACGAGGTTATTTTCGTCTACAGGTTTTGGGCGGCTCTTCGCCGGGTCAACGGGATGAACGGAAATGTCCGTTTGCATGCCTCTTACCTCCGCTTTAATTCACGATTCTTCATTCTCTTGAATTCCAGAATTCTTCAACCCTCAATTCGTCAACTTTCCCTATTGAAGCACAAAATGCGGTGAACGTAGAAAACGGCTTATCTGTTTGCTGTAGAGCTGGGCAGCAGCACGGTTTTCGGTTACGGGATGCAATTGTTCCTCATTTTCCTTATCCCCGTTTATGCGTTTTGTAATTATGTTCTTTTCGATATAAAGCTTCAGAGCGTTATCGAAAATAATCTTGGATACGCACTCGGGCCTTTCGACAAGCCCGAGCTTCAGGGCTTTTTGGCCTAAGGCAAGGATCTTCTTAATGAAATCTTTATCCGAGAAGTGATTTTTCTGAAGATAACGCAAACCGCGCAAGACCAGCCAATAGCCTTCGAAATAGTTTCGCAGCAGCCCATGAAAAGCATGCGAGGCTCGCAGCCCTTTGTGAGCAAGAATAAACGGCTGGTCACCTTCTCCAACGCGGTGCAGGAACCCCAAGTTCTCGAAGATGGCTAAAACGTCTTCCATGAGCTTCTCATCGCTCAGCTCGTTGTCGTACACAAATTCGAACTTGAAGAAATTCTTCATGAAAGTCACGTCTTCAAGCACTTGGCTCAGGCTGAACCTGAAGGTCTGCTGCGCAAGGATTGATGTGGAGACGTAGCTCGCAGGAAGCAGGAAGTGGATTATATTGTTCTTGTAATATTCAAGAGCCAGACGTTTAGAGTCCTCCAGCGTGAAAACCTCTTCTTCCAGATCATCGTCTTCGTCCTTCAGCTTGTCGATGAGCTTGCTTCGCTCCATGTTGCGAAGCGAATCCTGAAGGCTGGCCTCGAGATTTTTCACTGTCTTTACGAGCCCAACTCCGCGCGCTGCCAAAAAATCATGAAAAGTTCTCGATATTTCCAGAAACTCGGCTTTTGAAACCCCATGGCGGGGTTGCGCCAGGAGGGCCGAGGCTGCAAGGGAGTACGCGGTAACCATCGACTCCAGGTTGATGTAATTTATCATCCTGTATGCAAAATGGCGGTACATCGCATGCCGTTCTTTGGGAGCCATGGCGCCGGGATCGTAGTCGTGACGTTCGAGGTAGCGTCTGAGAGAAATAGGCTCGGCAAATTTAAGGTATGCCCGCCCGTATCTTTTGCGAAGGACTCGCCGCACACCCACTAGTTGGCCCAGGTTTTCTTCTTCTTTGGACCCGCCTGTTATTTCCCTCAGATATGATTCCGCCTCGGGAATGCGATCATAGCATATCGATGTGGGCACGAAGACCAAATCGTTGCAAAACCCTTCTTCAACCGCCTGGATGAGGATGGCTAAAAGCCCGAGCTTTGGCAGAACCAGCTTTCCTGTGCGGCTGCGGCCGCCTTCAATGAAGAATTCGATATTATAGCCTAGTTGGACCATCGTCTTGACATATAGCGAGAAGACCTCCGCATATAACTTCAGCCCTTTGAAGGAACGGCGTATAAAAAATGCGCCGCCCAAGCGAAAAATGGGTCCCAGAGGCCAGAAGGCAAGATTTTTCCCCGCTGCTATGAAGGGAGGATATAAGTTGTTGCTGTATAAAAGCTGTGAGAGCAGAAGATAGTCCATATGACTCTTATGGCATGGAACATATACGAGTGTATGATTCCGAGCGGCGCGTTTGACTTTTTGCATACTTTCCGAATCAAGTTCGATACCGTCGAACAAATTATTCCAGACCCAGTTGAAGATCTTGGCGGCAATCTGAATGAAAGTGACGTTGTAATTTGCGGCAATCTCTTCCAGGTAGCCGTCGGCCTCCATCCGCACTCTCCACACTTCCTGAGAGGTGGAGCGGGCGCGCCGCTCCATCAGGGTCTCGAGCTTTGGATGGTGCAGGATTATCTCTTTCATCTCGAGCTTGCTCTTCATAATAGGACCGACGACAGCCCTTTTGATTTCATCAATGGAGTCGATCAGGGTCCGGCGAAGTTCGAAAATCTGCTTGCGTTTTCGCCAAATGTCTTCGGACAACTCGGGCAGAATCTCCTGCATATTTAACGGCTCGCCGGTCTCCATTACGGCATACGGGTTGCCTCGTACAAATGAAATCATTTTCCGCAAAAAGCCGAAAGCACTCTTCTGGCCAAGGAAGAACTCCAGCGCCCCCCATCTGTGACGCCCCTCGGGACGCCTGCTGTATAAAAGCACGAGAGGCACGATAAAAATCGGCCGATCGCATGTTTTCTGGACTTCTATGAGATGCTCCAGAGGGTCGTTTCCAACAAGGACCGTGCTCCGGTAATACCCTCGCTTGCCGACAAGAGCAAAGAGGCCCGGACTGCCCGCTCTGATCTTTTCACCGTAATAGCCTCCTGCGTACGGGTCCGGGAAGTCGCCGTGACGAACCAGATGGGCAAAGTGGAAGAGCAAGGTCTTAAATGCATACCATCGGGGCTGCCAAACGTAAGGATGGTGGTCAAACATAAATACTGGCGAAGGCAGACCCAGTTGATGCAGCCGCATGCTGACATAGACAAAGTCGAGCTGCGAAGACTCTTTCATGGTATAGACAATGAAGCCCTTACCGGAGAGTTCCTCGATCGACTTTTGCTGATCCTCCGGAACGGTGACGTGGCGTACGGTTCGCTCAAACCATGTCTGAAAAGGAAATCGGGGCTTTATATCGATTGAAAGACCGTAAGGGTCCTTGGAGAACATTGTCGAGGTTTTGGCGCCTATCTGTTTCAGCCATCCAGTCACGATCTGCCGATCTTCTTTCTAGCGAGAATATTGCCAACTAGAAACACTAACAAAATAGCACTCAAAAACCAAACTTTTTTCTGGAACTCGCATGCCGGGCAATGTCGGAGAAGGAATAGCGAACTGGATACGGCGGGTGAGCGGATGAGCGGATGAGTGACGGAAAGCGCTCCCCGATTTCTGCCCATTCCCCCGGTGGGCAGTTCTTGGTTTTCAGTTGTCAATTAGTCCCTATCAGAGAATTATTATAAGATTGCAAGTCAGGCGCAAAAGATATCAACCACGTTTCGTGATTCACCTGTTGACCAGTTCACCCGCCCGTACGCCGTTCCAGGGAGCAAAACGGGTAAGAAGGACCATGCCGGGAATGGCGCCGAGGACGCTCAAAGAAAAGAAGAGCGGCCATCCAAGGGCCTGTGCAGCCGCCCCGGTGGGCGCTCCCCCAATTATAGCGGCCACCGCCATAAAACTCGTCAGCAGCGCGTATTGTGTCACGGTAAACCGTTTTTCACAAAGGCTTATCATGAAGGCAAAAAGCGCCGCATCACCCATCCCGCCGCATATGTTCTCCAGACCTATTGAAACAATCATACCCGGGTAGCTCTTTCCGATCGCTGCTAGAGCGGCGAATGAAAAGATTGACACGGCCTGCAGGAAGCCAAAGATCCAAAGAGAACGGTTTATTCCTATTTTGGAAACTATATTGCCCCCTACAAGAGCGCCCGTAATCGTGCTGACCAGCCCGAAGGCTTTGTAGGCAAGGCCGACGTCTGAACGGCTAAAGCCGATGTTCAGCAGAAAAGGGGTTGTCATCGCTCCGGCCATTACGCACCCAAGCTTGTAGACCATGATGAAAAGGAGCACTTCGATTGCCCACGACCGTTTGAAGAAACCGGTCAGCGGCTCCATCACCGCCTCTTTCAGGCTTCCGGGAGAGGCGATGCGTGTCTCAGGTTCGGGCGCTAGGAGCGTAAACAGAGTGTTCGCGAGCATTATTGCGGCCATAAGGGTATAGACGACCAGCCATGAAAAGTGATCGGACAAAATAAGCGCGAGCGCTCCGGACACCAGAAGGGCAGATCTGTAGCCAACGACGACCGTTGCGCCTCCGGCCCCTAATTCCTTTTCACGCAGCACATCAGCCCGGTAGGCGTCTATTGCGATGTCCTGACTGGCGCTCAAAAAGGCCGTAACGAAGGCCGCAAATCCCACTAAAGCCGGAAAGGAAGCAGGGGATGAGTGACCCAGCAAAATGATTGCGATTGCAAGAAGGATCTGGGTCGAAACGATCCACCCGCGCCTTCGTCCAAGCCACGGCGGACTGAAGCGGTCCATGAGAGGGGCCCAGAAAACTTTGAGGGCATAGGGCAGCCCGACCAGGGAAAAAGCGCCTACAATGCTCAAATTGACTTTTTCAGAAACGAGCCATGCCTGAAGCGTGGAACGCGTGAGCGCAAGCGGAAGCCCGGAGGAAAAACTCAGCCCGATCAGACACAAAAAACGCCTATTGCCGTAAATCTTGAGCCAATTACTCATCTTATCGTTCGGATTCTCCTTCGCAAACGTGAAACTTCGGCAATTTATCTGATACGGGAGACAGGGACAATCAAAATCATTTTTATAACAGATCGTGGATGAATGGCGCATTTTCCGCACAGGTCGCCACGCTCCGGCTAGTGCCGGACCGCCGCATCGAAAGATTTCTTGCCGGTAAAAAAGATTGACTGTAAATTGCTGTAATTATTCATGTGAATATGGATCAAAAGATTTATTGAAAATCCGAGAGGGGAAGAAGTGAAGGACACAGAAAATGACGAGCACCGGAAAAAACTGGACAGGCGGCTGACGCCAATCGACCTTTACAAGCTCACCCGGAAAGACAATTGTGGAGAATGCGGCTTTGAATCCTGTCTTGCTTTTTCGACGCAGGTCGTTGTGGGACAGGCGAATATAGAGGACTGCCCCCACCTTGATAAGAAAGATTCAGAGGCCTTCAGCAGCCGGCTGGCCGATCAGCTCGATGCCGGCATTGGAGTGAAACGCGAAGGTTTTGAGAAAGCCCTTCAGTTCCTACGCCGGGAGATCCTGAAGTGGGATTTTCGGAGCATCGCAGAAAGCCTGGGGGCTGACTTCCTGGAAGCTGACAACAAGCCTGCGCTAAGATTCAAATATTTCGGCAGCGAAGTGGTGATGACAGCCGAAGAAATCACCGAGGGCGCTTTATCGGAAGCACTGAACCCCTACGAGAAGATTTTGCTCTATAACTATGCCATCGGGGGTGCGGCAGAGCCTGCAGGCGTCTGGGTCGGCATGGAAAGCCTCCCCAACTCTGTATCCAAGATAAAAAGCCTCAGATCCCATTGTCAGGAGCCTTTGGCTCAAAAATCCGCCGGCAAAATAGAGCGCCTGCAGTCGGCCATAGTCGGCATCGGAAGACAAGTTTCAATCTCCGGTGCAAATGTGGAATTTGCGGCCGAATTCCAAATCCTGCCCAAACTGGCTATCCGCATTCTCTGGTGGGATGAAGACCAGCGCGAGGGTTTTCAAACCGAGACTAAATTTCTGTTCGACTCGAAGGTGCTGGAGGTCCTGGATCTGGAATCGTTGCTCTTTGCCTGCGAACAAGTTACCGACAGGCTCATGGATGCCTTACGGTAATACATCTTATTCTTCTTCCAATAGAATTTTCACATCCGACAAATTGCGCATAGACTCGGTCTTAATGATCGCCTCTTTCCAGCAACAACTCACTCTTTTCGGCACGTTGATTCTCTACAAGTCACGACCTAGTTTCTTCGTGGACCCGCCCCTGCGAAGGGGGGCAGCAGAGGCGGAACGCTGAGCATTTTTAAAATCGATTATTTGCCGCCAAACGGAAAAGGATTTCCCGGGGGGACCACCAGACGAAGGTAGGCAAAGTCCCCTCCTACAGCAACCAACATAATATCGTTGACGGATTCCCTGGACATCGGGATAGGCGGCAGAGATTTCTTCTCACCGAGATGATCGAGTATAAACATCGTCATAAGATTTCTTGAGCTGGCTTCAAATTGGGCCAAGGCCACATGGGAGGCCGGCACGATTGATCGCATATGTTGCAGATAGTTGAGCGATGCTTTCTCGATATCAAGGCTGCTGCAGATTTGCAAAGTTGCATCCCGGAAGAACTCATATTCGTCTAATTTCATACCGTCACCTCAGTCCGAAAACCTTCCCGGCGAAAAGTTGGGTCATTCAGGTTGCGTCAATTCAGGTAAGGACCAACGGCCTCCCTATTCTATAAGGTGTTAGGAGTTTTTAGTTCTGGGCGCCTCACTTCGCATGAAGCCCAATTTTAACGAAATTTAGTAAACAAATGATATTTCAGAAAAAATATACCATATTTCGTAAGTTGTGTGTTGCGTTAATTCAAATGAGTCGTGATCTATCCTGATTGCTCTTAAATGTCTACAAATATCAGCAACCTATGAACGCAGAGCAATTATTCTTTTTTGGCATCAATATTGCCCATAAGCTAATTAACTGCGGAAAACGAATACAGAAACACAATTGCTAAAAGAGGAGAAAGAAATGAAGCCGATTATGAGTGCTTTGGTTGTGCTGATCGTGGGGTTCGCCCTATTTTCTAGCGGCAATAACCCGGCAGTATACGCCAACAGAGGTCCCGCGTGTTGGGCTGGATTTTGCCCGGCTGCGGATAAACCGGCCACAAACGATTTCAAAGATGCAGACCGAACTCGCAGCATCCCCACAAAGACTCCGAGAGTCACCCCTAACCCGATGGGCAGCCTAGGGATGTAATGTCTAATACCAGGTAGCCTTCAAGATTGGGCGGGGATGCGCCCTCACAAGAGATCGGGCATCGGATTAAACGTGTCAATTGACGCTCCTATGCAAGCGGCGGACCCGAAACGAAGTGAGGGTCCACCGCGCCATACAAGGGGAGGGCTACATGCCCTTCCGATCATACCGAACTTAAACGTAACTATCCATGCCGCTCGCAACGCCCGGGAAGCATGAAAACCGCATTTTCTACGTAATTACCCATGATGCTGCGCCTCACAAGCGAAGTCATGAAAATAGGTATTTTCAAGGTAACTTGGTATAAGTGACCGCAATTGAGGTCGAGAACCTTGCAGCTTCAAAAACGCCATCGGGACTTGGGAGAGTTGGTATGGGCCATGGGGGAAGAGAAAATGGCCCATACTGAACGCAACCTGTTCTTAGTCCTATCGACCGGACCGGTGGGATCGCAGGCTTATGAGGCTGCGCCACCTATGACAACTTAGCCAGATCTTCCGAAATCGCCTGGATCTCTCTCAGCAGTAATCTTTCCCCCGGAAAGCGGCATGATTTGTTTGAAAGTCATTCCCACGGCCTTTGATCCTGGAATCGGCTGTTTGCATAAGTGGTTCCTGTGTGGACCCGCCCCTGCGAAAGGGCCGCAGAGGCGGAACGCTGAGCATTTTTAAAATCGATTATTTGCCGCCAAACGGAAAAGGATTTCCCAGGGGGATCACTAGACGAAGGTAGGCAAAGTCCCCTCCCAGGTCATTTTTTGTCTCCAGCGCAAAGTTATAGACAAACATTAAACTGCATGGACCGAAATCGTAGCCAATCAAAGGCCCCAGCGCGTAGTTGTCAGATTGGGAGTTGGGTTGGCTTTTGAAACCCGAAGATTTGCCGGTAAGAGGGTTAACCAGAGCGAACTTATCATTTTGAATCTGCGTAGTGCTTTCTGCGCCAATCCCGAATGTCCACTTGCCGCAGGTGTAGGAAACGGTATAATCACCGAAGAACTGGTCGCCGCTTTGATAGTTGGTATCGGTATCTTTAGTATACCATGCATAGATAAAGTCGGCGCTGACATGCCAACCAGGCGGGTAAAGAAAGGTTATGCCGAAGTGAGGCGCAAAAGTCCAACAGTTGTTGCTGGACCATAAGTAAATGTTCCCGTCATACTTGCTTAGATTTGTGTACAGCTTGTTTGCCCCGGGGAGATCAAGCCCGGCGTTTTTCAAATTGCTTGCCACACTATCCCCCGGCGAGCTGGTTCCATCGTTAACGCCGACCGCAAGACCGGCGCCAATATGTAATGCGGGGTTAAGATGCCACGAAAGAAGGATAGGAGCGATTATGGTGTTGTAAGCGCCCCACTGAGAGGAACCATACTCGAAGTTTGTCCCTAACGGGCTTATACCGGTCAGACCGGTTTGGGATCTAAATGATGTGTAGTTCAGCGGCTCAGATATTGCCGCGCCGTAGTCTGCCCCCAGAATCTTGCAACCCGACGACCACATAAGTACCGGCACCTCGACAAAGACGAAAAACTTGGTATTCGAATTAGCCTGGTCGGCGTGGTATACCCCGGCATTATCCGTGATTCCGTATGGATGGAATGATGGAGCCCAAATGCTAGTACTGATGAAATAAAACCCGGGAGGAGGCAGTAATCCCGCGGCAAGCCCCTCCTCCAAACCACGAAGGTGGTAATCCCACTGTTCGTTTGCGAAAGCTGGCGCAGTCATCATCACCATTGCAATAGACAAACATATTGCACCAATATATCTTCTCATTTCTTCCCCCTCAGCATCTAAAATTTGGACTTGTTAAGCCGGCCCGACAATTGACAAATCTCCTCCCCCGTAGCCTCCTCTTCGGGCCGGCATCTCACAGCGCAATCTGCACGAGCTAGACTTCGCCCATGCCTCATCTGGACTAAATCTGCGGCAGCCCCACGGCTTTTTGCTTGAACAGATCGACCTTCTTTTCAATACCCGGCGCATCGAGCCAAAGCTCCGGATAGAGCTTTTCCCTGCCGGCGGTTGGATTCATCGTGCACGCTGCCCAACGACATATCACGAGGTTCATGTAACATTGCTGGCACCTGACGCACTTTACGATGTCATCCGCTCGGCCTTCCTTGACCTTGGCAGGCCAAAACGGATCCGCAATTGCCTGGCGTCCGAGAGAAATCATGTCGGTCTGCCCCGATCTGATGGCTTCCTCCGCAACTTCCGGACTAACGAAGTTGGGCGTGATGACCGGAAGGCCACCGGAAGCCTCTTTGAACCCCGGGGCCCATTTTGTGAACTCACCTTCGCCGTCCGGAGCGAATGCAGCACCGGGGTTTTCATAGCATCCCTGTGAAACGTTGAAATAGCTTGCGCCCGCGTCACGACACCATGAAACCACCTGCTTGACCTCTTCATGGGTGATGCCTCCGGGCATGAGTTCATCGCCTGAGAGTCTGACCCCCAGGACCTTGTCCGGACCGATCTTGCTTCTGGTCTTTTCAATTATGTTCAGGAGAAATCTGGCCCGGTTCTGAAGGCTGCCGCCATATTCGTCTGTACGCTGATTTGACCGTGGCGACAAAAATGAATGCATCAGATATCCGTGCGGCGAATGAATTTCTATGCCGTCATACTCCAACTTGAAGGCGGCATCGGCCTGGACTGCGAATCTGTCCTCCAGATCCACAATTTCAGGTACAGTCATCTCACGAGGCGTGTCTCCAAAGATGACATGGTACATATCCGGTAATTGGGCTGCCACTTGCTCCCTAAGCACAGGCCTGAAGGCGTCATACTCCTCGTCGCTCATCGCCTGGAGCATTTCGAGAGGAGGCATGTTCGGATTGAGCTTTTTGAATTGTTTTCCCCACCCTTTGGTCCAATTACGCATATCAATTTCCAGTGGTATGGCCGACGGGCCTGCTGCCGCAATTCCCGGAGTTTCGACATGCGGGTGCCCCTGCCGCCCCCATCCGGGACTGAGCTGCATGAATATCTTGCATCCGTTATATTGGTGCACCAGTTGGACCATCTCACTATGGAAGCGGTAGTAGCGGTAGTCGGTGAACAGGGACGGGTTCATCGACTCCGAGCCGTTCCACGGATGCGGGTTCATCACGACGCACTCAGTGATGATCAGTCCAAAGCCTCCCCTGGCTCGCATTGCGTACCAGGCCGTGTTAGCGTCGCTATGGTAGCCGAACGGCCCTGTCATGCCCAAATTCATTGGCGCCATAGCGATCCGGTTCTTTATCTGTACATTGCCGATTTCAATTGGTTGAAAAAGTGCATAATTCATTCTTTTCTCCTATAAGTTTAATTGTGAAGTTACGAAGCTCTTCTTTTTGAAGTATCTATCCCCAAAAGCCCGCCCAGGTTGCCGCCAAATATTTTGGCCCGGTCCTCGTCGGTAATAGCCGGATAACCGTAATCCTTCTGCATATCTTCAGGAATCTGGAAGTCCCGCAGCCCAATGACGGCGCTCCTCATCTGAACGCCGAAGCCGGCATAATCGGTGCCCCATATGATTCTGTCGGGTCCGAGCCAGCGGAGGGCTTCACCTATAATCGTGGCGAACTTCCTGGGAGCGCCTAAGGCCCAGGGCACCAGCAGACTAAGGCACACATAGACGTTAGGATGGCCCATGGCCACCATATTGAGGTCGTCACAATAAGGGTAGCCCATGTGAAATGCGTTAATTATAAGTTCCGGAAAATCCCTGGCGACATCATCGAGATGGATCGGCAGAGCGTACTTGCTTTTTCCAGGGGGCACCCAGCAGAACCCGGTATGAATGTCGAGCACAATTCCCAATTCCTGGGCTCTGGCATAGAACGGCCAAAGATCCGGATCATTGATATAGGTGTCCTCAGGGGGATAAAATTTGAATATTTTGGCCCCTTTTTCCTTCACCCAGTACTCGAGTTCCCAGATTGTGTTCTTCACGCCCTTATGCTTGATCGGCGTGAGATTGGGCTCGTATATGAACCGTTCGGGGTTGGACTCCACGACTTTCGCCATTTCTCCGTTGGTGCACCAGCGTGTCGTGTAGCCGGTGGTGTCCATCATGGATTCCGGCAGAAGACAGGCGATGTCTACTCCATACTTATCCATCGCTTTGAGCAGCGTCGCCGGATCGGCGTTCTTTTCCATCTCCCAGGGCTCCATACCCGCGAAAGATTCTGCCGGAATGCCCGAGAGCAAAGGACGACGGATGCTCTCTATGGCCTTCCACCACATCTTAACGCCCGGAAAATGGCTCACCTGATCCATGTTGCCGATCAAGTGAGCTTCCGGATCGATTTTGAAGAATGAATCTTTTTTGAAATCAAAGCTCATAGGCGTACCCCTTCTAAAGCGTTCACTGACGATCTCTTAATTCCGGCAATATTTCCGCGGCTGCGGCATCCCACCCCCTTCCCGAGCTTATAATTGTCCAGCGGGGAAGCTGTTCGGCCCCCGTCAAATTCACGCCAAAAGTTGTTGACAGAATCTCTCGGAAAACTTCCAGGTTTGAAGTTGCCGAAATCACGAAATCAGCTCGGGGCTGAACGGCTAAAAGAAACGCATAGGAACATATTGTTGTCGATGTCACGCGAATGGAGCAGCAGTGAAATAAGCATCTCAACCCGGATTTCGTTGATCGCGCTTTCGCCCTCTCAGGGCTTCTGTTTTTGTCCTATCAAGCGACTCTGTCTAAATTGGCAATGTGGTGACTCCATGCCAATATTTTACGAGAAGAGACGCAGTTTTCTGGCCTCCTCGCTGAGTTGTTCCCTGAAGTCCGGATGGGCAATGCTGATGAGCGCTTTTGCCCTTTCGCGCATTGACTTGCCCTTGAGTTGTACGACGCCATACTCGGTTACAACGTACTGAACCTGGGTGCGCAGAGTCGTCACTACCGATCCCGGCTTTAGCAGGGGTACTATCTTGGACACCCTTCCGGCTTTCGTTTGCGCCGTTGAATGCATGCATAAGAAAGCTTTTCCTCCCGGTGAGAGTTGGGCGCCCTGGGTAAAATTGACCTGTCCGCCAGTGCCGCTGTACATATTGGGGCCAATACTTTCCGAAGCCACCTGGCCCGTCAGATCGATTTCCAACGCCTGATTGATCGCCACCATCTTGTGATTGCGTCCTATCACCTGCGGATCATTGGTCCACCCCTGGCTGTACATCTCAACGGCCGGGTTCTCATGCATCCACTCGTACACTTCACTCGATCCCATGGCGAAACAACCTGTTATCTTACGGGGGCGAACGGTTTTTTTTCTCCCGTTCAACACTCCCAGTTCCCAAAGGTGCTTAAAAGCATCTCCCACCATTTCGGAATGAGCTCCCAGGTCATGCTTCTTAGACAGGACACTTCCCAGTTGGTTGGGTATCCCTCCGATCCCCAGTTGAATTGTTGAGCCGTCTTCGACCAGATCCGCCACGAGGTCCGCAATGACCAAATCTTCCCGGGAAGGGGGAGGAGAAGGCATACTTATTAACGGACAGTCGTATTCAACAATATGGTCCACCTCTGAGATATGAATGAAATTATCTCCGAAAACCCTTGGCTGGTTCTGATTGACCTCCACGATTACCGTCGTATTATCCATCCGCGCCGGCTCCACAATTGGGCCGGGAGTAGTGGCGAAGCTGAAATAACCGTATCTGTCCATTGGTGAGACACTGGTAATGACTTTCACTTTTCCAGGAGGGCAATCCTTGAACATGTAGTCCGTCATGAGCTTGGGCATATCGGAACCATGACAGGGCTGATAATCGGCAAATCCCTGATGCAGCAATGCTCTGACTTGAGGGGACATTATAAAGAATTCATGTATTCGCATGTGCTTGTAATATTCAGGCTTAAGCCATTCCCCATCACCCAAGAAAAAGCTCATGAGAACCATTTCGACGTCTTCAAATTCGCCGGCCGTTGCACGCTTACTAAGAGCATTGAGCATGCCGACAGGGTTACCCAAGCCCATTCCGCTAACCACTTTGTCCCCCGTCTTGATGCGCTTGGCTGCATCTTCCACGGATTCAAGCTTTCTCTTGTATTCTTCTTTAAACATGCTCATCGGTTTATCCTTTGTTCCCAATACCCCGACTACCAGCTCCTTGGATAGCCCATGAACTGCATTATCATGTTCTTAGCCATCTCGTCGGAAATGGGCGAGAAGACCATCTGCTTGTAATCTCTGAAATATCGCTGCATGTCGTATTCCATGGTGTATCCATACCCCCCCAGAATCTCCATGCCCCAGATAACAGCCTTCTCGGAGGCGCGCGCCGCGACGATCTTGGCCATACAAGCTTCTACGTGCATGGGTTTTCCCTGCTCGGCGAGCCACGAGCACTTGTAGATAAGGTTTCGCGCATTTTCGATTTCAATGGCGATATCGGCCAGATAGTGCTGAAGGCTTTGGAAGCGGGCGATCGGGCCTCCGAAAGCATTGCGCTCCTTGGCGTATTCAAAGGCGTCTGCGAAGGCGGCCTTTGCGACTCCAAGGCTCAGAACCGCTGTGCCTATACGCTCGGGGTTGAGGACGTTCAGCAGGTCCCCCCAGCCTCCGTTTAGCGTTCCGAGCAGGTTTTCCTTGGGAATGCGCACATCATCATAGTAGACGAAATTCGCCCCGCAGGCATGGCAGCCCAGTTTGGGAATGAGGCGGGTTTCCAGTCCGGCAGTCTGGCGTGGGACGATAAAGATGCTCAGTCCTTGAGACCGCTTCGCTTCGGGATCGGTGATAGCGATGGTCAGAATGTAATCAGCCACGTGCGCGGCAGTGATAAAGATCTTCCGGCCGTTTAAAAGCCAGTGGTCGCCTTTGTCTTCGGCCCTCGTCCGAATTGCGCCCAGGATGTCCGTTCCTCCGTCCGGCTCGGTAAGAGCCATTGCCCACTTTTCCTCACCTGCTGCAATGCGCGGCAGGTGCTTCTCTTTCTGCTCCGGGGTACCAAGGTGCACAATGGGGGTTGCCCCAAACCCCTGGGTCGCTCCCACGCCGAGCGCGACGGAAACCGAAGCCGTAGCCAGCTCTTCCATCACTATCATCAAATCCATATGACTCTGTCCGAGTCCCCCATACTGTTCGGGGATGCAGAGCGCGAAAATCCCCAGATTTACCAATCCTCTCCATACATCATCCGGAATGAAGTCGCAGTTTTCGTCCATCCAACGCACTTTTTCTTTGCTCAGCTCCCTGCGGCAGAACTTCTGGATGGTTTTGCGGAGCATTTCCTGTTCTTCAGTGAAGTTGAAATCCATGAGAGCACCTCCATCAACTCTTCACATTTTTGCGGAATTGATCCATCATGGCCTGAACGTCCGGCGCGTAAGTCAACCATTGGATGCCGTTGCGCTCGACAGCAAGAGCCGTATCGATGCTGCCGCCCTCCGCGGATCGGGCCATGATCTCTTTGGCCATCCTCAAAGCTATGGGCTTTTTGGAAGCAAACTGCGCCACGGCTTTTTCGAAGTGTTCACCGAACTGCTCGTCTGTGAAGACTCGGGTCAGCAAACCTGTTTCGAACATTTCACGCGCCGAGTAGTCCTTGCGGCCGCTGTAGACGAGCTCCCGAGCCCTAAACAGGGGCATGCTTCGAACGATTCGGGCCGTGCCGCCCCAGCCGGGCAGGATGCCCATGTTTATTTCCGTAAACCCCAACCTGGCGGATTCGTTCGCGTAGAGAAGGTCACAGCAGAGAGCAAGTTCGAGACCTCCAGCCAGGCAAGGGCCTTCTATCTTGGCTATGACGAGCTTTTCGCATTCCGTGATCGCTTTCTGAACGTCGAGACCTTCATGGGCGAGCCAGTTGAGGCTCCCGTGATGCGTGGTAAGAGAGGGGAAAATGTCCAGATCGCCGCCCGAACAAAACGTATTGCCTCCGGCGCCGGCTAGAACTACCACTCCGACGTTTGCATCTTCCCTGACCCTGCGGAAGGCGTCCCACAGCTCAAAGGCCATCCGTTTGTTTATGGCGTTCTTTTTCTCCGGACGGTTGAGAGTGATGCGGCATACCGCTCCGCTGACATCGTAGAGAATGGTCCGGTAATCGTCGGGACTCATGAGGGTGGGTGTGCCGGAATCGGCGGCGGCCTTTTCTGTGGTCGGGCGAGCGGTTCTCAGGCGCTCCTCCACCGGCCTGAAAAAGGGCAGCGCGTGCTGTTCCGTGATGTCTTCGAAGACAACCTCGACTTCCATCCCGATTTTAACCGAGGCGGGATCGCACTCGACTATCCTGGTCATCATCCGGATGGATTCATCAAGTTCCACCATGGCCAGAACGTAGGGAAGGTCAGGCATGAATTGAGCCTCGACCATATCTCTGACAATGCTGAAAGTGTATACTTTGCCCCGTCCGGTCGCTTCCTGCCATCCGAGTTCGGATGACCAGCAATTCGGGCAAATCTTGCGGGGATAGAAGATGAGGGTTTTGCATGACCCGCATTTCTGGATTAGAAGAGTATGTTTTTTTGTCGCCTTCCAGAAAGATTCAGTCCAGGGCTGAACCGCAGGGATCGGCTTAGTGTATTGGGTTGTCATATCAACTCCTTTCCCCATACTGTCGCAATATTGTTCATCCCGGATCCGCCAGAGGTGTTCTGGAAGACGAATCTGGCCCCTTCCACCTGGCGGCTTCCGGCCTTGCCCATGAGCTGACGCGCTGTGTCGACATATGTTGCGGTGCTGACGCCCGAACCCGTATGCCCCCTTCCGACGGCGTCCCCGATGGTAGACCAAGGCATGTTTCCGCCGGGCCAGGTTCTGCCCTCCATAAACGGCTTGCATCCCTGGTGCGGCTCACAGAGCCCCATGGCTTCCATCATGATCGGATGGGCCACAGGGTAGGCAAGGTAGATGTTCCAGATGTCGATATCCTCTTTGGTCACGCCTGCCTCAGAAAGAGCTTTTTGTCCGGACACAGTGAAGCCCCTGGCCATCATGTCCCAGTCTCTGAGTACGGGGCATGCAGTGAAGAACACGTTGCCTTCGCCAAGTTTGTAGACAGGCGTTTTAGTGACTTTTGGCGCAATTTCCGCGGAGGTGATGACCATGGCGGCGCCTCCGTCGGCCAGGACGTTACATTCCCTTCTGTGGAGCGGGTCCGAGATCATCGGTGAAGAGAGAATTTCTTCTATGGACGGGACTTTCTTGCCGAAGAACATCGAATTCGGATCGAGAGCAGCCCATTTGCGGAGCGACACGACAATCGAGGCCATTTCTTCCGGCGTGGCCCCCGATTCGTACATGTACCGCTGGGTCATCATGCCGATTACTGCGTTGTAGGTGGTTCCGTAAGGATATTCCCATTGAAGGTCCATCCCGGCTTTGGCGAAGAAATCGATCAATTCATCCATCGGAATAGTGGAATGGACTGTAACGTGAGGCACCAGGACCGCCCGTGCCGCTCCGCTTGTTATCAGCTCCTCGGCAAGCCGGATGCAATTTGAAGTCGACGCGCCTCCCGCATTACAGGTGCAAACATCTTTGCAGCCTTTTAATCCAAGCTCTTCAGGAAGCTTCCCGAAAGAGATTTCGGCAGCCAGCCTGGGTTGAGCCTGGGGCGCAACCGTCACTACCGCTTCGATTTCGTCTTTGTCCAAGCCTGAATCCCGCACCGCCTCAGTACAGATCTCGTACAGAATCTCCCATTGTGACCGCTGGGGGTATATTCCGCAAGGGACCTCGCCGATACCGACTATTGCTATTTTCTTGTTGCTCATCTTTGCCCCTTCTTCAGGCAGAAACGCTGATTTTTCGTTAGCTCACCCGCTGCATTTCTGAAATCCTGCTAAATTTACTGTTGAATTGGCCACCCGAAACGCTCTATATAGTGAGTAATGAACATTCGTGACTATATTTAGTAGACAGATTCCGGCCTGTCAAGAAATAACTACTCTAAAGTTTTAGATTGAATGAACCTATGTAAATATGCGATATAACAATTTATATCTAAACTAAGCAACAGAATTCAGCAGGACAATCGGCTCAGGTCAAAAATCTGCGTCTTTTGTATCTGCAGAGTATCAATCTACAGATATGACAATGGAGAAGGGTAGAAAATGAAGCTCTGAATAAGCCAGTCTCGCGCTCGGGTCGTTCGATTGGAGACAGCTCCTCACGTCCCTCCGGGGACACCCTGAAACCATGAAAAGTTCGTTATTTTTTGTAGGAGGGGCTTCCAGCCCCGACGAACTTTTCGTAAGAGAGGCTACAAACACGGAGACGTCTCAGATAAGTGAGCGGATTTCAGTCATCATTTTGTTGTTGCAGGCGTCGCATATACCGTGGGACAGACTCGGAAGCGGCGAATCATTGAAGAGTTCCAACCCTTTTTGCTTCGCATCTCACACCCGGTGAGATCATACAATTCGCATACACAAATAATCGTTTTGCTTCCTCATATCACCCAGACCTCGGGTATACAAGGAGGTCAACTCTCCCCCCCACGCTGTGCGCGCGGCAGGCAGGCCAAGCGCGCCGTCAACCCTGGATCGGTTGTGGAAGGAACGATGGATGCGCCGCTAATTACCCCATCGATCATAACCACAGCCTTACCTGCGGCAGACCCTACATCGCAACCTCCTACAACCGTAATTCCAGCCTCTTAAACGCGAGGATAACTATCCCAAGGCTCAGCTAATTCCACACCCCCGGAACACCGGTTGCCTTAATCTTGTATCATGATGCCGAGCGGTTCAATCGAAACCTGAGGATCGAGTTTGTCCATTATATCGATTACGTCGCGATACATCCTTTTCTTTATCTCCCCCAAAATCCCGCGTTTTTTCCGGAAAGGCCTGGCATATGCAACGGCTTCCGCCATGAGATCTTCTGCGCCGGCACATGCCTTGACTATCACATGATGCCGTTCCAGCTCCGGGGCTGTGTAACGGTTGCCGCTAAACTGCATTTCGAAGAGTTTGTACTGGGGCACGCCTTTTTGAGTATCGCATTCATGCCGTAGAAGAAGGGAATGCCTAGATCCACTTCCGGAAAACAAAAAAAACCGCGATCGGCCCTCATGAACCGGTAATCGCATGCACAAGAAAGGATGGCCCCGTTGCCGTACGCATGTCCGTTGACGGCCGCTACGGTCGGCATGGGAATAAGCATCAACTTCTTGAAAACACTGTTCATCCCGTAAAGGAACTCTTTGATCTGGTCTAAATCCTTATTCTGAAAACGTGTCATTATCCAGTTGACGTCCGCTCCCTGGGAGAAACTCTTTGCATCGCTTGAAGTGAGCACGAGGCCTTGTACTGATACATCGGCGACTATTTCGTCCAGGGCCGTATTCAGGGCCTCGGCAAATTGGAGATTATGCCTGTTTTCACCGTTGTTCATGCTCAGGATTGCGATTGTCTCTTCTTTGATCCAGGTTACTATTGACATAACACCCTCACTTTGTTGGCGCCACGATTGACTCGGAATCATGCCTCAACCTCAGCGCCACGCATGCAAACTGCACGTTGGGATCGAGTTTTGCCCGAAAAAACTTCCCTTTGTGCTGCCGAAAGTCTAAAAACTGTACGGCTTCCGGGTGAAATACACAAGTTACATGTCAATGTAGTTGGATTCTGCAATTTCAGGCCGCAGCCCTCCTGCGGTTGGCGGACTCGCTCCGCCGCCTCACTCGGCATTGGGCGTCAGGCGAACAAGATGCGATAGTAGCGCTCAAGGTAAAAGGCCGACGCGACATGGATGCACCACTTCCTGGCATGGTACGCCACCCTGGCCCCAACCTTTACAAGCCGTCTGATGACTGAGTTTATGGATGGCTTGACGCCCCGGGATCGCGGTTTGATCTGCAGTTCCGACACGCGCCCCTTTCGGAGGTCCCCCGGCGCCAATGCGGATTGCGCCTATGCGTGCCGGAATAGCAGATGGGTAATCTCAATCCCTGCGAGTCAGCGGATGGAGGCCGGTTAATCCGAGTCCCGTAGATTAGATCATTTCGAGAGCGCACGCCATGGCCACTCCGCCTCCGCCGCACAGGGTGGCGAGTCCAAGACTTTTTCCGTGTTTCTTCATCGCATGGATCAGCGTAACAATAATGCGGCATCCGGTGGATCCCACAGGGTGTCCCAGACCGATGCCCGAGCCGTTTATGTTGGTGATTTCCCGGTTGAGCCCCAATTCCCGTTCACATGCGATATATTGTGCGGCGAACGCCTCGTTGACCTCGATCAGTTCAAAATCGGCTATTTTCAATCCGCTTCGCTCCATCAAATTCTTTACAGCCGGGACGGGAGAAAGACCCATAACAGCAGGATGGCAGCCCCCTCTCCCCGTGACCTTGATTCTGGCAATCGGAGTGATGTTCAGCTCCTTGGCCTTGTCGGCCGACATGATGACCATCCCCGAAGATCCGTCATTCATGCCGCTCGCGTTGCCTGCCGTCACTTTCCCGATTTTGGGAACGAAGGCCGGCTGCAGCTTTTGCAGCTGCTCAATGGTCAAGCCGGGCCGAAAGTGTTCATCTTTCTCAAAGACGAGAGGATCCTTCTTTGGCTGCGGCACTTCGACCGCTACGATCTCCTCTTTGAATGAACCGTCATTGGTTGCCCGCTCGACTCTATTATGGCTCCGCAAGGCAACTTCATCCATTTCTTCCCGGCTGATGCCCAGCTTTTGGGCCACGAACTCCGCCGTGTGGCCCATGATGTAGGGCTTGCCCAGGAAAAAGCTGGCAGGCGGCTGACTTGTATCCAGCGGCGCATCGGTGGCCAGCGGCAGGATGTGGGACCCGCAGTGGAGCTTGTGAATCACGGCGTCCACCAGCATCTGGTCCTGCAGGCGTAACCCCCACCTGGCTTTGGGCGCCGTGTATGAAACTCCTGACATGTGCTCGACGCCACCGGCCAGAATCACGTCGGCCATTCCCGCCTGGATCATGGCTGCTCCCGAAACAACGGCTTCCATCCCGGAGATGCAGACCCGGTTAACGGTAGCGGCGGGAACCGTTACCGGAATGCCGGCCATCAGCGCCCCTACCCGGGTCGTATTGCAGCTGTCCTCAGGCTCGACACAGCATCCGTACCGAACATCGCCGATCAATTGCGGATCGATGCCGGCCCTCTTCACCGCCTCTTTCATAGTTACGCTTGCTAGTATTGCCGCGTTCAGATCGCGCAGGGTTCCGCCAAAGGCCCCGATGGCCGTGCGGCAGGCTGAAACAATAACAATGTCTTTCATTTTTTCCCTCCTTGAGGTCACCTGTTATGTGGCGCAGAAATATGGACTGTTTTCTCAATGGTAGTTCTCAGACTCATTGACATCCCCGCCTCTCCGAGCTACTCTATACAGCGAGTAATGAACACTCGTTGCTATACCTACCCAACGCCATGTTGGAAGTCAAATAGATAGCAGGTGGGGGGCACAAAACAGGTGAACCAATGTAACATGATGATATTGTGCCATTTATTTATGTGATGAGACCGGTTCAGATCGATAGTCTACACGAATCAACAGATAGCCATGTGTTAATATGTAGAGTTAAACTCTATAAGTTGGAGGAATAGGATGGGCAAAAAAGGACTCATGCGAATCAGCGAGCTGGAGAAGAAAGCAGGTGTGCCAAAGACAAGCATTCATTTCTATGTGCGGTACGGCTTACTCCATCCTCCTATCAAGACCGGCAGGACCATGGCCTACTATGATGAGAGCCACCTTAGGCGGCTTCAGACCATCCAGAAGCTAAAATTGGGAGGCCGGATGCCGCTTGCGTTCCTAAGAGACAGCATTGCGGAACTTGGACAAGACGAACGTGAAAACGGCGACTCAGACGCATCTGCCGTAAGACAGGCTGCCGTGACGACCAAAGCCAAGGAGAGAAAAAAGCAGGAGATTATAAAGGCGGCAATAAGAATCTTTGCCGAGAAAGGTTATCGTAAGGTAAAAGTTCGGGATATCACAGGCGCACTCGGCATTTCGACGGGCACTTTCTACATATATTTTAAAGATAAAGCGGGACTATTTGTAGATGTTGTGGACTATGTTATCCGCGCGATAATAGGTGATGCTGCTGAGGCTATAAGGCAGGAAGGTAATATACGCAAGAGATTATTTATCCGTGGCAGAGTTTTCTATGATAACTACTCCAAGTATAACGAGATTCTTAATCAACTACGCGCGGAAACGGCTGGTGATGACCAATGGCCTCAACATAAAATCAAACAGGCTTATCATTCTCTGACAAAACCGCTTATCCTTGATATACAAAAAGGTATTGTAGCTGGAGTATATAGAGATATTGATCCTGATCTAACAGCATATGCTTTTGCAGGTATCATAGAAATGATGTGTTTTAGAACTACTTTAGATAATAAATACAATTATGAGCATATTGAACGATTCATTGTGGACTTCATAAGAAACGGCGTGCTGCTGGGAGAAGATCCGGCTGAGAGAGATTTTAGCAATTAGATCAAATCTATCGCCGTTCAAAGCCGCCGCGAACAACTTTATTATTGAATATTGAGACCGGAAAATGTCTTCTACAGCACATTAGCCTTCTCTACCGCTGGTTTGTCAGGCTTGATTTGCAAGACAACGTCCGGGACCCTTCTACTTTCTCAATGAACCGTGACTCCGAAACGGTACGGCAGATTGCGTTTTTAGCTCAGAAAGCCACTTGCTCAAGTGTTTTCCAGTAATTAGCAACTTTATATGGCTATAAAAAGTCAATACTCGGTACATCCGACACCTTCGATGAAGGCGGTTCGCATTCACCGGTTCGGCGGGCTTGAAACCATGGTGTATCAAAAGGCGCCCATTCCCGGGGCCGCTGAGGGACAAGTGTTGGTCCGGGTCAAAGCGGCGGGAGTAGGTCCATGGGACGTCCTGGTAAGGGAAGGCAAGAGTGCTGTTCATCAATCATTGCCGCTGATCCTCGGAGCTGACCTCGCAGGTGTTGTCGAGACCGTGGGAGATGGTGTGTCCGGCTTCCACCCCGGCGATGAGGTTTTCGGCGTAACGAATTCTCAGTTCACAGGGGCCTATGCCGAGTACGCAGTCGCGGAAGCCGGCATGATCGCTCGCAAGCCGAAGCGGCTTGGTTTCGTCGAGGCCGCCTCCGTCCCCGTCGCAGCGAGCACTGCATGGCGGATGGTGTTCGATTATGGGCGGATGGATGACAAGACACGGGTGCTCATACTTGGTGGCGCCGGAAACGTAGGAGCCTATGCGGTCCAATTGGCCAAGCTATCCGGAGCGGAAGTCATCACAACAACTTTTACCCGCGATGTGGATTACGCGCGCAGCCTTGATGCCGACCAGGTTATCGACACACAGAAGGTTCTTTTTGAAAGGCGTGTGAAGGATGTCGATGTCGTTATCGACACGATCGGTGGAGAAACACTCGACAGATCCTTCAACGTGCTCAAGCGCGGTGGGATGCTCCTATCCTCAGTGGCCACGCCTGACCAGGACAAGGCCGCGCAGCACAATGTCCTGGGCGTGTTCTTCATTATCTCCGTTACATCGGGAAGGCTGATTAAGATTGCGGATATGCTCGATTCCGGCCAACTCAAAACGAATGTCGGTGAGGTGCTGAACCTGTCCGAAGCGGTTCAGGCTCATGAGATGCTCGCCGGGATGCCCCATAAGCGAGGCAAAATTGTCTTGGCTGTATAGTTATCCCGCCATGCTTCGAATTGTTTAGAGAAGGAAATTACATGAAAAAGACCCTTCCGATAACATTCTTGGGATGTATGCTATTATTTAATCCAGTGTGTTATACCTATGCTATCGAAGAATCGGCGACTCAAAAACAAGTAATGGATATAGTAGATGTATTAGTAAAAGATGGCAAAGTTCGAAAAGATTGTGTCGATGCCCAGCCAGAACGGGATAAAATAGTTAAAGTTGCCTTAATCCGGCTTACAAAAAGTAAACACCGCCAATTTTTGGTAGAAGGGAGAGCGCCATGCGCATTCGGAGCAAGAGATCCCATGTGGTATGTATTTGACAAATTGGCTGGTGAGTATAGGCTAATTGCAGATTTGGGTGCTGCAAAAAGCGTTAACGTTTCCAAGGATATGACGAATGGTTGGAAAGATCTAGTTTGTAATTACACTTATGATGTAGGAACACGGCTGGCGGCAAATATATTCATATTTAATGGCACTATTTATGTATATAGTCATACAGTTGAAAAAGGGAAGGCGCCAGGGATCTAGTACTTACTTGCAGAAGTCGGCGTAAATGTTGTGCCAATTTGCCAGATTTTCTGCACATATAATAGCATATCCACCTTG
>Ga0326728_10008867_pt1 | contig 24591 bp, 22 predicted proteins | sample MB3enrmetagenome_FD_207602 | JGI IMG/M metagenome (GOLD analysis project Ga0326728, IMG submission 207602) | Lab enriched peat soil microbial communities from McLean, Ithaca, NY, United States - MB31MN | ecosystem: Environmental > Terrestrial > Soil > Wetlands > Peat | place: USA: New York... | reverse complement strand
TTGTCAAAGCTGTGCAGCAGCGTTTCCGTGCCGGTCTTCACCACCAGCTTGTACACCGTTCCGGAGCCGTAAGTGCCGCCCTCTTCAGTGGCGCCGAAAAGGTCAGCGAAACCTTTGCCGGCCGCCAAACCTTGGAAGGGATATTGCCCCGTGCTCCCGGTGAAGCTGTAAAGCACGGTCTCCTTCTCGGTCTTGGGCACCACCTTGAACACCACTCCGTCGCCGTCAGAGCCGCCGACGTAGGTCGTGCCGTAAAGGTTGCCCTTCGTGTCCATGATCAAACCGGCGTAGGACCATCCCCCGTCCGAACTTCCGGTGAAGCTGTAAAGCACCGTCTCCTTCTTGGTCTTAGGCACCACCTCGTACACCACTCCCCAGGTGCCGGAAGAGCCGCCGAGCTCCGTGGTGCCGTACAGGTTGCCCTTCGAGTCCTGCACCAAACCGGCGCGGGGACATGAGCCGTCTGGACTCCCGGTGAAGCTGTAAAGCACCGTCTCCGTTTTGGACTTAGGCACCACCTCGTAAACTACTCCGTAGCCGGAAGAGCCGCCCCCGCAGGTAGTGCCGTACAGGTTGCCTTTCGTGTCGGCAATCACATCGGCGTACGGGTATCCCCCGTCCGAGGAGCCCGTAAAATTATAGAGCACGCTGAATGTCTGGGCTTGCGCCGCCACCGCTGGCACAAGCACAATCGCGAGCGCCAGCGCGATACCTACTGCGCGCAGGCGCGTTCCCGAAGTTTGCATCGTCTTCGTCATGGAATCCTCCTTCTTTCCGTCAAGATTCGGGCGTTAGTGTTGTAGCCCATCAACGGAGTCAAACCTGCTACCATGTGTTACACAGGCCGGGAGGGGCCTTGCGAGCGCGAGGTGGGGAAACATTGGGGCGAGGGTCGTCGCTGGTCCTTCGGGGCTGGGTGGCAAGTGTTGCCTCTCGGAAGCGTATGCTGGTACGCTTCAAACCCTACGCGCCCGCCTTCGTAATTTGCAGTGACGACGGTCACCATCGGCTGTGACGCGACGCACCAATTTCTATGTTGGTGTCACAGTGCCAGCGTGGGAAGTCGCAGTTCTTTGCCCGCTGTCTTTTCTCCGCCGCCAGACGATCGCGGAGTTCGCAGACGATTTGGCGTGGGGGCTGAATCCAGGAATCGAAATTCGAAAATCGAAATTCGAACCGCGTCCTCCTTGCGACTTGCGCCTTTTCGAGTTTCGAGTTTCCAGTTTCGAGTTTCGAACTTCGGCAATCGTCAATCGTAAATCGGCAATTCGAGCGCCGCCAGCATGTCGCGTTGCCGGGCCAGGCGCTGGCGGTGGTCCTGGGCGAAGCGCTGGATTCCGGCAAAGATCGACTCGGGATCGAGATGCGCCTCGGCGATCACGTCCGCTTCCAGGCCCGAAGTGAGCCATTGGTTGTCCCAGTCCGAGGTAAGGGAATAGGCGTCCGTCAGCGGCCCGACGTCACGGATGGGCCACACGCGCCGCGTGCCGGTGCTGACCACCATGAGGTCGTAGCGCGCCTCCGGGGGCAGTACGGCTTGGCGATAAGCTTCCGGTTGGCGATCGAACAGTTCTTCGCTGATGGCGGAGACGACCTTGACATTGATCCCGGCGGCCTCCAAGCGCGGCAACTGCTTCACCAGATTGACGGTGGAACTGGAGCCCTGCGCGAGGACGTAGCCGTGCCGGGGTTGGCCGGCCGCGAAATCGCGAATCACATACAGGCCTTTGGCCGCCGCTTTGAGGTCGGTGTCGGCAAACTGGGCGCGGTCGGCGACGGGAAAATCCGGGCGCGCAACTTCAAGGGAAATGATGCCGACTTTGGGATCGCGGGCGGCAATCTCCGCCGCCGCGAAGTAGCCCGGCGCCACATCGTTGTAATCCCAGAAATTCAGATGGATGGTCTGCCCGCGGGGGAACAGTTTCCACACCTGCGTGGCAAAAATGCCAAAGTGGGTGCGCCCGTCGGCGGCGGTCTCCGGCCCCGAATGGCCGGCCAGAATATGCAGGACCCCCATGCGAAACCGGCTGTCTTGGTTCTGCTGACTCCACACGCGGGCCGGCGTGTACATGAGCGGCGTAAAAGCGCCGTAGGTACCACTCAACGCCCAGACCCCGGCGAACTGGTTGGGATCGACGCTCGCGCTCTGGCTGACCAGTCCGATAGCCGTCGAGACGTTGCCGGCTTCCTGGATCGCGGCTTTGAAGCGCGTACCCAGCGGATTGGCTTCCGGATCGTAGTGGCCCCACAGGCTGCCATGTTCCACATTGATGGACTCGGAGAGGTCGGCGGCCAGGGTGATGAAGCGGTTGTCGGTGACGTAGTTCATCCACTTGATGATTTCCGAGACCGCCCGCCGGGTCCCGGCCATCTCGCCCGGCTTACGGAAGAGCGTGATGGCGACCTGCTTCTCGGCGCCCGAAAGCCGGTTCGCCACGGTCACTTTTTGCGGCTCGACGGGAAGATTAGCGACGCGGAGGCGGCCGTCCAGGAAGGGATCGATTTTCACATCAAAACGGAGCGGCACTTCGTCTTTGACCGTGTCGCCCAGGGCTACCAAGCGATCCGCGAGCCAGTCCCCCAGACCGTTGCGGTCGAGGAGTGACATCACCACATCGAGGTTGGTTTTGAACTGGATCAGCCGCTCTCGCGGGTCGGCCACCGGTCCCTGGCGAATGCCGGAGAATTCCACGCCGTAGTGCTCCTCGAAGGTCCGAGCCAAGGCGACGAAATAGTCGGAGTTCATCTTCAGCGCGTACGGATGGCTGGGATAGCTGACCAACTGCGGGCCGTACCCGGGGATCTTTCCTTCCACGGCGCGAGGCCAATATCCTTTGGTGGTCTTGCCAATGGCGATCATCGGACGGCGGTCTCGGGGGTCCCAATCCTCCATGGCCTTGAGTGTCGAGACAATCTGGTCGTAGTCATTGCCGTTGTCGAGGGTGAAGACGTTCCAGCCATAGGAAGTCCACTGATCCACCAGCCGGTAGGCCGTATACTTGGCGGCAATGACGCCGCCGATGAGAACATCGTCGATGCCGGCGTTGTTATCCGACAGCAGGATGCGAAGGCGCTTGCCCACCTGCATCGCCAAAGCCTGCGTCTTCAGTTCCTGCGCGTGCCCTTCGGCCAGGGCAAATTCTCCTTCCAGGGCAATGACCTTGGGGGAACTCGGAGCGCCCATAAAGTCCCAAAACGCCGCTTTACCGGCCGCGGTGGCAATGCCAATTCCCGACGGGCCGCCATTGACGTCGTTGGTGACATCGGTGCTCTCGATGTGGCCGGCCAGGGCCTTGATGCCGCGCGCCTTGGCTTGCGCAAACAACGGGTGGTTGTCCAAGCTCAAGTTCTGCAAGAGATTCTTGAGGGCGCCCGCACCGCGCCGGAATCCCAGGGCATCGATGGGCAGAATGGCCACCTTCGGATCGACGAAGTAGCGCGGGTCCCCGGTAGCCTTGTATTGGCGCTCCAGCGCCTGGCCCATGATCATCCACAAGGCATAGGAGGTGGGGGCATTGTGCCCGCCGGCGAGCATGAATTTGTCGCTATAGGGATGCTTCGGCCGGCGGTAATCATAGCGCAACCCGCCCAGCTCCGGCCCGACCAGATGCGCCGCGACGTTGTACGGCGTGTACGCCAGTGGTCCGCCGAAATGCCCGGTTTGGGCATAATTCCCGAGAAGAACCAAAGTCATGCAAGTCATGAACCCGACATCTTCCAGGCGCTCCCGGTCGTACGGCACCTTCAGGTGTTCAGGCGACAGTAAAGAGTGTGTGGTCAAACCCAAGTTCAATCCCTCCGAAATTGTGGCTTCCAAGCCCCCTTGGAATCATAAAGCAAATGCCGCCGGGAGCGGTAGTTTTTGGGGGATGTTGGCACAGCATGGTGAATCGGCGCTTGTGTTGCCCTTCGGGCAACAGAACAAGTCCCGGTATCGCCGCGTAATGGGCTATCATCATTGGTTCGCTGTCCTGCGGGTAACCTCGATGCCGCATGGTCAAGCCGCCGATCCGTTCTCTCGCAACGCCCTGGAGTTCCCGGGCGTGGTTGAACTCCTGCGCGGCTTTCTCTCGGGTCCCATCAGCCGGCCGCTCGTCGACGCCCTGGAGCCGGTCCCGCCCAGCGGGATCGCCGCGATTCGCCGCGACTTGGCGCGGGTGGGCGAGGCGCGCGACGCGTTGCGCGAGGGGGAGCGGCCCAGCCTCGCGTGGCTTCAGGACGCGCGCCCCATCTTCCAGAAGCTGGGCATCGAAGGCGTCGTGTGCACGGCATTCGAGATTCTGGCGCTGGTGGACGTGGCGCGCGCGGCTCGCGACTTGCGCGGCCTTTTTGCCAAGACTCGCTACACGCGCCTGGATCTGCTGGCGGGTGGCATGGCGGACTTCCGCGATCTGGTGGCGCAGCTTGCCGGGAAGATCCTGCCCGACGGTTCGGTGGACTCTTCGGCCAGCAGCGAGCTGGCGCGCATTCGCCGCCAGATGGAGCGCCTGCGCGAGGAGATCGAGGCCACCCTCGAGAAGCTCCTGCGCCGCCTCAGTCACGACCAGGTGCTGCAGGACGCGGTCATCACCATCCGCAGCGACCGCTTCGTGTTGCCGGTGCGCGCCGAAGAGAAGCACCGCGTCGACGGCATCGTTCACGGGGCGAGCTCCTCCGGCGCGACGCTCTTCATCGAGCCGATGGCGACGGTGCCGCTCAATAACGAGCTGGTGGAAATGCAAGACCGCGAGTTCGCTGAAATCCAGCGCATCCTCGCCGAGTTTACGGAGAAACTCCGCGCGCGCCGCGGCGACCTGGAAGCCGCCACGGAGATCCTGAGCGAGCTTGATCTGGCGTTTGCCAAAGCGGAGTTCGCGCGCCAGTACGATTGCTGCTTGCCTGAGTTTATCGAGCCGGTGTCCGGCTCCGCACAACAAGAAGAGACCTTCGCCACCGAGGGCACGGCGCGGCCCGTGGCCGCAAACAAAAGGCAGGCCGAATTGCCGATTGCTGATTGCCGATTGCTGACTGAAGAGCTGGATGGCCTTCCTTCTGGGCCAATCGGCAATCGTCAATCGAAAATCGGCAATTCGAGCCGCGGGCTGCGCGAGCTGATTCTCGCCGACGTCCGCCATCCACTTCTTGAGAAGGCCCTGCGCTCCCAAGGCCGGCGGCCGGTTCCAATCACCATCACCCTGCGCGAGCCGAAGACACTGCTGCTGATCAGCGGGCCCAACACGGGCGGGAAGACGGTGGCGCTGAAGACGACGGGCTTGGCCGTGCTCATGGCGCAGGCCGGCATGCCGGTGGCGGCGAGCTACGCGCGCTTGCCGCTCTTTGACCGCGTGCTGGCCGACATCGGCGACCAGCAGTCGATTGAGGCGAACCTCAGCACGTTTTCCGCTCACGTCATCAACATCGAAGCCATGGCCCAGGCGGCCGATCGCGCCAGCCTGGTGCTGATTGACGAGATCGGTTCGAGTACGGATCCCACCGAGGGCGCGGCGCTGGCGGTGGCCGTGCTCGAGTACTTTCGCGAGCGCGGCACCATGAGCATCGTCACCACGCACCACTCGCGCCTGAAGGCTTACGCGGCGGAGACGCCGGCGGCGCTGAACGCGGCCATGGAGTTTGACGAAGCCACGCTTCAGCCCACTTACCGGCTGCTGATCGGCCTGCCGGGGAAATCGAGCGGGCTCGACATCGCTCAGCGGCTGGGGCTCGAGCCCTCGATTGTGGCGCGGGCGCGCGCGCTGATCGACCCGGCGGAGGCCGAGGCGGCTGCGCTTGTCGCCTCGCTGCACGAGCAGAAGGCGGAATTGGAACGCGAGGCCCGGCGCCTGCGCGAGCGCCAGACCGAGGTGGAACAGCATGGGCGCGAAGCGGAGCAGAAGTTCGAGCGGGAGCGCCGCGCTCAACTCCGGGACCTCGACCGGCGCCTGGAAGAGACGCTGAGGCGGAGCGAGGAAAAGTGGGAGAAGACCATCGCCGACGTTCGGGCGGAGATCCAGAGGCTGGGCCAGAACGTGAAGGCGGGGCGCGGGCTGGAGCGCAAGGCCACGCGCCTCGCCGGCGAAACGCGCGAAGAGTGGAACGCCGAGGTGCTGGAGGCGCTCGGCCAACCGGCGGCTGCCGAAGAAGCCGGGACGGACGCGCCGCCCGCTGTGGGTGATCGCGTGCGCGTCCCCAACGTGGGGACGCCGGGCGTGGTGACGGCGCTCGTCGGCAACGATCGCCTTGAGGTGGAAGTGGGTCGCGTGCGCATGAATCTTGACAACCGCGAGGTGCGAGTGCTGGCGCGCGCCCGCCCTGGGAGCGCGGCCGTCCCGGCCACTCTTCGATCAAGACCTGCAAAGTCGAGCGCAGAGTCGGGCAGGGTCGAGGTGCCTGCGGCGAGTGGCGCGGCCCGCGCCTCGCCTCGCTCCAGTTTTCACATGGAAGACCGGGGCGAGGCTCCGGAGGAAATCAACGTCATCGGAACCACGGCGGAGGAAGCGCAGGACCAAGTGGATAAGTTCCTCGACCAGGCGTACATGGCCGGGCGCTCGCGGCTGCGGATCATCCATGGCCACGGGAAGGGAATCCTGAAGCGCAGCTTGCACGAAATGTTCGCGTCGCACCCCCACGTGGAGAAGTTCTACCCCGCGCCGCCTAACGAGGGAGGTGCGGGCGCGACGATTGTTGAGCTGAAAACGTAGCGCGGAGAAAATCAGAAATTAGAAGTCAGAAATCAGAATCAAGATGTAGGCATTCTACCTTCCTGGTTTCGAATTTGCGGTCGCCACCAAGAGAAGCGAAAAATGAAAGGCAGAGACATGGAGACACGGGGAAAATCAGAAACTAGAAATCACAAATCAGAATCAAGACGTCTGCGTTCTGCTTTCTACTTTCTGATTTCTACCTTGTTCTCTCTGTGCCTCGGTGTCTCTGTGGTTCTTCTTGCTTCGCCCGCCGCCGCCCCGGCAGATCTGTCACTCGACGCGCTGATCAAGGAAGGCCACTGGAAGCGCGCGCGCCCGCTGGCCGAGCGGCAGTATGAGTCCAATCCCAACAACGCGCGGGCGGCGTATCTGCTTTCCCAGGTCAAGATGGCGTTCGGCGATCTTGATGGTGCGTTGCCGCTTGCCGAAAGGGCAGTCTCGCTCGACGGGTCGAACGCGGCCTATCACTTCCAGCTTGCGGCGGTGTGCGGGGAGAAGGCTGACGCGGCGTCGTTCTTCCAGAAAGCGGGCTGGGCGAAGCGCTTCAGGGAGGAAGCGGAAGAGGCAGCGTCGCTCGATCCGAAAAATGTGGACGCGCGCTTTGCCCTGATCGAGTTCTACCTGCAGGCGCCGCGGCTGATGGGCGGCGACAAGACCAAGGCGCGCGACATGGCCGATCAAATCGCCCGGGCCGATGCGGGCGAGGGCTATGTGGCCGAACTTCGCCTGGCGCGCGAGAACCACGACACCGCCAGGGAAGCAGCGCTGTGTGGAGGGGCCCTGGCCGCGGCCACAGAGAACTACGACGCGCTGGGTTCGCTGGCGACGTACTGCGACCTCGACGCGCCCCAATCGCCCAGCGCGCCCGAACAGTTTGCCCGCCGGGCGATGAAGGCTGATGTGGGCCGCGTTGAAGCCTACACGGTGTTGGCTCGCTTCTACGCGCGCGCCGGGCGCTCGCAGGACCTGCAGCCGCTGCTCGCCGAGGCGGAGAAGATGGTCCCCGACGATCTCACCCCGACCTATGCGGCCGGCAACGCGCTGCTGGCAGCCGGCAAGGATTTGCCGAACGCCGAGCGTTGTTTCCGCAAGTATCTCAGCGGCGAACCTGAAGCCGGCGCGCCCGGCCTCGCGGAGGCGCACTGGAGGCTCGGCTTGGTACTCGAAAAAGCGGGCCGCAAGCCGGAAGCGATCTCCGAAATTCAAACCGCCGTGCAGATGAAGCCCAGCCTGCAAGCCGCGAAGAAAGACCTGGACCGGCTGCGATGATTTCCCTCCTCACCTTGACACATGACCGTGCAAAACCTACACTCAAGTCCAGGGAGAGGTTCATGGGTCTGACGTACATCCAAGCGAGCATTGCCAATCCTGCGAGGCCTCGGCGTAGCGCGCGGCTCAAGTTTCTGGTTGATTCCGGCGCAATGTATTCGGTAGTTCCGGCGTCCGTCCTTCAACGCTTGGGCATCAAGCCCGGTAAGACCAAGAGTTTTATCCTTGCCGACGGCACTGAAATCAAGCGCTTCATGGGTGAGGCTCGGTTTCGCATCAATCGTGAGGAGGGCACTTCTCCGGTCATTTTCGGCGAGGAGGGTGATAGCATTCTGCTGGGCAGTATTTCGTTGGAGGTTTTGGGTTTTATCCTCGACCCCTTCAAGCGCGAGCTTCGGCCACTGCCCATGATCCTGGCTTCGCAGTCTCCCGCTCAGGACCAAAGGCTCTCTCCTGTCTTAATTTGATTTGTAGCGCCGCCCTTCAGGGTGGCAAATTCCGGGCTAAGGCCAGGCGCTACTCAAGGGAGTCCATCATGAAACGACGACTCGCATTCATCACTTTAGCGGTTGCGACTGTTCTTCTCGCGGTATCTGGGGTTCGCCTCTACGCCCAGCAACAAAACGGGAAGGAAGGAGACGAACTTGTGGGCTTGGTCGGTCAGTGGCTCGACGCTGAGGCCCACAACGACACGGCTGCGCTCGGCCGCTTGATCGCCGACGACTTCATCGGCACGGCGTTTGGCGGGCACATTGTCACCAAGGACGACATTGTCCCCCGCGAAAGCAGCGCCGAAGGCCGCTTCCCAAAATCGACACTGAAGGAATCCACCTTCCGGTTGTTTGGGAACACTGGCGTCGTAATGGGCCAAATCGCGCTCGACAGCCAGCCAAACTCAACCATCCGGTTCACCGTCGTTTTTATGAAGCGGCAGGCGGGTTGGCAGATGGTTGCCGCACACCTCGCCCACGACGTTCCAGCGCAGTAGCGGCTTTCTGCCGCAACGCAAAGACGAAGACGAGCATTGCTCGTCACTCGTTACTATCATTCATTCCGGAGCATCACCACCCGCCGATTGCGAAACTCGGAAAGGCGGCAATCCTCCGCGAGTTTCGAGTTTCGTCTTTGGAGCAATCGTTAATCAACCCTGGTCAATTTCTTGCCGTCGTCGTCTTTGTCAGCATGATGCGCATGACGTCGCTGCGGTCGCCGATGAAGTGGGTGGCAAGATTCTCAGCGAGCAGCGGATCGCGGCTGGCGGCGGCCACCGCTTTCCGCCCGTGCTCCTGCTGGCCAGGCTTGGGTCCTTCCAGGCCGATCATCGCTGCCGCAAATTCCATTTGCGGATCTTCGCCGCGAAGTCTGATGGCCTTCTCCACCGCCGCGTAGCCATCCACGCTGGCGGCCAGTTCCGACGCCACCGAGCCTTCCCCATGGCTGCCGGGCATCCATGCTGTCTGCTTGTAGCACTCGGCGAGGTACCCGTAATCGAACCACGCCAGAGCGTCCGACCGGCCGTTTGCCTCGGAGTCCAAGGCCCGTTGCCGGAGTTTGACCAGCAGTTCCTTGGCAATGTAGCGGTCCTTCTGAGTGTAGATCGCGGCACGACGCAGCGTCTCCATTCTGACGATGACGGGAGTCTGGGGCGAGAGCAACACCAGCGTGTCGTCCGCCAGATGACGGAGATCGTAATTCGCCACGGTGCTGTCCCAGTGCGCTGAACCAGGGGCTGTCGCCCAGGGCAGCGACCGGGAGCTTCCAATCTTCAACGCGTGGCAAATGAGCGGCGGGCCTGCCTGCAGGTTTCGGGGCAGAACCAGCAGCAGCGCCAGGGCTGCGAGCGTGATTCCTGACGGAAAGAGCGTCTTGCGATTCATAAGTCATATCCTCCTTTTGTGTTTGTATGGCCTCTTTCATTTGCCAAGACGCGAGGGACGTGCCGACTGTTAACATGCGATCGCCGCCGAGAGCTTCTCGATGAGATCTATCCTTGCGCGGGGTCTTTCCGATTTCTGGCTCCTGACTCGACTCCCGGGCTTCATACCTTAGTCCCCGGCCTCCAGCCCCCAGTCCCGTGCCTGGCGTTGCCACATGCGCCACCAGGAGGTATCGCCGAGTCCGAGCACGTTCCACCACAGGTCGCGCATGTGCTTGTCACCGCGGAGGATACCCGCCCGGGTCACCCCTGCGGGTGGGGGCACGAGGGCGGCGAACCGGTCGTAGACTTGTGCCCTTTCGGAGCCGTCCAAACGGGCCAGGAGGTGCCAGAGGGTCAGCGCGTCACGCTGGCGGGCATTGGTAAGCACGGTTTCAAGCGCGGCGGCCCGGTCTGCCTGGGACCCAGGGGTGAACTGCTCGAAGTCCAGTTGCCCCAGCGCCGCCTTGAAAGCAGGGGAAGCGTCGTCGAAATAGGGTGTACCCGGACCAATGCCGGGCCGCATGGCACACAGCGCGCCTTCGGGAATCAAGGACTCGTGCCCCTTGAGCGTGAACCCAACCCAGCCAAAGGTCACGCGCAAAAGGCCCGCGCCCGTGTCGTTTACCTGGAGCGTGTAGGCGCAGCCGAGATCCACTGCCACTGCCGACGGCGTGTCGACCACGAATTCACCCGGCGGCGCCCAGATCATGGCGTGAATGGTGCCGCGCTCGAGAGCCAACCGATAGCGGGCAGAGCGCGACTCCACCAGGCGAAGCCGCGAGCCGGGGTCCACCTGTACCTCGCCGACGGTGCCGGCGTTGATGAGGGCTCGCGAGACCGCATCCGTTTCGAGCGTTTGGCCGACAGCCAGGCGTCCAGTTTCACCCATGCGCCTCGTACCGATGGTCGGCATGCCCGCGGCGCACGCCACATTCCACGCTGCCGACGGCACGGATTGCGGCCCGACGAAGCTTGTCTGACGCACGAACAGCCATGCCCCAGCTGCCAGCAATGCAACGGCGGCCACCGCCGCTAAGCGGGGCAAAGACCATCCTTGCGTGCCGGCCCAGCCGGCCCGCACTCGGTCCCAAAAACCGAGGCGCTCCGGAAAGTCGGGCGCCGGACGGTTGTGCCGGAACCGGGCGAGCATCAATTCCAACCGCTCGACTTCGGGATCAGGTTCACCGGATTTGTCCCACAAGTAGTCGCTCATCAGCAGTCGACAGTTGACAGTTCCTGAAAAACGGCTAATTTTGGCAAAAAGTCGGCAAATCTCCAGTGTTTACTGCAACACGCAACTCGGGACTTTTGCAAAGTCGATCAGATCAGCGGCCGCACCTGGGCATCGGCCTGCCGGATTTCGTCGAAAAGGCGCTGCCGAGATACTCTGCCGCCAAGACCGGAAAGTTGCGATCACCTGGCGTTTTGCAAATCCGCGACAGTTCCACTGAAACAGTGTGGGAGCCCACTGCGAGTTGCGGCGCTTTTTTCCAGGGTGAAATAGAATTTGCGGGCACCTTTGGGCGTTCCTCACAAACCTCCTTACTAAGGAGCTTTGTGAGAGCACCCATTGTACCCGATTTAATTGCCTATTCATCCCGGTTTGCTCAAGTCCATCGAGTGATCGATAGACGTTTTTCAGGAGTTAACAGTCAAAAAAAACCAGATCGCTCCGCGATACGTACTCTTGGTCTGGGCTGTGGACTGTCAACTGTGAACTGCTAACTTTTCCCTCAGCATCTGCATGCCCCGAGAGAGATTCACTCGGACGGAGCCGTGCGTCAGTCCCGTGCGCGCTGCGATCTCGGGGCCCGTCAGACCCTCCACCAAACGCAGGATGAGCGTCTCGCGATAAGAGTCCGGCAGGCTGCGGATGGCGGCGAGCGCTCCCAGCGCCTCGGCCTCGGGGCGGTCGTCGCGTGCCGCATCGGCGATGGCGTCGGTTAGTTCCTCGTGGTGCGGCGACCGGCGATAATAGTCCATGGCACGGTTGCGCGCGATCGCCGCGAGCCATCCGGCAAACGCCGCCACATCCCGCAGAGTATGGAGGCGGCGCATGGCCAGCAGGAAAACGTCCTGGACCAAGTCGTCCACCTCGCCGGGCGGTACCCGCGTAAGGAGAATGCCATGGACCACGCGCGCGTACCGGTGATAGAGCAGCCCGAAAGCGGTGCGGTCGCCGTCGCGCGCGGCACTCACCAGGCGTGCGTCCTCCGACACCTCGGTCAACGGCGGTGCGTCCACGGCCCCACATTTTAGTTCAGGATCAAGGTTGGAGGTTGAAGGGCGAAGCGTCCGGGATCTTATGGCACATGGCGCTTTGAACCTTGCGACCTTCGACCATTCTTGATCCTGCCATCTAGACGCGAGACCAACCAGGAGTGTTAACAAGCGGGTTTCGAGAGTGACGACCAACGCCGAGGATTCATGCTGGAAGACTGAAGGGCGAAAAGCTAACGGACAAGGGACGAAGGTAAGGGGTAAAGGGTAAAGAACGACCGGTGCCTCCTTTGTTGCCTTTACCCTTTATCCCCGATTTGGTCTTACTTCGCCACATGCAACGTGACGTCCACCTTCAGCACGCGACCGCTGATGGGGTCGGTGGCCACCGTGCTCTGGATGGTCTGGCCGTCGCGCATGTCCAGATTAAGCTCGGAATTGAAGTGGCTAAAGATAGGTTGTGCCGCGACCTCCGGAGCTTCAGGCTTCTCACCGCCTTGCGACGCTCCCGGCGCCATTTCGTACGTCGCGCCGCGGAACTTGAAGGGCGCGTAGAGTGATGAGCGTGCGACTCGCAAATTGAGACTGAACGTGCCTCCCTCCACAGGATACGCCGTGCAGTCGATGTCGGTGCCGACATTCTCGTACTGGTAATTCGGCGCGAGATTTTGCTTATCGTCTTTGGCGCCGACCAGGACAGGCACTCGCAGGCCCATGCGCAGACTAACGCGCTCCGAGTCCTTTGGAGCCCCGGAAGATCTCGCGGAGCTCACATTCAAGGTGTAAGGAAGGCTGCTGACCTTCTTCTCGCCTTCATACTCACTGAACACTATTTGGACCACCAGCGGCGTCCTGGCTTCACGGGGCTTGGGGTTATCCTCAGCGCGTGCTCCCACCGCCAGGGTTAACAGCACTACAACCATCGCGATCACTATCTTCGGATTCTTCATCGTTTCCTCCATAAAACCAAGGTCGATTCTTCAGAGAGCCGCAACAGCTTTGGCTCCACTTCCAGGGTCGTCGGGCGGCAGGGGCCTCGCGGTCCCGCCTCCGACTCCTAAGGCTCACCTCCGGGCTCGTCTGAGCTTGAGCTAACACCCGAGTCCGCAGTCTCCAGCGGTGGAACCTCAAGGGGTGCCAGCGACCCGTCGGCATCGCGCTTGAAGCTTGGCGGTAGGCTCACGAGCGAGTTACCATCGACGCGGCCGGTGCGGGCGGCGTTGTAGATCTCGAGGACGAGCGCAGCTTCGTCCTTTTCCACCAGAACCTCAGGCTCGGCCGGTGAGACTTTTCGAGCCAGGCCATCTGGGCGCCTTGCGGCAACACGCGCGATCGAGCTCTGGCTAGCCCGATTCTCGTTTGGCAGAGGTTTGACTCCGGCTGCAGATTGTTGTGCGGCGGAACTGCCCGCGGAGTTAGCCGGCTCTCCGACCGCTGGAGGCTGCTTCTGAGCAACGGACCTGGTCACCGCCGCAGGCTGGACAGCCCGCCGATGCAGCAGCCAAACGGACCCCAGAACGACCACCAGTGTTGCCGCGACAGCGACAGGAACCCACCGGTCAAAACCGAGTCGCCAAGCAATCCGAGGCTGCCCAGCCTCCACCCCGATCCGCTGCCGAATGCGCACTGCGATTTCTGGAGATGGCTCCTCCGCCACGCTCTGCGCTACGCCGCGATCGATGGCCGTGAAGAGCAGCCGCTCCCGATCGAGCGCCGCACGGCAACTCGCGCACGTGGCGAGGTGGGCCGCCAGCTCGGCATCGCGGCGGCCGTCGAGCGCGCCCAGCGCCTTATCCGCCAACCACTCTTGGTATCGCTTGCAGTTCATTTTCAGCCTCTGCTGTCGTCCGCAGTCTGCGGTCCGTTGTCTGTAGCAAGAAGCTCTGAACGTCTTCGGCCACGGACAACGGACAACGGACAACGGACGTCTTGCTCTTCAATCCAACCAAAATCCACAATCTAAAATCCAAAATCAAGGCGGAGCTTCTCGGCCAACTGCTTGCGGGCGGCGTGGAGGCGCGACTTCACCGTGCCTTCTGGCAACGCCAGTAAGCCTGCCACCTCGCGCGTGTCGTAGCCCTGAACTCCCGCCAGCACCAGGACCATGCGAAGCTTTTCCGGCAACTCGTCCACGGCGCGCTCGAGCCGTTCCTGGAACTCGCACGATGCCGCCAGGTCTTCGACCGTAAGTGAGGCCATCGGCTCGGACGCCGCCAATTCCCGCCGCTCGCGCCGCTGGCCGCCACGCTGGCGGTCGAGCGCCAGGCGCCAGGCGATCCGCGCCAGCCACCCGCGGAAGCGCTTGCGGTCGCGCAGCCGGTGGAAGCTGCGGTGTGCTCTCACGAAGGCTTCCTGGGCCACGTCCTCGGCGTCCTCGCGATTGTGAAGTACGCCCAACGCCACCCGGAACGCAAGCCCGGACGAATCGGCCAGCCGTTCTTCGAATTCACGCTCCAGTGACCCGTCAGGAATCACACCCGTATCCGCGATCTCGGCCGCCATCACGTCCATGTCCGACTCACTATGCAAGACGCCGCCGCCCTCAGTTTGGTTCAGTCTTAATCCAGGTTGTAATTGCCGATTGCTGATTGCCGATTGTCGATTGATAACCGGGGTGACCGTCTTTCAATCGTCAATTCAATCAGCCACGTTATCGTGAAGCCCTCCGCGCGTCCGCCGCATCCAAACGGTGGTGCGGCACGTCGGCGCCCGCCGATATCATCGTGTGACCGCCCCGAGAGCTCACGCTGGCTGGGCGTGGAAAACAAAGCGAGGAAAGCCGATGGGACTGATTCGCGACGAAGACGCCGCGGAAATCCGAGAGCGCCTCAAGGAAATGGTAAGCCCCGTAAAGCTCGTCCACTTCACCCAGGAACTGAACATCGAGTACGGACGCCAGACGCGACAGCTTCTGGAGGACCTGGCGGCGCTCTGCGACAAGCTGTCGCTCGAGATTTACGACTTCCTCCTCGACAAAGAGAAAGTGGCCGAGTACGGCGTCGACAAAGTCCCAGCGACGGCGGTGCGCAACGGCAAAGATTACGGCATCCGGTTCTACGGCATTCCCGCCGGCTACGAATTCGCCGCCCTGCTCGACGCCATCATCGAGGTCTCGCAGGGAACGTCGGGACTAAGCGCCCGCACTAAAGAAAAGCTGAGCCACGTGACCCAGCCGATCCACCTGCAGGTTTTCGTCACGCCCACTTGACCCCACTGCCCGCGGGCGGTGCGCCTGGCCCACAGTATGGCCCTCGAAAACGATAACATCCGCGCTGACTGCATCGAGGCTACGGAATTCCCGGATCTCTCCACCCATTATCAGGTTTATGCGGTGCCGCGCACGATCATCAACGATACGGGGGTCATCGAAGGGTCGGTGCCGGAGGAGCGCTTCCTCGAATCCGTTCTGAGGGCAAACGGACCGAAAGCCAACGATGAACGGTGAAGAAGTCGAAAGCCGAAACTCAAAAGTCAAAAGTCAAAAGCCCTCTCTTCCCTTTCGACTTTCAACTTTCGACTTCTTTCCTCACTGCTGGTACTTCACCACCGAATGGATTTCGTAGCCGCTTAACTTGGCGCGACCCTTCAAAAACTCCAACTCCACCAGAAATCCAAAACCGGCAACGAGGCCGCCCAGCGACTCCACCAGGCCCGCCACCGCGCGCGCGGTGCCGCCCGTGGCGAGCAGGTCGTCGATCACCAGGACCTGTTGACCCGGGGTAATGGCGTCGCGATGCACTTCCAGTTCGTCCTTGCCGTACTCCAGATCGTACGTCGCGCGCTTGACTTCGGCGGGGAGCTTCTTAGGCTTGCGTACGGGCACGAAGCCGGCGTTGAGCCGATAAGCCACCATAGGCGCGAAGATGAATCCGCGGGCCTCAATCCCCACCACAATGTCGATGTCCCTGCCCACCCAGTGGTCCGACAGGGCGTCCACGGCGCGATGCAAGCCCACCGGATCTTTCAGCACGGTCGTGATGTCGTAGAACAGGATTCCAGGCTTCGGAAAGTCCGGAATCTCGCGAATAAGCTTTTTCAGGTCGTCCACAATGCCCCCGTTTTACGCAAGCCTACACGCCTCAGAGTCTATCAAACAGAGTTCTCAGAACCTACAGATCGGCGATCTCATCGCGGGGTGATTTTGAATACCGTTCCGTAGCCGGAAGGGCCGCCCTGGGCGGTGGTGCCGTAAAGGTTGCCGACGGCGTCGCGGATCAGGTCCCCGATGGGCTCTGCTCCGTCGCATAGTTTACAAAAGCTGTGCGGTAGGGTCAGCTTGCCGCTCTTATGCAGCTCGAACAGCGTTCCGTAGCCATATGCGCCGCCTTCCGTGTCGGTTCCGTAAAGGTTGCCAGCCGGGTCCCGGACCAAACCGGCGATGGGATCCGCTCCGTCCGCCCCGCCCGTGAACTGGTACAGGCTCTGCTCGTCACCTGACTTATTCAATTCGAAGATGACTCCGAAGCCGTTTTCGCCCTGGCCGGAGCCGCCGTAGTCTGTGGTACCGTACAGATTGCCCGCCGCGTCCCCCACCAAATCCGCCGTGGGATTTCCCCCGTCGGTTCCCCCGGTGAACGTATAGAGTACGGTTTCCTTGCCCTTCGTATCCAACTTGAACACCACGCCATACGGGTATTGCCCACCCCCGAGGAAAGTTGTGCCGTAAAGGTTGCCAGCTGCGTCGCGGATCAAAGCCGCCCGTGGCTCGGACCCGTCCGCTCCCCCGGTGAAGCTGTACAGCACCGTCACGTTGCCGGACGCATCCATCTTGAATACCGTTCCATAGCCCGACTCGCCGCCATAGTTGGTGGTGCCGTAAAAGTTGCCCGCCGCGTCCCGAATCAGACCGGCCTCAGGTTGCCCCGCGTCCGGGCTACCCGCAAATGAGTGGAGCAGAGTCTCCTTCCCTTTCCGATCGAGCTTGAACACTGTTCCCCAGTTGTCGGCGCCGCCCTCGTACGTGGTGCCGTAAAGATTACCCGCCGCGTCCATAAACAACTGGGCAAGGGGATACTGTCCGTCCGGGGATCCCCTGAAGCGGTAGAGCACGGTTTCCTTACCTCTCGTATCGATTTTGAAGATGGTCCCGCACCCTTGGTTGCAGGTGATGTCGCCGCCGTAGAAGGTAGTGCCGTACAGGTCACCCGCCTTGTCCCGGAGCAACGCGGCTTCGGGACTGGCCCCGTCCGGCGAGCCGGTGAAAGCGTGGAGTACCGTGAAAGTCTGAGCCTGCGCAGGCGGCGTCAGAACCGACGCCGCCACAAGCACCATCATTAGCGCCAGCGCGTCGCTTGCGGCTCGCCGGCGTGTTCCTGAATGCTGCGCCTGGGTCATCATAAGCCTCGCCTTCCTTTGTCAGCGCGAGAATTTGCGACGCTGAGCCTAGTGTGCTGTAACGCTCAATTCTTGACAATGGTCAGCGGCTCTGCCGCATTCCCAAGCACTGATTTCTTTCGAACCTTCTGAGCCTCAGCAAGGCAGGCCGGCGCGATTCCGTTGCGAACGAGGTGATTCATGCGGGGATGCGCAACGGCATCGGGCCTCTTCGTGCCGGGCTGGGTCTAGGGTATCGTTCAACTCAGTAAGGCACATTTGAAATACCAAACCAAGGGTAGAGCCTTGTCAAGAAAATTCGGCGTCATCTGATTTTCCTTCCCCGCGCAAGGTGCCAGTGAAGGCAAAATGACCGCGTTTTCTCGTGGCCATCACTCGAATGTAAATCAGGAGCAACCGTTAGGCGGATACCTCCACATAGGCGGAATAGGCGTGAGGGGAGGGCGTCTCCATGCCTTCGAGACGCAGTCCCTCAAGGTGGAATGCGATGGCTTCGCGCATCGCGCATATTTTGCTCGACCTCCTGGCGGGTGCGGCCGGTCGAAACACAACCGTCGACGTCTGGCGAGTACGCCGAGTAGCCGGTTTCTGTCGGTTCAACCACGATCAAGTATTTCTTCATCTCTTGAGTCCTGCCTTTTTCAGAATGACATGCTCGGAGGTTTTTCGGCATCCTCGGCCCAGCGCCGTTCGATCAGTCCTCCCTTGGGCTGCGATCGAAGGCGGCAGGCGTCGAGCTTCACGAACAATTCATCCTTGATTAACCCTTCCGCAATCTGCGCCGCGCAACATGGCTCCGAGGTACGGTGACACGGCTACCTTTGCCGAGCGCCGCCTCTGGATCCGCGTCACGCCAAGCGGAGCCACTCGTCGGACGCGGCGTGCCTCGGGCCCTTCTGGAGAAAAAATATGTTTGACCTGTTTGACCTGATCCCGGAAGAAATAGACGCCGACCGCAGCCCGCAGCAAACCGGACCGGAGCCGGACGCGGAAGGTCGTGGAGGGACCGAGGGCCGGGACTTCAGCTTGTCCGGCGCGACAGACGGTCACGAGCCATTGGGCCTGACCGAGCGCGACCGAGAAATCGTTGCCGCAGTTCTCGCCGGCTATACCGAAACCGCGATCGCCGGCAGATTGCTGACGAGCGTCCAAGGTATCGAGACCACCCTCCATGAGATCTGCGAAAGGCTGGGGGTCGGCGACCGTTTGGAACTGGCCTTCTGGATCGCCAGCCGGCGGCTCAAGCCACCCCAGATCCCAAACTGAAGACTGTCGCTCTGCGCGCGTCTGCCAGGCAACGGCCTTCCTCAGCGGACCGCTTTCTTCCACTCTTCCCAATCCGCCGTCGTCGCCTTCACCATTTGTAGAGCCGCCTCATGCAGCCATTTGGCCGGACGCCCTTTCAAGTGGCGCTGAACGGCGTTGATCGAGCGACGGCTCCCAAGGTGCACGTTGGCGGTCTCCCAGCCTATGGCGTGCAACAGCCGCATTTCGTCCCGCTCCTTGGGCAGTGAAGTCAGCTCGATGTGAGAGCAGTGGGGAGCGAGGCGCCGGACGATCCAGCGGCCCTTCAACTCGACGAACGGGTCACGGCATCGCACCGCCGAGCGCAGCACTCTCTCGTAAAGGACCCGCTTCGAGCCTTCCCCGCCGCTCGCCCAGACGCACGCCGAGGGCGCGAGGGCCTTAGCCTCTCGGGCGACCCTGCTGCCATGAAAGTCCGCCAAGGCGACATAACGCTCCCGCCCGAGACTGCCCAGCCCCGCCACGCGGTGGCGCACTTCAAGCTCCAGATCCGGCTCCGGCATCATCCTCGCCAGCGCCTTCAGCGCGCTCTTGGGCGCCGGTTGCCTCAGGCGAGGCAGCGCCTCCATCTTCCCCCAGAACTGAGTGGGGTTGCGCAGCTCATTCACGGCCACGTGACGCAACCAGCTATGCTTCTCCTCCAGGACGAAGGGCTCCCCGCCCGCTGTCAGGCCCTCGCGATAACCGTCGAGGAGGGCGGCGCAAGCGTCCTGGTGCTTGATGGCCAAGTGCCCCGCGGCAATCGCCAAGTGGGCGCTGGTCGCCAGGCGCACCAAGTCGATCGTGTAGGGCACCTCGTGGACCTCGTCAAAGTCGTTGACGCCCCAGATCAGCCGTCCCTCGATGTCGTACCAAGTACCAAAATTCTCCACGTGCAGGTCCCCCACCGCCAGGACCGCCGGTGCCCGCCCCAAGTCCGGACAGGTCTCCTCCCAAAGTTCAAGCCAACGGTAGAAGGTGGCGCGCAGGAAGCAAAACAGGTCTTCCGCCATGCGCCGGTGCTTCAGCGAGAGGTCGGGCTTGATGATTGTAGTGTATTTCGAAAGCCACGCCTCGTATTCTCGAGACGCCCTGACGATGTTCATGACCGGCACCGCGATACGAGCCTTTCGTTCTATGACTCCGGAAGGTTATCCGCCCTCAGCAATCAAGTCTTGCCGCGGCTAATCTACCACGCTGAGACGCTGGAGGCAAATGGGCTGCGAGTGACAAGTGACGAGTGGCGAGTGACGAGCAAGAAAAACCTTCGCGCGCTGCGAAGAGGTTCAGGGTTGGTAGCACGGAGGACACGGGGTTGCACGGAGTCCTCTTCCTCTGTGTTCCTCTGTGCGCTCCGTGGTGAATTCTCTTTCCTTCGCCGCTCCGTCGAACATCACGGGTAAGATGTTCATACGTACGGGTGGGCCGCAGGCCCATGGCACTCAGAATGACAGGCCGACGATTGTCGCTGGCTTATGCCGTTCCGCGTAGAGAGTCCGGAAGCCAGCTTCAGATCTTCTCCAAGCGAATCGACCCGTCGCCCGTATGCACGGTAAGGGTAGGCCCGCCGCCGTTGAGCTTGCCACGAATGGTGGAACGGCTGAGCGACCCGGAAACGGTTACCGGAAAGTCGAGGGTGATGTGACCGTCGCCGGTGTGGAGGTCAAGCTCGGCGCTGAGGTCGGCGGGCAGGCGCAGGACCACGCTGCCATCGCCGGAGCGCGCGCTCCAGTCGGAAGCCATCTTGGACCCGGACGCCGCTTCCGCATCGATGCGCCCGTCGCCCGTTTCGAGGCGCATCACGTCGAAACGGCCGCGCACGCGAATGCCGCCGTCGCCGCTCTTGGCTTCGAGGCTGCCGTCGAGCCCCACGCCTTCGATTCTGCCATCACCGCTCTGGAGGCGCAGCTCGCCCTTAACATCCTCTACGGAGATGTTTCCATCTCCGGTGTGGATGTTGACGTCGTCCTGGCGGGGCACCTTCAGCTCCACCGACACTTGGCGACGTCCCACGCTCCAGTGCAGGTTCGGCACATGAACGTCCAGGTCCACGCTGTTTCCCGATTGTGACTCATGAATGCGCACATCGTCCGGGCCGATGCGCCAACCCTGGGTGGAGACACGGGCCTGGATTTCACTGCGATCCCAGACCGTCACCTCGACGTTGCCGTCATTGGTATCGACGCGCAGTTCGGGCTTGCCCGTCACCATGTAAGTCTTCGACCAGTCATCCGCCCGGGCCGCCACTGTCAAGACGGCAAATAGCAGAATCAGCCCTGCTGAGACCTTTTTCCGCATGAGACCTCCTCCGTGGCATCTGCCGGTACGCCGTTCCGCAGAAAAGGGGCGTAGCGTGCGCCCCGGCAGTCCACGTTATACATTGCGTCAGAAGTTGATTCGCATGTCATTCTGAGCACAGCGAAGAATCCCTCTTCAAATTCAAGCGGCCGGGACAGCCAAAGAGAGATTCTTCGCTGCGCCCAGGATGACATGCTCGGGGGTTTCCGGCGTCCAGTTATGACGTTGCGTATAAGACCCACACCTGCCCCTGACAATCGGGAATACGAAACCTCTGGCCGAGAAGTTCCGCTTATTTCCCAGAAGCAAGAAGCCAGAAGCAAGGGCCGTGGGCGGCTGGCTTCTTGCTCCTTGCCTTTTGATTTGCTTTTTTTGCCTTCTCATGTCTACCGTCTACTAGGTGCCCCGGATTTCTCACCACGAAGGGGAAGTGGATTGATTCATTGAAATCATTGATCCATTGACCGATTGAAGAGCAAAGGCAATGGGGCAATGAACCAATCCTCGCCCATTCGTGGTGAGAAACCCGGGGTAAGGAGAGCAGGCATGAGGCGCGCGGGTCCGATAGTCGCGCTGTTTGTGGTGTCGATCAGCCTGGCGGCGCTGCTGGGATACCGGCTGGCGCTGCGCAATCTGTCGCGCCCGTTCACTGAGCGGGGTGGGGCGACAGGCGGTGGGGCGAGCCGCGGGCAGCCGGGCCAGTCGATGGCGGGCTGTGTTGACTTCCACGACGCAGGCCAGCATACCGGCGAGACCACTTGCATTTCCGGCCGCGTGTTGCGCGTCTACGTGTCGCGCTCGGAGAGCGTTTTCCTCGACTTTTGCCCCAACTACCGGGATTGCCCTTTTTCGAGCGTGATCTTCGCCTCGGACCGAACCAAGTTCGGCGACCTGAACGCCCTGAACGGTCGCGAGGTCGAAATCCAGGGGAGAATCAGCATCTACAACAGCCGTGCCGAAATCGTAATCCGCGATCCGGAGCAAGTCCATGTGCTTCCATAAGCGACCCACTGGAACGGTTTCTGCCCTGTACCACAAATGCCGAGACTGTTTGCGGGGCACGAAGACCTTTCTTGCTCGCCACTCGCCACTCGCCACTCGTCACTCCCGGCCATTTTGGTTGCGGCCGACGGCTGCGCTATGCCTTTTGCTCTTTGTCTTTTGCCTTTTGCCTTGCTCTGCCGTCGGCGCCCACTCCGGCGATCAGTCCCGCCAGCAATCCTCGCCCGCCAAGCCCGACCCCGTGGCGCGCGCCGAAGAGGACCTGCGCCGGGCCACCACGCCCCGGGAGAGGTCGTTTGCGCTGGTCGAGCTGGGTCAGGCCTACTTTGCCAAAGGCGAAGAAGACAGGGCGGAGCAGCAGTTCAAGGCGGCGCTGGAAGCTGACGCCACCAACGCCGAGGCGCACCTCGAGCTCGGCCAAGTTCGTCTCTTCCAGCGTCGCGTCGCGCTGGCGGAGGCGGAGTTCCGCAGCGCCATCCGCGTGGCCCCAAACCAGGCGGCGGGATACGCGGCTCTGGCGGAGCTGCTGATCCAGACAGGGCGCAACGCGGAGGCGCGCGAGCTGCTGGAAAAGGCCGTGGCCCTCGACCCCAGCGACTGGTCGAGCGAGTATCAACTGGCAAAGGTGCTGGGCGACGCGGGGGAAGTGGGGAAGGCGCGGGAGCTGCTCGAGAAGGTGGTGGAAGGGAATCCGGACTTCCTGCCCGCGCGCGAGCAGTTGGGCCTGGAACTGGTGCGGCGGGGCGACCTGAAGGGTGCCACTGTGCAAGCCGAGGCCCTCATTGCCAAGCATCCGCAGGCGCCGGAAGGGCATCGCCTCATGGCGCTGATCTTGTGGAGGCAGCCGGATTTCGAAGCGTCGCTCGCCGAGTGCGCGATGGCCCTGGCCGCCGATCCGGACTCCAAGTCCATGCAGCTCCTCCAGGCGCTCGAACTGTGGGAGCTCGACCGCAAGAAGGAAGCGCGCGCGGCGTTTGTGCGGGCGGCCAAGGGCCAGCCGGCGCTTGCCAGCGCCGACGTCTTCTGCCGCCTGGTGGTGTGCGGAGCGCGGGACATCGCACTCGTGGACGACTTCTTGCGCAAGAACCGCTGGGCGCTCCAACCAGTAGACGGCAGACAGTAGACTGACGTAGGCTTCAGCACTCAGCTATCAGCCATCAGCAAAAGAAGCGAGGGTCGCACTCGCCTTCACGCTGAAGGCTGACGGCTGATGGCTTGTCCCTTTCAATCACGCAATGCCTGCGGCTTCTCCGGCACGGTCACTTGGATCAGCGGCTTGCGGCGACCGCCGGACTCGGCGGCGAGCAACGCCTGCAAGATCACTTCGAGCGCGTCGAGCCGGCGGGCATTACCAGTCTGGATCAGGTACGCGGCCATGCGCAAGAGTTGCAACTGGCGTGGCGAGTAGCTCTCAGTTCTTTGCCCACGCTTGCTTCGGCCGGTGGCGAGCATGTCCATGATGCACAAGCCCGAAACGCTGACCGCACAGTGCGGGCCGCCACCGGTGGGGTGCTCCCCGAACAGTTCGCTGAGCGGGACTCCCAGTGCGTCCGCGATCTTGCGTAGCGTCTTCGGCCCCGGCTCCACGCGCCGGTTTTCCACGCGCGACAGGTAGGAAGCGGCGAGGCCGGAGCGCACGCTCAGCTTCCTCTGGGTCATATCCTTCTCGTTACGAATCTGAATAATGCGCGACCCGATGCTCACGGCAACTCCTCCCCATGCTTTTTCCTCTCCCACATTAACATATCTGTCAAAAAAATACGCGCGAAGGGGCAAGAGGCTTGACATCGGTGTAAACTCAGCTAAAGTAGAAACTGAAAGAAGCGGAAAACGCGGAAAGGAGGCTTCGTGAAAGGCAAGGTCACCTGGAAGCCACTCGGACTTTCCGCAAAGAAGTGGCGGGATGGCGCCCACACGGGAGCCACACCTACTCCGAGGTTAACGACGTCCATTAGGTCCTTGCGGAGAGTCAAGCCAACGGAAACGGTTCAATTCGGCAAGGGACTTCCGGCAAGGGGACCTTTTAAGTAGTAGCAAACGGCGAGAAGAACTCGCCGCAGGAGGAATAAGCGGCCTCCGCGGAGGCCGCGCAATCATAAGCCCACCGACCCGTCCGGGAACGGCGCCATTCTTTCCTTCCCTTTTGGCCCAACAGGCGCTGAATCCCGGGCGGGTCTTTCCTTTTTGTTCAGTTCCCAGTCTTCAGTTTCTCAGTTGGCTGTCAGCCGTCAGCTATCAGCAGTCAGGAACGACCCAACGCAGGCTCGCTCCCCGCCTTCTTGCTGACGCCTGACGGCCACTGAAAGACTTTGTTGTCGATTCAGTTCTCGGTTTTCGATTCTCCGTTTTCAGTTAGCCGTCTGCAAGAGGCCGGGAGCGAGGCTGGTGGGGTCGGGCTGACGGCTGATAGCTGACGGCTGACAGGCCAGGTGACAGCTTACTGAGAACTGAGAACTGAAAAACTGAAAACTATTTTGAGGCCATCCCTCCGTGGGTGTGCCGCCAAGCCACCAGCACCTGCCGCCCCAGCAGGTCCAGCCCCATTATCAGAACCAGGAACTTGGTCAACCAACCGACGTAAGGCAG
>Ga0326728_10008864_pt1 | contig 24603 bp, 19 predicted proteins | sample MB3enrmetagenome_FD_207602 | JGI IMG/M metagenome (GOLD analysis project Ga0326728, IMG submission 207602) | Lab enriched peat soil microbial communities from McLean, Ithaca, NY, United States - MB31MN | ecosystem: Environmental > Terrestrial > Soil > Wetlands > Peat | place: USA: New York... | reverse complement strand
CAGGTTCGTCACCCTCACGTTGCCGCGCTGCCGCGGCAACTCCGACTCTATACGTTGAAACTGCGCCTCGGTGATCTCCACCTACTCACAATATCATGAAAACTCAATTAGTGTTAACACGCCCTAGAACCTCACGCCAGAAATGTGGGCTGATTCCAGCCACAGACACGTCCAACCAAAAATAAGCGTCCGAATAACTTTGTGGAACACCTCGGCCAAACTCGTAAAGGCTCCCGAGGCCACATTGCGCGACAGCATGGTTCTGTTCCGCTGGCTTGCAAAACCACTTTGCTGCTTGAACAAGGCCTTGTTCCGTACTCTTACCATCCACATGGAGGATGGCTACTAAACGGCTTTTTCCGATCCGGGGTCCCCACAGACAGGTCTTCGTCTGCGGGGTGGAAGTAAAAGCCACCTCGCACGACGTCGGCGATGTCAAGAAGGGAATCGAAAGCGATCTAAGCGATGGACCCAGTCTCTTTGAGAATCGAATAATCCAGAATCTCCGCGGCCACACCCGTCAAGCTCATCCGGGCCTTCTCCTTGCGTAGCGCCCGGCCGTGACATCGAATCCGGCAAAAGGTCGAAAGAGTGATCTCCGGAGGCAGTTCAACCAGAAATTCAAAGTCGTGCTCGATCAGCCCGCTATCGTCTGCGGCCAGATAAAAATACACGCCCCGGTTGCTCAAATCCCTGGTATAGGCTGGAATCTCGCGGTCACCTGCGATGACGGTGAGAGGTGCGCGAACCCGAAAACGCTGGATTCTCCGGCGGTCGTTTGTCGTTGCCGAACCTTGCGTCCTACGCACCATATGATTCAACAGGTCATCGACTGTCGTTGAATGTGATTTATATCACAATTGCCGACGCTGCGAGGTCGGGGAGCTTCGGAGTCCTTGTGAAAACGTTTCGCCGGGGCTTGCGGCATAACTTCGCTGGTTCGCCCACGCACTCTATGCAATCTCAGTGCCGTACTTATTGCTTGAAAACAAAGAGCTAATGGCCCCGAAAAATGCGAAGATGCAATTCCTTGCACACCATGTGAGTAGAAATTAGACACTTTGGTTTGCACGTCATCCTCTTGTCAGGGTTGATCGATCCGAGCAGGTTTGAGGCCGCTTTTCCGGCCATGACGGCAAACCAAGACTAAAACGGGCCATGGACGTTGGGGGAAGCTCTCGGAGGGAACGCTTCCCGCTGATCCATGACCCGGCCCGCGGCGAATCAGAGCCGAACAAGGAGATTTCGGCTTAAGCGGTACGCCGCTTTCTACGGTAGAGGGCGCCAGCGGCGGTGAGCAGGCCGCTGCCGAGCAGAATGAGGCTGCTGGGCTCAGGCACAGGGGCAGGTCCACCTATAAAGGTCTGCGGTGTCCCATCGTCGGTTCTTCCGCTGTATCCGTCACTGGTTGGCTCATAGACAAGGTAATTAGCGTAACTGTTCAGTTGGGTGGATGTCAGCGTTTTCGCATCGGACACGAAGTTCTTGGCATCGGTCAGTTCTGCTCCCGGTGATAGGTACGTCGCCAGGAACGCGTCGGGATTTGTTGGGTCGTCGCCCAACGCCCAGTCTGCCCAGTTGGCAGCGCCGCTCATTGTATTGTTGGCTACGTTCGCTACCGCCTGAGTGTACAAGTAAGCGAATTCTTCATCCAAGGTACCAAGTGAGCCGGCGGTAACGACATTAGCCGTCCACGTTTCATTTGGAGTCTGCTGATAGATTCTCTCATTGAAGCTGATGCACATCAGCGACAGATTCTCTGAAGGGCCGGTGGTTGGCGTGACTTTAAAGTCATAGGGGTAGGTATAAACCCCTCCGGAATTGTTCCCCCCGACACCGGTGAACTGCATAGTGACAGTGACGGGACTTGCGTAAGCTTTTAGCGGACTGAGCCAAGACAGAAAGCAGAACGCAGAGATGGCAAGAACAGTAAATACACCGAACTTCTTCATGTAGCCTCCAGGCACGCCTTGATGATCCGCCATCGTCTGGTGCAGGTTAATGGCCAAACGTAGAAAATTTAGATTCAACAACTTACGCGCACGCATCCTTGAGAATGCGCAAGAGTTTGCATATCTATTAGCCAAATGGGTTCTCTGTTTCGTTGCAGGAACCCCAATTGGGGATAGAAATGCTGGGAAAATGGAAGCCGCAGCATCAAGAGATCATGTGCTAAGGGCGGTGCTGACCTCTCTCGCCTACGCGACCGGTTGCTGGTGGGAAACAATGGTTTCCATTTTCGGCAATATTGTCTTGAGCTCCTTAGCAACAACCTGGACATGAGGTTCATTGAGCACGTTTCCGTGTTCGCCGGGGACGTCATGAATCTCCAATCCGCCACCCGCAAGGTTCCCCCAACCCAGCACCGAGTCCTCGTGTGTGCCCAAAAGCTCCATGCCTAAGTAACCGCGCTCAACTGCTCGCATAAGCGTGATTTTCCCTGGGAATGTCTGGAGTTTGTAATGCATCATGGCTCGCACATGAGCTTCTTGCACTTGATAGTAGCGAAGGCGGACGGGCAGGTCTCGACCCGCCAGACGGTACCCAGCAGAGGCTATATCTCGACCTCGCTTAAACAGCTGCTGCCGCCAGTGATCTCCCTTATAGATGACTTTGCGCACAAGATAAGGGACACCCTGCTCTCGAATTCTCTGCCACAACCCTCGCATTTTCTCAGTGGTCCCTACGCGCTTGCTGCTCCCTGGAGCGGAAGTGTCGAACAAGACGAGCAACGCCGGTTCCGAACCTTGCGCATAGAGCTGTTGTGCCATCTCAAAGGCAACAATCCCTCCAAAGGACCCGCCCCCGATAAGGTAGGGCCCTTGCGGGAAAAAGGACCGCATCTCTTTGATGTAAGCAGACGCCAGTTCCTCGATCGTAGTTTCAAGAACACCCTCCCTGGCTAGGAGCAGTGAGCGAAAAGCATAAAAGGGCTGGTCGGGCCCGAGAGCTTTCGCCATTGCCTCATAATTAAGCACACCTCCACCTACACCATGAATACAGAAGAAAGGGATACGGGAACCATTTGGCTGAATGGGCACCAGCGTAGACCATGTCTTCTGTTCCGCTGCCTCCGGCTGTTGTGCTTTGCGAATCGCGTCGGCGAGCCGGCGTACGGTGCGCGCTTCAAACAGGGCTGCAAGTTCGAAGTCCACCTGATAGATCTTTTTGATCTTGGCAAAAAGGCGGACACCGACCAGAGAATGTCCTCCTAAACCGAAGAAGTCGTCATCTAGTCCTACCTGCTCTACTCCGAGCAGGTCTTTCCACCAACTGGCCAGCGTACCCTCCAACCCTTCGCTTGCCGGTACCACACTGGGCGCAGTGGAGTCGTTTGCGTTTGACGATGCAGTTACGTCGCGAATAACGGGTTCTTCGAGAGGCCGGGAGACTGCGACCACAGCCAGCGGGGTACTGACCAGAAGAATCTGCGTCAAAGCTCGTGCGCCGTCGTGTGGTGCTATCCCAGGAAGGTTGAAGGATTCAATTGGCTGGTCCCTGCCGGGCAGAGCAGCATCGAGAGTTGCGGTATACTCCTCCGCGGCCTTTGTAGGATTGGTGATCCGGCGCATAGCGAAGCCCTCAATCTCCGCTAACACCTGATTCTCCTCATCTAAGAGTGTGATGTCGAAGGACTCAACCTCGCCACGAAGCAGATTTTCCCGGCGGGAGCGGATGTGGCTGAAGAACCTGACGGGCAATCGCCGGTAGACGCACAGCCTCTTGTAGGAAAACGGAAGGTAAAGATCGTCGGAGGACTCGTAGCCGTCAGTCAGATAGAGTGAACACCCTGTGGCCAGATCGAGTAGAGCAGGGTGCATGCGAAATGCGAAAGAATCCGCAGAGAATTTATCATCCAACACTAACTCTGCCAGGCCCTCGTGCTCGCCGATGCGCAGCCGCTTGAGACAGTGCCAGCGGGGTCCGAAGTCAAAGTAACGCTCCTGCTTGGTGCGGTGCTGTTCGTCGAAGACGATTTCACGTTCGTGGCAGCGTGCTGCGATGAATGTGCGATCGATCTGCGACGCCGGGCGCGACAGGCAAGGTCCGATGCGACCTGTGGAATATTCGCCCCAGTCGCCGGCATGCGCCAATACGGAGAAGCGGAAGCCGCCTTTCTTCGGCCCAGCTTCCTCTTCGCGTTTAAGCTGGACTCGCACCTCCCTGGATTCAGAAGCGTCGAACGTCAGCGGAGCGAGAAAGAACACATCCTGAAACTCGATCGGGCCCTGAATAGAACCGCGCGTGAAGGCCGCGGCAACCATTTCCAGATAGCCGGTTCCGGGGATAAGCGCCTTGCCGGACTTCAATCTATGTTCAGACAACAACCACTGCTGTTGCTGCGAAAAACGGCTCGAGTACACGATTTCCCCGGGCGATTCCAGGAGCCGTTCGTTCAGCAAAGGATGCAGAGAGGCGGAGCGTGCAGCCATTCCAACCTCGCGCCACGCGCCCCAGTTGATGACATTTACCGGATCTTCTCGGCTCAGCGCAAAAGCATCGAGAAAGGCATTGGCAGCCGCATAGTCCACCTGGCCCGCTGGAGGGAAGATGGAGCTGATTGAGGAGAATAAGACAAAGCAACTCAGCGGCACATTGCGGAGGGCCTCTTCCAGAACCAGGGTTCCACGCACCTTTGGATCGATAACCCTGGCTGCGCTTTCCGCAGTTTTCAGCATCAAAGGGCCGTCGTCGAGAACCCCTGCGGCATGAAAGACGCCGTCGATATGTCCGTAGTGCTCACGAGCTAGGGCGACGATTTCACGCATTTGATCGAGATTCGTAACATCTCCTTGAGCAACCAGCAATCCGCCCGCAATGTTTCGAATCTCAAGCAGCTTTCGAATCTTCTGTTTGTTGTCATCGGTCTGACTGGAGTCGTTCAAAGCGGCTTCCCACTTCGCTTCGGGCGGCATCGCAGAACGGCTTACGAGAACGAGCCGAGCGTTGAATTCCCGCGCCAGATGCTCGGCGACGACCAACCCTATGCCGCCCAGCCCTCCAGTGACGAGGTACACGCCTCGTAGCTGCAAGCGCCGCCGTTCTGGGGCGGCGGACAGATTCAACGGATCGAGCGTCTCAACAAACCGCTCACCGCCTCGAAACGCAAGGGTTGCATCGTTGCCTATGGATGCCATCTCGGCGACGATCTGGGCCGCGCACTCCGTTGCCTTACCGTGTTCAAGGTCCACATCGATACTGTGGCACGTAATTCCGGGAAGCTCTTTGGGGATTACTCGTGCCGGACCAAGTAACACTGCGCGAGCCGGATTGCGGACTGGTTCCTCTGAGACCTGCTGCAGCCGGTTTGAGACCAGAGCAATATCGATGTCCACGATGTCCTGATTGGCCAGCGCCTGGGCAAGATAGAGAGGGCTATAGAAGCTGCGATCCATGGTTTCCGCCAGTGGGAGTTCTGCACTTTCCACGGACCAGAGGTGGAGGATCTTCCTGGGCGAGTATCCGCTCTTGATGCTGTCGGCGACCAGCGCATCATAGTCATCGCGAACGCCCGGCCTGATCGTGTATCGATCCTTTTTCGATTTTTTGTAACCTAAACCCGCGGCGACCTGAATGACATCCTGCTTGTTCGCTCGAAGCTTCGCGCTGATTTCATCTCCCAGGCCAAGAGAGTCATTGAAAACGATCCACGTCCCCGCCGAGCTGGTCGATGCAGGAGTTACCTGTGCCGGCCTCCAGACGCGACGATAGAACGACAGGTTTTTGTCGTCTTCGGGGAGCGAAGCCTGTGCCGGCGTCGCCGCGAACTGTACTTTATCTGGTTCGATCCAACACTTTTTGTGCTCAAAGGGGTAAGTTGGCAACGGAACGCGATGAACGGAACCGGCCGGATTCAGCTTCGTCCAATCGACGCGTACGCCGGAAGCCCAGACCTGGCCAAGAGTGTGAAGCGCGCAGCGAAGGCCCGCGCTTGGCTCCCGCGGATGCGGAAGAGACTGAAATGCCCTTGCCGTTGTCCCGGCCTGCTGACGCGCCAAGGACGTGAGTGCATTGCCAGGTCCGGCTTCAATGAGAAGCCGATCCGGCTTGCGGAAAAGCTCAGCCAGGCAATCGGAGAAGCGAACTGTGTGACGCAGGTGGCGCGCCCAATAGCCTGGATCGGCGGCTTCTTCAGGCTTGATCCACGTTCCGCAGACATTGGAGAGATAAGGAATGCGCGGCGGCTTGAACTCGATGCTTCGGAGCCGCGCTTCGAATAGACCGAGGATGGGATTCATCATCTCGGAGTGAAAAGCATGCGAAGTGAATAGGCGGCGGCAAGAGACAGACTGCTTTGCGAGAGTCTCTTCCAAGGCCGCAATTTCAGGCGTTGGCCCGGAGACCACACAGATGCCTGGATTGTTGACTGCGGCTAGACAAAGAGTACCACTGAGTTTGAGGTCGCGCTCGGCGAGCGAGACCGCAAGCATCGATCCAGACGGAAGACCATACATCAGGTGTCCGCGGAAGGCGGCAATTGCGAGTGCATCTTCGAGCGAGAAGACTCCTGCGAGACATGCGGCCACGTATTCACCGATGCTATGGCCCACCATTGCTTCGGGCTCGACGCCAAGCGACATCCACCACCGTGCAAGAGCGTACTCAATCGAGAAGAGGGCGGGCTGGGTGAGCCAGGTCTCATTGAGCCTTTCCGCCGCAGCGTCTTTTTCGCCTTCCGATGGATACAGCGCCTGACGCAGATCGAGCGCGAGAGGCTGCATGAGTTGTTCAGCGCAGAGGTCGAGAGCTTCGCGAAAGGCCGGCTCGTTCTCATAGAGATCGCGGCCCATATTGACATACTGGGAACCTTGCCCAGAGAACATGAAGACAACACTCGGTGGGGTCTCCATGGCAAGGCCGGAGGCCAAGGACTTGCGCTCTCCCTCCGCAAACGCCCTTACTGCCTCTCGCGAATTCTCGAGGACCAGTGCGCACCGATAGGGGAACGCATGCCTGCCGACCTGGCTGGTGAAGGCAACGTCTGCCAGATCTAGCTCAGGATGCGCTTGCAGATGGGTGGCAAGATTGGTGACCATCCGGTCAAGAGCGCTGTCGGTCCTAGCGGAAACAACCAACAGTTGATAAGGCTTTGCCGGTTGCGCTTCAACTGGCCGCGGAGCTTCTTCGAGCACAACGTGTGCGTTGGTGCCGCCGATACCCAAGGACGTGACGCCTGCGCGCCTGGGTGACCCGGTCGAGGGCCAACTCTTGAGTTGGCTGTTGACAAAAAACGGGCTTCCTTCCAATTCGATGTGGGGATTCAGATTCTGAAAATGAAGGCTGGCGGGCATTTGGCTATGCTCGAGGGCGAGCACAGTCTTCATCAGGCTGGCGACGCCCGCGGCGGCATCAAGATGGCCGACGTTGGTCTTGAGTGATCCGATTCCGCAGTAGCCGCTCCGGGCTGTGAATTTGCGAAATGCTTGCGTAAGAGCTCTGATCTCGATGGGATCGCCGATGACCGTCCCGGTTCCGTGCGTCTCAACGTAGGAGATGTCCGCGGCATCGATACCAGCGAAATCCAGGGCTTCGGCAATGACCTCGGCCTGGCCTTCAACGCTCGGGGCTAGATAGCCCACCTTGCGCGCGCCATCATTGTTAATTGCCGATCCCAAAATGACGGCTCGGATATTGTCGCGATCTTCAAGTGCGTCTTCAAGGCGCCGCAGTACGACAATCCCTAGGCCACTTCCAAAGACAGTTCCGCTCGATGCTGCATCGAAGGAACGGCAGTGGCCGTCGCGCGAGAGAATCTCTCCCTCGCGATAGATATAGCCCTGACCATGCGGGATTTCAATGGTAACTCCACCTGCTAGGGCCAGGTCGCACTCGTAATCGAGCAGACTTTGGCAGGCAAGATGAACCGCCACCAGGGAAGTGGAGCACGCGGTCTGCACGTTAATGCTGGGTCCGCGCAGGTCAAACTGGTAGGAAACGCGAGTAGCCAGAACATCTTTGTCGTTGCCGGTTTGCTTGAGTTGGAATAAGCCCGCGCTCTGAAGCAGGCGCCGATTGGCAAGCAGGTTATGGATGAGGTAAGTGTTCATGCCCGACCCGGCAAAAACTCCGATCGAGCCATCGAAGCGTTGTGGAGGGTGGCCGGCATCTTCAAAGGCCTCCCACGCACACTCAAGGAAGTGCCGGTGCTGTGGATCCATGATCGAAGCGTCTCTTGGACTCAGGCCGAAGAAGGATGCGTCGAACATGGGAACATCGTCGAGCACCGAGGCCCTCTTCACATAGTCCGAATTGGCCAACTCTTCCTTACTTACTCCGGCGGCCAGCAGGTCGGCGTCGGAGAGGTAGCGGATGGACTCGACTCCATCGCGCAGGTTTTGCCAGAACTCTGAGATATCGCGAGCGCCAGGAAAGCGTCCCGCCATGCCAACGATCGCGATTCTAGAGGGCTTTGTCATTTCTTGCCTTTCAGTGCTGTCGAGCCAATCTGCGGCGTTGTGCGCGGTCCGAAAACTGACCCTGCGATTGAGTCCCGGCAAGGTGTTTGGCCAGCGCACTCACCGTAGAAAACTGGAACAAGTCTACAAGTGAAATCTCACGCCCCAGCGCCTCTTGCAGTTTTACCTGCACCTCCGCCACGGTTAAGGAGTGAGCGCCGAGGTCGAAGAAGTTATCATTCACACTAACACTGGGAATTCCCAATGCATCTTGCCACGCGGCTGCTACGATGCACTCGATTTCATTGCTTGGTCGGTTGCTGGATTCGTTTCGGGGCTGACCTGTGGTTGCGCAGACGGCGACGCCTGGCGGCGAAAGTCTGAGCAGAGCTTTGCGATCGATCTTTCCGTTGTCAATGAGCGGCAATTCAGGAAGAAAAACGAAGGCTGAAGGAACCATGTAATCGGGAAGCTTCGATTCGAGTACGCTGCGCAGGGTGTCGGCCGCCTCCGCTCCAGTAGCCCCCTCGGCCACCAGATAGGCAACCAGCCGCTTGTCGCCCTCCCTGTCTTCTCGAGCTACGACCACAGCTTGCCTGATTCCGTTGCATTGCTCCAGTACGGCTTCAATCTCGCAGGGTTCTATGCGATGGCCAATTGTCTCAAAAGGACTGTCAGCGATGCTTTCGAATATCCGGGCCAGGTGTGCGAGAACGCGTGCGGCGGTCGCCTTGCTGTAGCGGCGAACGTCATATTCCATCCTGAGCCTCATCGCGTCGTCGCCAAATGCCGATAGGGCAAGTGGAAGGCCGATGTGTTCGTACAGCGTGAAATCGCGTTCCCGCCAGCGCGGCTGGGAATTCACGAGTGAGGTATAGAACCGGTGATTCTCAAATACGCCGAGGCTGTTAAATAACGGCTGTGATTGTGGAAAGGCACTTACGCGTTTTATCTGGGTAAGAGGTGTGTAATCATACTGCCTAAGATTCACCCACATCCATTCCGCTTGCAGGTGCTTCAGCTTTTGAGCAACCTGCGTAGCAGGATCTACAGCCACGCGCGCGGGTACGGTGTTCAGAAACAAGCCGACGATCGATTCGGTATCCGGGACAGAACTCCCGCGGGTTGTCCTGACCGCGCCAAACAGGACCTCCGGGTCACCGCTGAATCGGCCGAGCAGGATTGCCCAGGCCCCCATGACAATCGTGTTCAGGCTTACGTTGCACTGTCTGGCTATGTCCCGCAGCCGGGAAGTAACCTCCTCCGAAAGCTCGATTTCGATTTCACCGTGAATTGAGTTTTCTTTCGGAAGCCCATCGGGATCACAGGGAAGCGGTGTTGGTGCGGTTAATCCGCGGAGCTTATTGCTCCAAAATTCATTGGCACCTGAGAGGTCAAGATGCTCGATCCACTGAATGTAGGGCTTGTAGGGAAGCCCGGATGACCTGTCGAGTTGAACACCGTTCAGAAGGCTGTCGTAGAACTGTTCGACCTCATTGAGAATAATGACAGATGCGCGACCATCGAGAAGGATATGGTGGATAGTCCAAACAAGCCGCACTGGACCAGTGCCCGATCCAAAGAACGCGAGGCGCAGCAGGGGAGGCTGCCTTAGATCGAAGCCGCGCCGCCGGCCGGCCTCCAGAAATGCAGAAAATGTTGCATCATCCCATGAGTGGTGATGTTCGACCTGTATTGGGACTTCATCGTGAATCTGTTGCACCGGTCCCTGGAATCCTTCCCAGCGGAAGGATGTACGAAGGGCTGGGTGCTTATCGACTACTGCCTGCCAGGCCCTTTCCAGGGCAGGGATATCCGGGGACTCTTTGTTATTTATAACGATTTGTTCAATGTCGACGCCACTGTGCTCGGCCACCAGATGATGAAACAACATGCCTTGCTGCATGGGTAACAAGCCGTACTTCTCCACGATCATCTGCAGGGCCCCTTTCTTCAAACTAGATATGCCGGAACTCGCAGATTCTGTGGTGCTTATTGCTTGCAAAAGCTGCCATTGACGATGGCGATTTTGCGTCGCGCCTAGATCAATTTGTTCGGGGCCCGAGGTGCTTTATCGCGGTCCGGGCGAGGTTTTTAACGAATTGGGGTGGCATTATGGTACGATGTTGCGCCGACAATCGCAAACTTTGATTGAACTGATGGCCCGCCCGCAAGCTCCACGATGTTCGGCATACACCGCGCTGATGTGCGCCAAGAGCGCCGCGTCGCTCAGATGACGGCGGCTGCCATCTTCCGCCGCCGCGCCACGTGTTGGAGAAAACCGGAGACGCTCACCCTGAGCACCCGGCATTGCACACAAATCGGCCAGACCCGCCGATGGCGTTCAATGAAGGCATACTTCACTTCTGGCCCTTGGCAAAGTATGACCATTTCCATCTCGACGAGATTGGAATCGCGGGCAGACCGATTGGCAGCGGTCCGCTCATGGCAAGCTATGCGCTGGTCGCCTTCGGATACTGCTGTCTCTTGCTTGCCTTCCTCGGCCTCGACAAAAGAATGCTTCCTGCCTGGGCTGTCTATCTGGGCCGCATTTCTTATGGACTGTACGTCTTTCACCTTCTGGTCCTGGACGGTCTCAAAGACATCTTCATTCGCTTGCTCCACATTCCCCAGCTAAGCGGAACCATGATGCTCCTCAGGGCAGTCGCAGGGCTCGGCTTGACCATCGTCCTGGCGTCTGTCTCCTATCGTTACCTTGAGTCGCCCTTCCTCCGCATCAAAAAACGGCACGGGGTCATTGAAAGCAGGCCTGTCTAGCGGCTCGCCCCTACCGTCCCTTAGCGGCTTTGGGATTTGCGGACATGCCAAAGCGCCGAATTCTTCCCTTCATCAGGACTAAGCAGCAAATCTCAATGAAAACGGCCTGCGGATTTGCAACGAGCGAGCTGGTTGCCTGTACGTGGAAATCGAGAGCCAGCCGACGTTGGATTCGCAGCACCCGCTGGATCATGGAGAGCTCATCGGAATTCCCAACACTCCAGCCATCATTCACTCGATGCTCCTTGAGGTCTGCAGACGATACAGGGACAAGCGGCCAGAAGGTTTTGCTCTGGACCCCGTTGACGCTGAGCCCAAGTCTTGGAAAAACGTCTTCTTAATTGAATATTGCGTGGCCTGCTCAGTTTGCCGAGTCTGCCGATTGGGTTCCGTAGGGTCGATCCTCGTTACCCAGCAGGGCATGCGGAACCAAAGTTGCGGGCAGGAAGTTGTCTCCGGGGCGATGGCTATACATTTACTTCGTGTAAGATAAGACTAATTCGGTGAGTGGCTCTTGGCTCCGGAGAAAATGCTTTGTTCCTCATCGAGGGCTAATTGGCTCCTGAGACCATGTCCGCTGAGGGCTGTTCCGGAGCCAATCCTCCACCTCTCTTTGCCCAGTTCTGCGTTGCAGCTACTTAGGACTTATGTCTCAGCATCCAGGCAACACCAAAAAGCAAGGCACTGCGATCCTCATCGGAGCAGGTCCTGCCGGGCTTACTGCCGCGATCGAGCTCCAGCGAGGTTCGGAGATCAAACCCATTTTGATCGAGGCCAGCCAGGATATCGGAGGCCTCTCGCGGACCGTTCGCCACCGTGGGAACCGCATGGATATTGGTGGCCATCGCTTCTTCTCGAAGTCCGACCGGGTGATGAAATGGTGGATCGACATGCTCCCCGTCGAGCGTGGCTCAAACGAGGGCGCCGAGTTGCGCTATCAGGGCCAGCAACGCAGTGTTCCCGAGCCGACGGTGGCTCCAGATCCTCAAAATGAGGATCTGGTGATGCTGGTCCGCCAGCGAAAGAGCCGCATCTATTTTCTGCGCCGCTTCTTCGACTATCCGATTCGGCTTACCGCGTCAACGTTCAGGAACATGGGTTTGGTTCGCACGGTTCGCTGCGGCCTGAGTTACATGCGCACGGCGCTGCTACCTCCGCGCGAGGAGCGCACCCTCGAAGATTTTCTGATCAACAGGTTTGGAAAGCAGCTTTACCTGACCTTTTTCAAATCGTATACGGAAAAGGTCTGGGGCGTACCTTGTCACGAACTCAGCGCCGAATGGGGCGCACAACGCATCAAAGGACTTTCTCTGACGGGCGTGGTGACGCACTTCCTGAAGAAGACCTTTGGGGCGAGGGGATCCGCCGACATTTCTCAGAAAAAGACCGAAACTTCGCTGATTGAAAAGTTTCTCTATCCGAAGTTGGGTCCAGGCCAGCTTTGGGAACACGCAGCCGGCGTGGTTCGCAAGGGCGGCGGCGAAATCCATTTCGGCATACCTATCGACCGTGTCCGCCTTGATGGCGCCAAGGTGATTTCCGTGGAAGGAGTTGACGAGTCAGGACGCCGTGTCGTCTTCACAGGCGATTACTTTTTCTCGACGATGCCGGTCCGCGATCTGATCCGCGCGATCGATCCCCCCGTTCCAGCCGAGGTGGCGGAAGTTAGCGAAGGCCTGAGGTATCGCGACTTTGTCATCGTTGGACTGCTCGTCAAGAAACTCATAGTGACAGAAAAGGATGGCGCGCCGCTCAAGGACAACTGGATCTACATTCAAGAGCCGGACGTGATGGTAGGCCGCCTTCAGGTTTTCAATAACTGGAGCCCGTGGCTGGTCGACAGCGAAGACAAGGTGTGGATCGGCCTGGAGTACTTTTGCAACGATACCGACCCCTTGTGGAAGCTCTCCGACGAGGAGATGACGAGATTCGCCATTGGTGAAGGCGTCAAGCTTGACATCCTGGCTGCCGAGGATGTGGTGGACGCACATGTGGTCCACGTGCCGAAGACTTACCCGGCGTACTTCGGCAGTTACAATCGCTTCGAGGTGATCCGCAACTACACCGACCGCATCGAGAATCTTTTTCTCATCGGCCGCAACGGCATGCATAAGTACAACAACCAGGACCACTCGATGCTGACTGCCATGACCGCCGTGGAAAACATCGTCAACGATATTCGAAGCAAGGACAATATCTGGGCTATCAATACGGAAATGGAGTACCACGAGAAGAAGACCGAGTAAGCAACCCGGTTCATGTCGATTTACAGCAAGACGCTGCCGAACACACTTTTTGCCGGTCTCACTTGGCCGGCCGCTTCATCCGTCCGATACTCATGTGGATGGCGTGAAAGCACGACAGTGGCAGGCCGGCTATTCCCGGATGGTTCCCGGTCAGTGCGCGGAATGTTGCACCCAGGCGGGTACGCGGCTCGAGCCAGCCTGGAGACCTGCCAACCCCTTTCGCGACCTTTCTTGCTGCCAGGACATAGGGGGAGACGTCCGTTGCAAGATCGAGGAGAAAGCGCTGGATGCGGCTTGGCTCCCGCGAGACCTCCCAGGGCTTGCGCCCCAGGCCGTGAATGAGCGGCGGGAGCCCGCGGAAGAGGTCGAGCACACGATGGAGCGGCTTGTAGCCTGACGACCCCGCGCACTGGGCGATGTGGCGCCCCCGGCGAATGCACTGGTAGGACACCTGGCCGAACTCCTCGCTTTCCAGCAAGGCGACCAGGAGCCATCCATCATGCTGAGCTTGCACCGGCCGCTTTTCATAGGGCAAAGCCTGCGCCTCGCGGTAGCGTGGGTCGTGGGTCATCTGCAACCAGCGCTCCAGCAGCGGGCGATGCGCCTGTGTGGCGCGAATGAAGCAGTTGTTGAAAAGCCCAACTGGCCGCGCGGAGGGCATACCCCACAGATGGCTCACGGGAATGATCCATGGGCCCCACTCCTGGGCAAAGAGAAGATCGTCGTCTGGAAACTCGCGAAGCATCGATGAAATGGGCCGAGTAACGATGATGTCATCGTCGAGCCAGAGCACCTGGGAACTGCCCTGATTCAGTGCCTGGAGCATGACCCAGGGCTTTGCGTCCCAGCCGGTCACGCCCGGAGGCCGCTCGGTGGAGAGGATCACCTGGGGCCTGCGTCGGGCCCAGTCGCGGAGATAATCCGGCGCGTCAGGCACTGTGAGGTGCAGCGAGACATCCCGATCCGCAGCGCACAGGGACTCTGCCATGAAAAGCAGGCTGTCCATGGCCACTGCGCGATCCTCGAACGCGCAGACGCGAAGCGTTGGATGGGGATCTTCCAATTTCAATCCTCCACTACGTACGTTTCGAATTCCTTACGATATTCTCCCCAGAGCGCATGGTCGAACTTGCCTTCGGACGAGAAACATTTCACGGCGGCATAGGACATGGTTAACGTGAGATGCGTGTCGTCGTGCGCAAAGAGCCCCTGACGGCCAAAGGTCAGAACGCCTTCAAGTGGCAAACGGGCTGTTACCAAGGCTATCACTGCCGAATAGCTGAGAGTTTCCGTTTATAGCGGATTTGTTCTCCAAATAGCTCCGACATCCGTTCCATCAACTAGCTCCTAAACGTTCTTTGGCCGTGTTTCGCCGCGCGCATTCCGCAACGAGGCCATGAGCGATTGAGTGCGGCCTCTGGTCTGGTTCGCGAGTTGCTGGCGAGGAATCAGTCCTCGACGGCGTCGGATTTGAATTGTTGCCGGCACTCTGCCCAGCGTTCATGGTCAAAAATGCCCTCGGGTGATAAGCAATCTGCTGCCGCGTAAGCCATGGGTAAGGCATGGTGTGTATTGTCATGCGCGAACAACCCCTGGCGGCCGAATGTCAGCATGCCGTCAATTCCATTAATCCAATCATCCATTCGGGAAAGGTGGGTGGCATAATCCTGGAGATATACGGGGTACGCCTGCCGCAAGCGGCGCGTGACCACTTTCAAGACCCGGGCGGTTACTGGAAGGCCAGCGCGACCCATCCATTCGCAAAGGCGATCGCCCAGTTCACCATCGCTCATGTCCCACTCGGGGCGTCCGGGATCCGAAGGGAGCTCAGCGCAGAGCACGGTCCTGCCGCGCGGTTCCGTGGCATTGTTGAAGTTCTTCGGCTCCGAAAGACGGGAGATGGGGATCGACTCCTCGGGAAAATAGTAAGCGTCAAACCTGCCAAACCGATCCTGCTCCAGCACAAGGTAGATCAGAATCATTCCCCGGTAAGTAATACTCCGGGAGGAGTCGAGAACCTCACGAGGAGGTTCCGGATGCACCCCCTGCACCAGCACGCTGATCGGGATAGTTGACCACACGATTCCAGTCGGGATCTCGAACACCTCTCCGCCGAGCTGATACCGCACTGCTTTGATACGGCCGTTCTCCCGCTCGACACCCAGGAAGCGGGCGCCGAATTTGAAATCCGCGCCAAGCTTTTGCGCCTCATCGCAAAGACATTCAGTGAATTGACCAAACCCGCGCCGAGGGTAATAGAATCGGCCTGCATGCGGCGGCCTGAGGCCTGGGATCTGTGCTGAAATCTTGCGCAGTATTTTTCCAATGGAACTGCCCGTCACGCGCCGTTGCGCTGCCATGACATCCAGTTTTTCGGGAGCAACACCCCAGATTTTCCGCGCGTACGGGAAAAAGAAATCCCTGCAAATCGTCCGTCCCAGTCCTCGCTCCAGCACGGTCGCAAATGTCGGTGTGCCGGAACTGCTCTGCGGCAGGAGTTTTCGGGCCGTGTCTCCAAGCACGCCTAGAGCAAAACTTTTGGGAAGCCCGAACAGCAGGTCCATCGGCTTCAGTGGGAAATGGATCCAATGTCCCCTTAAGAGGATTCTGCCATGTCGCACCTGGTAGAAGAGGTCTGGACCCAGGAGCCTGCGAAGGTCCTGCATGATCTCGGCCGGAAGTTTAGCAAAGAGCCGGTGACTGCCGTAGTCGCAGTAGACGCCGTCGAGTTCGAAGCTTCCGGCGTTTCCTCCTGCCTTGCTTTGCTGTTCGAGAACCGTCACGCGGGCGGTCCCTTTTTGCATCAGCCTTAAGGCTGCGCCTACGCCGGCGGGGCCGGCTCCGAGAATCACGACGTGTGGGCGAGCGGAAAGATCTACCTTTTCTTGCACGAAAAAATCCCCTTGTTCCATTTCATTGTTCCATTTCATTCACAGCGATCTCGAATGACGCACCACAGTGCCCAACACGTTACTCAATTCCGTGACGTGCCCGGGGCTGGAAGCTCCGAAGATGATCGAATCAATTCCTGCAAGAGAAGACAGATAGCGTGCCGCGTCCGCGGGCGTCACATAGCCGGCTGCCAACACACTCATGGCTACCATGTGACAGGGGTACTCTTGAAGCAGTTGCTCACATCGCTCGCGCGAGGGATTCATCTGGAAGCCCGCTGGATTGAAGGGCGCCATAATCACAGGTGCTTCGAGCCCTATGTCGCGGAAGTAACTCATGGTGAGTCCGGCCGACAGAGTGCAAAAGGCCGGGCAGGCGCCAAATTCTTCTTCGATGTTTCTCGCGAAGAACTGCACCACCTCTTTGGCGCGGAGCGCCGCCAGCATGTCGGTCAAGGAATTGTGCAAGAACACCGACTGCACATTCAGCCCTTTGAACGGCAGGAGCTCTATTTTGATCAACGCCGCCAGAATCGCCAGCAGGTCCCTCGTGACTACCCCAGTTCCCGCTCTCAGCCCTATGGCCAGCCGCTCCCCCCACGTGGCCTGCTTCAGCGTTTCCTCAATCATGGAAATAGCCCCGCGCTCGTTGGCCATGCGGACGTATTTCGCCATGTAGGGAAGCAAGATGTGGAGATGCAGGCCGGATGAAAGTTCTGAATCCCGGCGCAGCGCCTCCGCGATGGCCCTGGCGCGTTCGTGAGTCGAGAGCATCAACCCGGAAACGCCGGCTCTAAATGCCGTGCGGACAAGCGAGATCACGTTCTCGGTGCTGCTGAAGTACTGCTCCGTAGCCACGCCTCTGGCCGAAGACAGGTGGTTCACACCAAAGAATTGGTTGTGCCCCAAAATCAATTTGTCCGCAATTTCCATTCGCTTGTCTCACAGCCCGGTCAAAATTCTCTATCCAGATCAACAGTGGCTCCGTTCTCGCCTGCCGACTTATAGAGACAGTCAATCACATGCTGAACAGTCCACGCACTTCGCACGTCATTCTCGATTTCGCTTTGTCCACGAACGGCGCGGAGGAAGGCTTCGTCCTGTTTCGTGTAGAGCGGACCTCCGATATCTGCAGTCTGGCCATTTGAAAGCTCGGGTTTTGACATGGATGTCCATCCTTCTCCGTACCCGCCGGAAGCCTTGCGAAGGAATAGCCGAACGGTGTCATCATCCACGGTCAGCGTCCCGTTTTCACAGGTCATTTCCAGCGAAGTCAGCATCAGACGATGCCCGTCCACGCTCCAGGAGGAGTCCAGCGAACCGATGGTGTCGTCTTTCCACGAAAACAAGGCCTGAGCAAAATCCTCGACCGTTCGAGAATAGTAGCTGTTGGATCGCAGATTGACGGAATGAGGCGTTCCGATCATCCAACACATGAGGTCGACCGCATGGATGCCCTGCGCGATCAACACACCGCCTCCGGACTCCTTGCGGGAGTACCGCCAGCCCTTACCCGCCTTGTAGTTCTGTGAAACTTTCGTGGCGCCACGGCACGCAAGCACTCGTCCCAGGACTCCCTGCCTCACAATCTCACGCGCCTTGGAAAACGTCTCCGCGTAGCGCATCATGTACCCTACCATGCCGATCTTGCCCGTCTGCTTCAAGAGTTCGACGAGGGGTTTAGCGGCTTCTGCTGTCAAGCAAAGCGGCTTTTCTATAAAGACATGGCACCCCTTGCGCACGCATGCCGCGGCAATCTCAATGTGGGATGACGGTGGTGTGCAGATGAAGACCGCGTCGAGCGGGACCGCATCCAGCATGTCCGCATAATTCTGGTATGCGGGCAGATTCGAGCCGAGGGTCTCAAACCAATTGCGAATTGTCCGGTTCGGTTCGCAGATCGCAGCCAGCTGCGATCCTTCGATCGCGTTTGCGAGCGAGGCGTGGAGCATGCCCATCTTGCCCAACCCAATAACGCCACAGCGAATATTTGCACTCATGGATTACCCAATGTGCGCCCAGCGTCTGCGCCTCGTTCAAGCACGGGATTTGAATGATCAAATTTGTCGGGTTGGTGGGACTCGCCGAGTCTTTCACCGGTCTGTCTGGAGAACCACCTTACCTGGTCGAAAGGTTCGAGCTTACCTCTTTTCCGTCCGGGAGCAGCTTGCAAACCAAAACATCGCCGCCGCCCAGGGTTCCCCTAAACCTGAATCTCCTTTTTCGGCACCGGTTACGCGGAATTATATCAATCCTGAGACAGATTGCGAGGCCAAGAGAACGTTTGCCCCGCAAGAGCCAGCGTTTGTGGAGTTACAGCCGGGTGATTCGCTACCGTCCTTGCCTCGCCTGCCTCATCGAGAGCCCTCCAAATCAATTTCTCCGACACCTATCCATCCTCCTTCGCAAAAGGGTTAGTTACTCCACGGGCGTTGTGCCGACCTTGTCCTGGAATGCGGGAAGGCCGGGCAACGGCTTGGTTTGGGCAGGCGAAGCGCGCCCGGCGCCATAGGCAACGATCCCCGAGAGCAAGCCGCCGATGGTGCTGATGGCTTCAAAGACCAAACCCGCTGCCGCGGTAAGCACCGGCGGGGCGCCAAAAGGCGCCATCAGGCCGACGAGTGCGGCCTCGCGCACTCCAATTCCACCTTGAGTGACGGGAAGAAGCGCCGAGATTTTGGCTAGCGGCCAGGCGAAAAGCCAGACGCCGAATGCGATATGAAGCCCGCAGGCCACCCCCAGCCAGCAGTTCATCCCTACCTGGGTAACCTGCAGGATCACGCCCAGACCCAGGCTGAGCAGCACACGATCCCTGCGGCCGTAGGTCGATTTCCCGGCGCGGCGCAACTTGACCATGATGCGCCGGACCTTGAAGGGAAACTTGCGCACCGGCATGGCGAGCAGAACTCCCGCGGTCAACAGGCCGGCGACGGCGAGCGCGCCCGCGAAGGCCAGGAAGACTTTGCGGCTCTGCGGGTCGAGCGACCTGGGCAGCAGCAGCGCGCCCGCGGCCGCAATTGCTCCCAGGCCGATCACGTCCTGGACGCGGTCAATCAGGCTGCCCAGCACGACTGCGGCTTTGGAGCGCGAAACCGTAAACGCCAAGGCTCCGCGAACCACGTCGCCGCCAACCAGGGAGGGAAGAAATATATTGCCGAATTGTCCCCCATAGTAGCAGCGAACCGCCTGCCGGAATGAGAGGCCCGCGCCCGCCGCGTTGATGAGCATGCGCCACTTGACGACGCCCAGAAGATTCAGCACCAGCCAAAAGCCCAGCAGCCCCAGGCTGAGCGAGGCCGGTATGCGCCTGATCGCGGACCACACCTGGTGGAAGGGAAGGAAGGTAAGCAGTAACGCCAGGATCAGCGCGCTTCCTCCCAGCCGGAAGAGCGGGGAATTCCAGAACCTGGGCTTGGGAGCGGAGTGCGCCTTGCCTGCGGCCACAAGGGTCATGGCTGGGGTCCACCTTCGGATTCCGGGGGTGCTTCGACCTTGCCGGACGGCCCCAAATCGCTGTGGCTTCCCCGGCCGTTCCGGTTCGCGGCGTCAGCGATCTCCATGCGGCGAACCCGATAGGTTAGTTCTTCAAGGAGCTTGCGATTGAAACTCAGCAGATCGGCTACAACTCCAATGAGCGAAACGATAAAGCCCACAATGATCAGGATGGCGGCCAGGATCAGCGACTGCACGTGACCCGTTCGCTGGCCAACGTGAATCAGATAGAGGAATCGCAGGCCGGGAATCGTCCCCAGCAAAATCATGCTGATTCCTATCATCAGGAAGACCCGTAGCGGCCGGTACATGGTGTATATCCGCAGGATCGTTATCCCTGACTTGCGAATGTACTCCGGAATGCTCCGCATCAGCCTGGAGGGACGGGTCTGCGGATTGATGCTGACCGGAACGAACTGAACCAGCGCGCGCCGGGCACCCGCCTGCATCAGGGTTTCGAGCGTGTATGAGTACCCGCTCAGAACATACGTGCGCAGCGCCGCTTCCCTGGTCAAGGCACGGAATCCGCTGGTCGCATCCGGAGTATCCAGGCCGGAAGCCTGACCGATGACCCAACTGCCAAGCACCTGGAGCTTTCGTTTCAAAGAGGAAAAGTTCGGGAGAGTCCCTACCCGGCGATCGCCGATGACGACTTCGGCCGTACCCGCCAGCAGGGGCGCCACCAGGCGGGGAATGTCCATTGCCTCATACTGGTTGTCGGCGTCGGTGTTGACGATGAAGTCCGCCCCCTGGCGCAGACAAGCGTCCAGTCCGGCCGTGAATGCCGCGGCCAATCCCCTGTTCCTGAGAAAGCGCACGATGTGATGCACACCGGCGGCCCGCGCCACTTCGGCGGTGCCGTCCACGCTGCCGTCGTCGATAATCAGGATCTCAATCTGATCGATCCCCGGAATCTCCCGAGGCAGCACCGCAAGAGTCTCCGGAAGCGTTGCTGCTTCGTTAAAACAGGGAATCTGAATAATCAGTTTTTTCATGGTCACCGCGGTTGAAACCTGGCGACATAAATATCGCCGCCGCCCACCGTGCCTGGGAATACTCTTATGATCTCAAATTTTTCCCGGATCATCGCAGCCAAAGATGGCCGCCAGCTCTCAAGGTACCTGGGAAAAGTGGTTACCACCCAGACAGGCCGGCCCCGGGAACAAATAGCCTGCAGTTGCTCTGCTGACTCCACGCTCTCCCACGGTTCCGCGTAGTACTCGAGAATAGGGAATGTAGTTGCACCGGCTGTGACCACGGGTTCTCCGTTTTGCCGCTCCGCATCCACAAAACGGATTGCGGACTCAAAATCCTGCTTGGGATACCTATAATTGCGCACCAGAGAGAACGCTGAGCCGACAATAAGAATCGTTGCCAGAGCCGTCGACAATCCTCGCGCCAGTCGGATGTTGGCCCCGGCAGAGCCTTCGGGCAATCGCGCCAGGAGCCATCGGGGAAAGACCACCAGGCCCCGCACCACAAATAGAATGGCAAATCCAATGAGGGAGAAGTAGAAGCGGGGATACATTGTGCCGCGACCCAGGATGGCTCCGATTGCCGTAAGAGCTACGGGAAACACAAAAAGTGAAAATACCAGCCGGCTCTCCCGGTAGTAGCTCCAGGCGCCACAAAAGACAATCAGCGCCGCCAACACCAGGATCCCCACGGATCCCAGACCGAGTGTCAGACCGCGAAGCGCCTCCAACATGGCCCAGCGGGGGGTGGAGACCGCCACCATGGATGAGGGATGCCGCACAAAAAAATGCAGCACCTGGGTCAGGATGGGGGCGTAGAACAGTAGAGTCATCACCGCGGTCAGGACAAATGCCTCAATGGCGCGGCGCCATTTCACCAGGCTTAGTCCCTTTTTCCAATCGATTGCCGCATTCGCCGCGCAGATGACTCCATGACTTGCCACAAGGAAGGTCATCGTGAGATGCGTGTAGATGCCCAGCGAAGCCGCTACTGCATAAAGGACGTATGAGCGGCGGCGTCCGGTTCGGATTCCTTCGAGCAGGAACATGGTTGACAACAGCGCCCAGAAGGCCAGTGTTGTATAGCCACGGGCATTCTGAGAGAACCATACGTGATGGTACGAAACCGTCAGCAGTGCTGCTGCAATCAGCGCTTCGGCTTGCGTAGACACAGCCACACCAAGCATGTAAATGGCGGGAATCGAAAGCGTGCCGAAGATCATCGCCGGCAACCGCAGGCTCCAGGGATGCTCGCCGAACAAGACGATGCTCAACCGCGCCAGAATCGAATAGAACGGATGCTGGGTGTCGCTGGGGAACACCGTGACAATCTCCGCAAGTGGATGACGAACGGTGTTCAGGAGGAACATAATCTCGTCAAGCCACAGACCACTGTTTAGCCCGATGATGCGCAGCGCCGCCGCCAGGATGGTCAGCAAGGCTAGCCACATCCATGGACGGATCGACTGGAACTTCACCAGGCTCCCGCTGTTAATTTTCATAAGATTGTCTTGTGAGATCTCGGCCCGAGGGCTTGGCCGTTTGAAGCTTTGCCTCTGGCGGATCATAAACGATTATCGTCCCGATGCGCAACTACTCCGCTGAGTAGACTCATGCTTTGCCGCCCCCGGGAGCACGCGAATGAAGTCATTGAGGCGTGTAAAGCGATATTCCCATGCGGCTGGTACCGGAGTCGGATAGAGATATAAGTCGCAAAATTGCTTTTCTGCTGGCACATGTACTGCGAATCCTAAACTCTCGAAGGTCGCAGCGTGTCGGACGTGGCTAGTCCGTATCGAAGCCGATCCTGTCCGGGATGCCTTTCCAGCGGTCCGTATAGTCCTTTGGCTGGGTTAACTCAGCATCAGGCGTGGTTTTCTTAGCAAGAAATATCGCGCTTGCGCCCAACGTCGAGATACCGCCGAGCGCGGCTGACAACCCCCATATTGGGAATGTCAGCGCCTTCCTCACCTTTGTAGAAAATGACCCGGCCGAGACTATCTCCACAACTCGAAATCCCAATTCTTGCATCATCAAAGTCATCTGTATACTGGTAATAGGAGAAATGTGTCTCTGGGTGCGATAGTTTTCCTCGCGAAACTGCCATAGCTCGCCGGAGAGAAGGAACCGGATGCGTCCCTCCCACGATGCAACATTCGGGAGCGAGATCACGAGCCAGCCCTCATCTTCCAACAGGGCATGAATCTCCTTCAGAAAGTCACGCGGGCTATCGAGGTGTTCGATGATATCGGTTGCCGTCACGAGCTGAAACTGTCTGTCGAAATGACAGGCAAAGGGTTGGTTTAGCTCAAGGCACTTAAAGTCCGCACCCGGAACGTCAAACCTCGTCGAGTCGAGGTCTGCACCTACCAATTCTGCGAATCCTAGTTCTTTAAGCCGCAGGAGCAGCGCGCCCGAGTGAGCGCCAATGTCTAACACGGCGCCACGAGGTCTTACATTGCGAGAGACCATGGACTTGATAGCCGCGTGCGTACCGGGTGCGCACGCGATAAGATGGCCGTTGAAACTCTCCAAGGGCTTAAACCGGAATTTCCATTTTGGGTTCACAGCACGAACCAGTATACCCGCGGTTGCCCCCCACCGGGTCCGTTTTTTGCATCCGTTTCCATCCCAAAGGCTCGGGCAGACCGGAAAGGGCCTTCTCCAGGACACAAAAGCCGGGTATTGCTTTGTTTCCAGGCGATTTTTCTGACACCTCTTCGTCAACTCCCTTCCTTCGTCCAGATTGGTTTCGCTTTGCCGCCACACGCGAAGTTCTTCGAACTGATGGAGGCGCATCAGTCTCCGATCGCTCCCGAGGCTGTGGAACGCATTGCAGTGCTTTATCAGATCGAAAAAGAGATCAGAGGACATCCTCCGGAAGAACGCCGCAAGGTGCGCAACACACGTGCCAGGCCTTTGCTCGATTCCATGCGAACATGGCTGCAAGCGTCACTGCGACAACTGGCGCCGAAGTCGGAGAACGGTGTTCACTAGGAACATGATCTCGTCCAGCCACAGACCGCTGTTGAGCCCAATGGTGCGCAAGACCGCCCCCAGGATGGTGAGCGAAGTCACCCACATCCATGGACGGATCGACTGGAACTTTACCAGGCTCCCGCAGTTAATCTTCATAAGATTGTCTTGTGAAATCTCGGCCGGAGGGCGTGGCCGTTTGACGCTGTGCCATTGGCGAATCATAGACGATCAAAGTTCCGATGCGCAACTACTTCGCTGAGTAGACTTATGCTTTGCCGCCCGCGGGAGCACGCGTCTAAAATCATTGAAATGCTACAAGACTTGAGTCTCAAGACTCCGGCGTAAAATTGGAAGGAACCGCGCCGCCATGTGGTCTGCCGTACATACTGTCTCCCTGAATGTGACGATTACGCAATGATCGAGCGCGTTCTGAAGAATTCTGGCGCAAGACCGAGCGAAAAATGAGCCGGAAAACTGCGCAGGGAAATTGTGGGAAAACTGGTCGAATTTTTGCGGAGTCCCGATAGCAAGCCAAGGGTAGACAAAGTAATGGATGCATTGATGAAACCCCTATAAGCATTGGGCGAAGGCAAACAACAGTAAATTGCGGCGAGGCAGTGAAGATCGCCCGGAATGGGCTTCTGAGTCTGTGGTTGCGGTTCGAACCCAGCCTCGCCTACCACCTCAACAATCAATAATTCAGGAGATTCTCCGCCCTGCACTAGAACCAGTCTCACAGATGCCTCAACAAGATTAACGTGCAGCCGAGCTGAACCATGCCCAGGAAATTGAGGGCATTGCGCTCCCATCGGGTGTTGATGCGGCGGAAGTTCTTCAGCCAGGCGAA
>Ga0326728_10008862_pt1 | contig 24611 bp, 16 predicted proteins | sample MB3enrmetagenome_FD_207602 | JGI IMG/M metagenome (GOLD analysis project Ga0326728, IMG submission 207602) | Lab enriched peat soil microbial communities from McLean, Ithaca, NY, United States - MB31MN | ecosystem: Environmental > Terrestrial > Soil > Wetlands > Peat | place: USA: New York... | reverse complement strand
ATCCACGCCCGACATTCTGAACCCGCGGCACACCAACCCCCCATCCCGATCCCAAAAACCGCCCTCTTCGCTATAAACCATGGGTATGGCCAAAACCCATCGCCCTGGTTTCCTGAAAGCTCCTTTCATCTCAAGACTGGAAATGTTAAGCAAACCATCCGTTCAGCGGTAATCATATTTCTTGCCTTCCTTTCTAACCAAGCATTAGTTTATACTGATGGGGATCAAAGTCATTACGAGCGTCGTCACCCGAAATCGTCCGGGAATGCTTGACAAGGCCCTGACATTGCTCTCGAACCAGTCGCTGCCGCCGCCCGAAATCCTGGTGGTGGACAATGACTCGCTTCCAGAGACGAGGAATCTGGTCCGTGGCTGGCAGGAACGGAATCCGGCCGTCAGCTATCTCAACACCCGGCGCAACGCAGGGAGTGGGGGCGGCCAAAAAGAAGCCATGTGTTACGCGGTGGAGCACGGCTATGATCTTGTCTATACAATGGACGACGACTGCGAACCGCAGGCCGATGCGCTCAAGAGCATCGTGGCCGCATGGGACCGGTTAGAGAACCGGGAGAACTGGGCGCTGAACAGCCTGGTGCTGGATGTCGCATGTCCGGAAAGGATGAGCTTCGGATTATGGGACGGCATGGAGATGGGGGTCACCAAGGGGAAAGTTTTTTACTCCCGTCTGAGTGAAGTTCCTTCCCAGCGAATCCAACACGGCCTGTACGTGGGTTATGGTTGCTTTTTCAACGGCACACTGATCCCCACGGCGCTGATTCGCGCAGCCGGTCTTCCCCGCGAGGAACTGTTCATTCGTGGCGACGAAGGCGAATACTTCTATCGCATTTTGTCCCATGGAAAAGTCGCGACGGTGCTCGACAGCATCGTTTTGCATCCCAGCCAAAGCGTTGCGGATAGCTGGATGGCGCTTTGGAAGACCTATTATGCGACGCGAAATTCCGTCCTGCTGGATCGGCAGTACTTTCCTTCGATTAAGACCAGCACGCTCTATCTGCTGGCCCGAGTGGCATGGTGTTGGACGCTGGCTCAGTGCGGGAACTTGCCTTCCGTGAACCGAACGATGGCCCTTGCGGTGATGGATGCCCTTCGCGGTAAGTTTGACCGTGACGCCTCCTCACTCAAATAGCGGCTCGCGTCCGGCGGCATCTCCGGCTGCCAAACGCTTTAGCCATCATCTGGTCTCGGGTGAAACGATTGCGTCAAAGGAAACGGCATTAAGGAAATGCCATTGGCTTGCGTCCTCAAAGTCGTTGAAGCAGGATACGCCGTCGAAAGAAATGAGTCTGCTCAAAACTGTGGCCGGCCACCGCCTCACCAAACAAGCGGGAAAGATCATTTTCTATGTGGGCCTCTCGCGCCTGGCCGCGGTAGCCGGGACGATTTGGGCGGTGCGCTGTTTAGGGCCGCAGAACAACGGCATTTCGACATCGCTCGGCTATGTCCTGGCATGGGTCAGTCTCTTCGTCGGCTGTTCGCTGGATAATCTGTTAATCCGTCGTTACAAGCACGCCGCCACCGAGGAGGAGAGGCGCAGATTGGTCGAGTTGGCGTTGAGCCAGCGGTTTTTCTTCAGCTTGATTCTCGGAGTGGCCGGGATTCCCGTTGCGTGGTTGTTGTTGAGAATTTTCCGCCCGGCGGGCGAATGGTGGCTGGGCATCTGGGCGGCGGTTCCGTTGCTAGTCTTGACCTCCATTCAGCCCAATTGGGTCAACATTGCGCAGGAGGATTTGCCGGTTAATTACAAGGCTTCCACAATCGCCGGCGTTTTTGCGGCGCTCGCTTACTTCCTGTTTTTCCGCCCGGGCCAGCCGGCAGGTTCGGATTTGGTGGTTGTTGCAGCACAGATGGTGCTACAATTCGTCATTCTGTGGCGGGCCACGTTCAAACGACTCTGGCCCTTGCCGATCCGCTGGCGGGCGATGCGGGAGTTTTGGCCGGTCTTGAGCGAGGGACGGTGGATGTTTATCACGGGAATGGTTATCTATGTCTATATCAGCCTGGACGTGATTATGCTCGGCTGGTTTTCAAGCGAGCAGGAGGTTGGAAAGTACGGAGCAGCCGTCCGGTTGGTCAACTCGGCGCAACAAGTGCTGGGAATGGTGCCGCTGTTGCTGTTTCCGCGATTCGTGGAATGGCGCAAACAGGGCGTGGAAATCCTGTGGCGGAAGCAAATGCGCCTGTGCGCCATTTTTTTGGCGTTGGCGGTTCCTTTGTGCGGCTTGGTGTTTGTCCTCTCTCCGTTGATATTCCGTCTGCTTTGCGGCGCGGCATTTGCGGAATCGGCTTACCCATTCGCCGTTCTGTTCGCGTCCAAGATGATGGTGGTGCTCAACGGCTTTTTTGCGCAGGGCCTTTGGGCGCAGTCCGAGGACCGCAAAGTGTTTTGGGTATTGGTGCCAACGGCCGTCGTCAGTCTTGTGTGCAACCTCCTATTGCTGCCTCGCTATGGAATGTACGCGGCGTGCTGGATCAATTTGTTGAGCGAGTTTCTGGTGCTCATCGGCTGCTTCATCCTCGCCCGGCGGCACTTGAAGCAAGTCCTCGCTAAAGCGGCGTCGCCCGAAACATTGCCCACTCCGATCCAGCCCGAAGCATAAGATTTGAAACTTGCGCCTCGCGCGGAAACGAAGCTAATTTTGCGGGACTGAGATGATTGAAATGTCGAACGGTGTGCCAGAGCCGGAGGCGCGGGCTTCGTCCGCTTGTCTTCGAAACTTTGGAACCGGCTGCACCGGACTTAAGGAGCCGTGCCACTGACCGCCAGGTAAGTCTCCAAGAAGCGTTCGCCCATGCGGGCCGGCGACAGGCAGGCCCGGCTGCGTTGCAGCGACTCCGGCGCGACGCGGCCCAATCGGAACAAAGGATGTTGGCAGGCTTGGCGGATGGCTTTGGTGAATTCCTCGAGACTCCCGAGTTTAAAGAGCAGCCCGTTTTGCCCCGGCACGACGTAATCCGGAATACCGCCAACGTCGCTCGCCACAACCGGCACGCCGGCGACGACAGCTTCCTTCACGGCGTTTGGGCTGTTATCCACTCGCGTCGGGAAAAGCAAAAGGGTCGCCGTTCGAAGTTCATCGGCCACTTCCTCCGGCCGGAGATCGGCCTTGAATTCAACGCGCCGCCACAATTCCGGTGACAGAATCGTTCTTAAGGGCGCCAGGAAAGACTCATTTGGATGGCCAATAACAACCAGTTGGAACGGCAATTCGGAAACCAATTCATTGAGGGCCAAGAGCAAAAGATCCGTTCCCTTGAGTCGGCCCACCGTGCCGATCGTCAAAAACCGGATCGGATCGGAGACGGGTTGGCGATTGACTTGGTGGAACAGCCAGTTCGGCGCGTGCTCGATTTGGTGAATGGTCAGATGCGGATGCCTTTGCCGGATGAATTCAACGGCAAACTTCGATTCGGCGGTGACATTCCTGGCTCTGGACAGGCTGAGCTTCTCGGCCAGGATGGAAATCCTATCATGGACCGTCATCGGGACATAACTGCGAATCCACGTGAAAAGCCCCTGAACGGTGATCAGACAGGGGATCTTGCAACGAGTGGCCACAAGCCCCGCCCCTTTTTCGTTGCCCCAGGCGTGGACGAGGTGCGGCTGAATTCTTTTAAATGCCCTCCGAATGAGCAAGGTGTCAATCCAATATAGGGTGGAAGGCCGGGTTCCGACGCGATACTTTATGAGGTGAAAGGTGACACCGTTTCGCTGAAATGAAAAAGACCGTTCAATCCCCGAGCGCAAAACGAGGACATGAAGGCGCAACTTCGGGTTGTTTTCCAGTTCCCCCAGCAGCACCATTTCCCACATGGCGGGATGCCGGCGGGGCAGCCGCTGCACCGGCTGTGGCGCATCCGGCAGCCACTCAACAGGAAAATCTGAAATCCACGCAACGGTCAATGGCGTCATGCCGCACCTAAACTTCCGTTCCACGCTGCCTGACCGGTTCGCTGGTGTAAAGAAGGGAGCGGACAAAAATCATCATCCCGCGCCATCGCCCGTCAAACGCTTGGACCGAACCGAGGCGGGATTGCCCGCTGCCAGGCAGTTCGCCGGCACGTCTCGTGTGACCACGGCGCCGGCTCCGATAACGGCACGGTCCCCGATCGTGACCCCCTTGAGGATAATGGCGCGCGCTCCGATGAACACTTCGCGTCCAATCCTGATGGGACGGGCGTTGGCGCGCGCTTCGTTGCGCCAGCCGCCGGCTGTGAGAATATGAAAGTCGTTGTCAAGAATCATCGCGCCGACGCCGATGAGCGTCCCTTCGCCGATCTCAATGGACAGTCCCGCACATAACACCGCACCGCTCGCCCCCGAATTCGCCGCCATGACCAGCCGGGCTTGTGGCGCAAACGTCCGGAGAACGCAGGGCTGAAAACAACCCAGCGCGTTGGAGCGCAACGCGCTGGCCAACTGAACATTGGGGCCTAAAACCAAGTCTGAATCAGGTGCGACGCTGATCAACGGGCGCCCCCAAAAGATAACATTGCCGCGGAATTGGACGCCTTTGAAGCGCGCTTCCAACCGCCACAACCCGGAGCCACAGCGCCGGGCCATGCTGATCGCCCTTCCAAGCCACCTGGATATGCCGTCCGTCACGCGACAGATTGTCTCCAAAAACCATCGTCAAGCAAGCCTTCTTTCCCAGCCATTCGACGCCGTTTGCCGCTAGAACCCCAGGCTTACCGGCGGCCAGGCCGCTAAACGAGGCCGGAATCTCGTTGCCACGACCATTGTCAATGCCCTAGATTGAGTGCAGATAAGTGAACAATGTTTAGTTTTCATCGCCTGCTGATTGTCTATGTCGTGGCCATTCCCCTGGCTTTGATCCTGGGGTATATGGTCGCGACCCCGGACATGGCCAGCATCGCGGTGGTCCTGCTGGTGTTTTTTGTCCTGGCCCTGCCGCTCCTGATGCAATGGAGTCATTGGCTGATGATCTTTCTTTGGAATTCGGCCTTCATCGCCGGTTTTCTGCCCGGCCAATTGCGCCTTTGGCTCGTCTTCGCGGCGCTGACTTTTGGCCTGGGGGTGGTCAATTACGTGATGGGCCACAGAAGCTTCCTGCGCGCGCCCGAATTGACCAAACCCCTCCTGTTTCTGGCGGCCGTCGTGGTGTTGACCGCGAAGATTCGGGGCGGAGTGGGACTGAAGGCTCTGGGAAGCGGAAGTTACGGTGGAAAGCACTACGTTGAGGTGCTGGGGACGATCATCGGTTATTTCGCCTTGACCTCCCAGCCGATTTCCATTTTCAAGAGTGCGCGGACCGTGAAGTGGTTCTTTCTTTCGGGATTGTCCTATGGTTTGGCCAATCTGATTTACGCGCTGGGGCCGACCCTTTACATTCTGTATTATTTCATTTCCCCGGATTTTGCGGCCAGCCAAGCCGCGGCCGATTTCGGGGCAGGGGTCGTGAAACGCTTTGCCGGCCTGGCTCCCTCCGCGACGGCGCTTTTTTGCTTTATTTTGGCGCGTTGGGGCATCCGGGGAGTTTTTGAATGGGACAAGCCGTGGAGGCTATTGCTGTTGATCGCGGCCATGGCGGGGTGCCTGTTTAGCGGCTTTCGTGGGGGAATCGCCTTCTTATGCGCTCTGCTTGTTGTCCAGTTCTTTATCGAGGGCCTTTGGCGGACCTCTCTCCTGCCGGTTTTCGTCGGCGCGGGCATTTTGTGTATGGCGCCGGTGCTGCTTTTCGCCAACAAGATGCCTTTTGCCGTGCAGCGCGCGCTGGCTGTTTTGCCGGCGGTGGACATCAATCCCAACGTGCGCACGGAGACGATCGGGTCCACCGAATGGCGCCTTGAAATGTGGCGAACGGTGTGGCCGGAGGTGCCCAAATATCTCCTGGTCGGCAAGGGATACGCGATTGATCCGACGGATCTGTACTTGGCTAGTGAGGCGGGGCGCAGGGGTCTCCTGCCTGACTACTCCGAGTCGCTTACGGCCGGAGATTATCACAGCGGGCCGCTTTCTGTTTTGATCCCGTTTGGGGCCGGGGGAACGATCGCCTTTCTCTGGCTGCTGGGGGCGGGCATAAAGGTGCTCTATTGCAACCGCCGGTACGGGGATGCCAGGTTGAAGTTGATCAATGATTTCTTCTTCACGTATTTCCTGGCAGAATGCCTGTTTTTTCTTTTTGTGTTCGGCGACTTGAAATCGCAGCTTTGTCTGTTCGTGGGCATTTTGGGCTTGAGTGTCAGCCTCAATGGCGGCGTCTGCCGCAAGCCGGCGGTGGCGCGCAAGGCTGCCATTCCATCCTCGTTGGCCGAACCGGTGGCGGTCGCTTGATTCCCTATGCCGGAGCCGGCCTGATTTCGTATGCAACTTCCCCGAATCTCTGTCGTCACGCCGAGCTTCAATAGCGCGACGACCATCCGCGAAACGATCGAAAGCGTTTGCCGGCAGAAGTACCCGAACCTGGAACACATTGTCGTGGATGGCGGGTCCAAGGACGGCACTCTGGACATTGTGCGGGAGTATCCCCACCTGCTGTGGACATCGGGGAAGGACGAAGGGCACTACGACGCCATGAACAAGGGGATTCAACGAAGCACGGGCGAGGTCATTGGGATTCTTAATTCTGACGATTGTTATCGTGACGGCGCACTGCTAAAAATTGCGGCTGCCTTTCAAAAGCATCCCGATTGGGATGGCCTCTTTGGCGATGCGGTGTACGTGGATGCGAATGGGAAGACAATTCTCCGGCGAAAAGAAGCCCGTTACGATTACGACGTTTTGCGCTTCGGCACCGTTTGCTACGTTTTGCATCCGACACTGTTTCTCAAAAGAGCGGTCTACGACCGGCTGGGGGGTTACAAGCATCGCGAATATCTGAATTGCTGCGATGTGGATTTGATTCTGAGGCTGGGGCAAAATCGGTGCAAAATCGGGCATGTGCCCGAGTTTCTGGTGAATTTTCGCTTTCATGATCTTGGCCAGGCGGCCGACCTGCGGGTCAGCCGCAACATGGCCGCCGAGTTTTTGCGCATCCGCCGGGATCATGGTTGTCCCTCCGGGATGTTGGGGACGCTGGCGGGTGGGTATGCGCGCGTCCGGCGTCAATTCCAAAAGCTGCTTTATCGCGGCTCGTGCGACCTGATTCCCGGACGGTGGATTCTCAGAAAGTATATGCGCGAGAAGACAACTTTCTCATCCAATATCGGAGTTGACCGGCTCTGAACCGCGTGGGCCGGCAGGGCGGGCGGCCTTGACCGCGGCGACACAATCGAAGAGTTTCGACCCGCCATCCGGCCTGAATCACACTTTCCAGAATGCCAGCAGCTTGGTCGCCGGGTGGACTTCCAGCGAGGCGTACTGCGGCCAGGGACAGCACAAAACCGCAACTTTGACGTCCGCCCGGTCCCGCAAAGTTTTGGGGTCGTCCAAAACTTTGAATTCGTACAGGCTCGGACTGTTGGCCGGGTTGGCCGCATAGTCATGCACCAGCACATTGCGACCCTGGCGCTGGAGGTGTTGTGCCAGGTGGAGGCCCGCCGACTCCTCGACAAGCCACGTATCGGGTTTGTAAGCCAGGCCAAGGACGGCGACCGTGTCCTTGGGTTTGGTGAGTTGATTGACGGTTTCCAGGAGTTTGTCTTTGGTCATTTCGTTGACCTTGTCGGAAGCCTCCGCCAGGGGCGCCCGCAGGCCCAATTGTTGCGCGGCGTAAGCCAGCAGGCGATTATCCCGCGGAAAGCACGGCCCGCCGTAGCTCAGGCCCGCGCGCAAGTACTTCCGGCCGATCCGGCTGTCGCTGCCGATGGCGTCGAGCATGGCGTGAATGTCCGCCTTGGGCAGTTTCTCCGCGATCAGCCGCAATTGATTGGTGAAGCTGATCTTCATGGTGATGTAGCTGTTGACGGAAATCTTGGTCAACTCGGCGCTGATGATGGACATCCGGGCGATGTTGGGTTTGTTGCGATTGAATTTCTTGTAAACTTCCTCCAAGGCCGCGCCGCTGCCGGCATCCGACTGGCCGATCAACACCACGTCCGGCTCCAGCAGGCCGTTGACGACGTTGCCCAGCGCGATAAACTCGGGGTTGTAACAAACGCCAAAGTCCCGTCCGCAAACCCAGCCGGTTTCCTTTTCCAGCATCGGAATGAGCACCGAATCCATCGCCCCCGGCGTGGTGGTGGAATTGCACACAAAGAGATGGTGCTTTTTGCCCGCCTCGCGCACGGCTTGGGCGGCCGATTGCATCGCGCGCAGAAGAAATTCGTTGGAGAAGCTCCCGTCGGGCAGACTGGGGGATGGGGGGATGAAGAAGGAAGCATCCGTGGCAACGGCTTCGCGGGGGTCTGTGGCCGCCCGGAGGCGCGAATGGCCGGCGGCGACGGTTTCGGCCAACAACGGCTCTTCGACCGGCGCCAACCCGTCGTTGACGCGGCGTACTTTCTCGGCATCAATGTCAATGCCGACCACGTCAAAACCTCGATGCGCAAAGGTGGCCGCAATGCAGGCCCCGAGTTTGCCCAAACCGAAAACGGAGATGGATTTAATTGATTTCACCATAAAGTGAGCCGAAGATAGGAACGATTTTTCATGTGTCAAGATCGAAGCGATACCCGAGACTCGCGTTCCTGCCGTTCCGCGCCGCCGCCTGTGCTGCAAATCTTCAACCGATACCTGGAACCGGGGGGCGAGGAATTCGCCACCCGGCAATTCGCCCGCCTCCTGGCGGAGGAAGGCCCTTTCGACGAATGTATCTTTGAGAGCGCGGATTGGATCGGGCCGGGCGCTCCCCCGGTTTGGAAACAGGCCGCGCTGACATTCTACAATCCCGCATCGGTGCGGCGTTTGCGGGAAAAACAAAATCAGATTCGTGCCCGAGCCTGGATCACCCATAACGTCCTGCCGGTCGGCTCGACGGGCGTTTACAGCGAAGCCTTGCGCCAGAACATACCGATCATCCAGGTCGTCCATAATTTCAAGCCCTTTTCGGTCACAGGTTACGCTTGGGCCGGCGGCCAGATGGACACCGCCTCCTGGCCCCGGAATTTTATCCGGGAGATCGCGCATGGCGCCTGGCAGAATTCGCGCTGGAAGACCGCCTTCATGGCCTGCGTTTTCGCCTCCATGCACCTCCGCAACCATTTCCGCGCCGTCAGGTGTTGGATCGCCATTTCCGATTTCATGCGCGCCCAATTCATCGCGGGCGGCGTGCCCCCGGAAAGGATTTTCCGCCTGTATCACTCGTGGGAAGTGAAAAACGCGCAACCGGATTTTGCGGAGGGGGATTACTATCTTTTCCTGGGGCGATTGGTCGAGGCCAAGGGTGTCAAAGTCCTGGCCGCCGCCTGGGACATTCTTGTCAGGAAGGTTGGTCCGCGCGCCCCCCGCCTGGTTATCGCGGGAGATGGTCCCTTGGCCGATTGGATCAAAGCCGCTCAGGCCGCCAATGCCCGGATTGAATTCCGTGGCTTCGTCAAAGGCGAAGAGAAGGACAGATTATTGGCCGGTTGTCGCGCGCTGGTGCAGCCGGCCATTTCGGCGGAAGCCTTGTCGCTGGTGGTTTATGAGGCCTACGATTATGCCAAGCCCGTTCTGGTGGCCGCCTCCGGCGGCATGCCCGAACTGGTTTCACCCGACTGCGGCCTGGTTCATACTGCGGGCGTTGCCGGGCATCTGGCCGCGCAAGTGTTGCAGATGGACGGACTGTCGCGCGCGGCACGCCAACAAATGGGCCGGGCGGGCCGTCGGTGGCTCCTGAACAATACGGAGCCCGCCTTGTGGAAAAAACAGTTCTTTGACATTGTTCGCCATGCCATTTCATGTCACTTGTAGATTTCCAAACTATGAAACTCATTAAAGTCGGCGCGGCGGTGCTCAATCAGACTCCTCTGGACTGGAAGGGAAACCGGCGGCGAATCGCGGCGGCCATCGAGCAGGCCCGGAAGGAGGGGGTCAGCCTCTTGTGTCTGCCCGAATTGTGCCTCAGCGGCTACGGGTGTGAGGATGCGTTTCATTCCACCAACACCGCTCGCATGGCCTGGCAAAGCCTGCTGCAGGTGCTCCCGGCCACCCGCGGCATGGCCGTTTCCTTCGGCTTGCCTGTCCTGCATCAAAATGCCCTCTTCAACTGCGCCTGCCTGGCGGCCAACGGCGTCATCGCCGGCTTTGTGGCCAAACGTTTCCTCGCCGGCGACGGCATCCATTATGAGCCGCGGTGGTTCAAACCGTGGCCGCCCGGCGTCCGCAGTGTCGCGGTCATCGGCGGTCGCGACTATCCCATCGGCGACCTCTCGTTCACTTGCGGCGATGTGAGAGTCGGTTTTGAGATTTGCGAGGATGCCTGGGTGGCCAACCGCCCTGGGGCGGCCTTGGCCCTCAAAGGGGTGGACTTCATCCTCAATCCCAGCGCGAGCCATTTTGCCTTCGGCAAACTGGAAGTGCGCAAACGTTTCGTGCTCGAGGGTTCGCGCGCCTTTGGCGCCACTTACGTCTATGCCAACCTGCTGGGCAATGAGGCCGGCCGCGCCATTTATGACGGCGGCGCCTTGATCGCCGTGGGAGGAAAACTGGCGGCGGCGGGTCCGCGCTTCAGTTTTCAGGAAGTCCATTTGACCACCGCCGTGGTGGACCTGGAGGCGACGCGGATGAATCAAGCCCGGACAGCCAGCTTCCAGCCGCAAATCGCGCCGGCGGACGAAGGGACGGTGCCGGCCCCCTTTGTCTTCCCGCTGGCCCGTTTGGAACCGCCGCGCATAGACATTCCAGACTGGGAATCCGGTCCTTATGTCAAGGAGGAGGAATTCGCGCGGGCCGAGGCGCTGGCGCTTTTTGACTATTTGCGCAAGACCCGTTCGAACGGGTATGTGGTTTCCCTCAGCGGCGGGGCCGATTCCGCCGCCATCGCCTGTCTCGTGCATCTGATGGCGGCGCTGGCCGTTCAGGAGTTGGGCGCCGAACAACTCGCCGCCCGCCTGCCGTACTTGCCGGGATTGACGGAGAAGAGCGATTTAAAGGCCATCACCGCAAAACTTCTCTCCACCGCCTATCAAAGCGCTGACAACAGCGGCTCGGTCACGCGGGAGGCGGCCAGTGCCGTGGCGCAGGCCTTGGGTGCCTGCCATTACCAATGGAGCATCGGCCCGGTTGTGAGGGATTACCTCGATATTGTTGAGTCGGCCACCGGCACCCGCTTGAATTGGCAGGATCACGATATTGCGCTGCAAAACATCCAGGCCCGCGCGCGCTCTCCCGGCATCTGGCTGCTGACCAATCTCAAGAACGCCCTCCTCCTGGCCACCAGCAACCGTTCCGAGGCCGCCGTCGGCTACGCCACCATGGACGGCGACACCAGCGGCGGACTAAGCCCGTTGGCTGGAATTGACAAGGCCTGGCTGCGGAAGTGGTTGCGGTGGCTCGAAGCCAGGGGGCCGGCCGGCCTCTTTCCCATTCCCGCTTTGGCGGCCGTCAACCGCCAGGCCCCCACCGCCGAACTGCGCCCGGCCACCTGCAAACAAACCGATGAGGATGACCTCATGCCCTACGAGGTGCTCGACGTCATTGAGCGCGCGGCGATTCGAGACCACCGGGCGCCTTCCGAGGTTCTTGATGTCCTGGTGTTGCAGTATCCAACGCAAGATCGCAAGCAATTGGCCTTCTGGATCAACCGCTTCTTCAAACTCTGGTGCCGCAACCAGTGGAAGCGGGAACGCTACGCGCCCTCGTTCCATCTGGACGACGAGAACCTCGATCCCAAGACTTGGTGCCGCTTTCCCATTCTCTCCGGCGGATTTGAATCGGAACTGGATGAATTGAACAAAAGCGTGGGCGGTGCGGAGACTTGAAACCATGCTGCATGCTAATGCCGTAAATGTTTTGGGAGTGGCGGTCAGTCCCATTAACATGGACCTCGCGCTGCAGCAAATCGCCCGCGCGCTGGAAATCAAGCAAAAGGGCTATGTCTGCGTGACCGGCGTGCATGGCGTTTCCGAAGCCCAGTCGGATGCCGAATTCCGCCGGATTCTCAACCGCGCCTTTCTCTGCACCCCGGACGGCATGCCGCTGGTCTGGGTGGGGCGCTGGCAGGGGCACAAGCAGATGGACCGCGTTTACGGCCCGGATTTGATGCTCGCCATGATGACCCTCTCGGAGAAGACCGGCTGGCGCCATTTCTTTTACGGCGGCGCCAACGGCACCGCGCAATTGTTGCAAACCAAATTCCTGCAACGCTTCCCAAAATTGCGCATTGTCGGCGCCTGCGAACCGCCCTTCCGGCCATTGAATCTGGATGAGCAACAAAAGCTCCGGGAAGACTTGCGCCTCGCGCGGCCGGACATCATGTGGGTCGGCTTGAGCACCCCTAAACAGGAGCGGTTCATGGCCCAATACCTGGATCAATTGGACGTCACCCTCATGTTCGGCGTCGGGGCCGCCTTCGATTTCCACGCCGGCAAAGTCCGCCAGGCCCCCAAATGGATGCAACGTTCCGGGTTGGAGTGGTTTTTCCGTTTGTGTTGCGAGCCGCAACGCTTGTGGAAGCGTTATCTCAAAAACAATCCCCTTTTTGTGGCGCGCATCTTCTGCCAGTTCACGGGGCTGAGAAAATTCCCTTTGCAGGATTGAGCGCCCCGGCTGGAAAAGAAACGAACAAAAGTTCAGTCCGCCGCCGTCAGACAAGGGCGCGGCAACAGTGGCAGAGCCATCTCCGCTCCGCTCCGCTCAGCTTCAATCCGCCTTTGCCGGGATAACCTCATGTCGCGCCGCAATCAGCACCCTCCGCCCCCCCAATTTCAAGCCGCAAATGCGCCCCTTGGTAACGGGTTCAGTGACGGCGGGCCGGGGCAAGGTAGGGTCGCCTCGCCGAGGCGACCGTTCCGGCAAGAACCACGCGCGAACGTCAGACGAGGACTTGGGGCCCCCCTTGACCGGACACCTTCGACAGCCATTCCTTTTCCTGGAAGAGCATTCATCTTAAATCGGAAACACCTTCATCACTTCGTCGCCAAGATGGTTGATGACCTTGACGGCGATGCGTCCGGTTGTCGGTTTGGGAAACGGGCGCGAAACGGCGCTGTGCAAGGATTCCCAAGCCTCCTGGTCAATCTCCGCGCGCAAGGTGGTTCTAAGCGCCTGATACGGATCGTTCTGGCCCAGAAAATAGGCGTGGCGGACGAAGAAGCTTTCCTCGTTGTAATCCGTATCAATGAACCAGCACGCAATGCCCTCCGGCCCGGCGCTGACAACCTCGCCGGTCTGCGGTTTGAAAACGTCCACGCCCTTGACATGGACGCGAAATTGATCCTTGCCGACGGGTTCAATTTCGATGTCCGGCTCGCCAAAGACAACGAACAAGTTGCCTGCGCCCGTGTTCTTCAACTCGCCGGCCATGTGGAGATCGGGATTCATCCGCGCTTTGAGCACAGGGATGCGACCCAGTTTTTCAAACTCGGCGGAGTGCGCGTCGTAATTGAAGGCGCACGCGATGAGCACGTCGAAATTCGCGTCGGCGGCTTCGCGGGCGGCGGCGACAAGGTCGGGGCGCGACACCGTGCCAAACTCCGGGCCGATGAAAATAGCGGCGCGTTTCTGCGGCGCGTTGTCACCCTTGCCTTCGAAATAGCGGCCTTCGGCGCAAATGTATTCGCCGGGCCAGCCGACAAGCGACGTGAAGGTAATGCGGTCTTCTTTGTGCGCCTGCTGCACGCCCGCGAGCTTCAAGTTTTCGAGAATGACGGCGGCGAAATCCGGCGTGCCGGCGAAGGCGGTCTTCGCCTTTTTCTCGGAAAGTTTCCAGCCGTCCACCACGTTGTCATTTTCGTCCACGGTGAGAACGCGATGCGGCGAAACGCTTTCGACGGTGAAGGGACCGGCCACGCGAACCTTGGAGTTGTCCGCGTAGGGCTTGTCGTAAAGAAATTCAAACTCGGCCTTGGCGGCGATGGACGCGTCAATTTCCTTCTGCCGCGCTATGCGGGCTTCCCACCAGTCGGCATGGAGTACCTTTGCCGGGACCGGCCACTTGGCATCAGCCTCACGCGGAATCTCCCACTCCTGCCAGGTTTTCTTGAGCGTGGCGTTGAGGGTCTCGCGCACCGGCTCAAGCCGCGCCTGCCACTTTTCCCATATAACGTCAATCTCCGCGTTGTTGGCGATGGATTTGAGCGTGATATGCGGCACACGCTGATAAACAAAGCCGTGACGGATGTTGCCGTGGGTGGGCTGGATGGATGGTGCGGTGCGAGTAACTTCCCCTTCCTTGATCTGGCCGTCGCGGGAATCGGCCAACAGGTAATATGGGTAACGCGCTCCCATGATGCGGGCGCGGGCGAGTGCGAGCGCGACGCGGGAAGTGTCAATCGTGATCCAGCGGCGGCCCCATTGCTCGGCGACGTAGGCCGTCGTGCCGCTGCCGCAAGTCGGGTCGAGCACAAGGTCGCCGGGGTCGGTGGCCATCAACAAACAGCGTTGAATTACTTTCGCCGATGTCTGAACAACATAGGTTTTGTCCTCAACTCGGCTCGAAAACATTGTGTCGGTCCAGACATTTGATGCTGGCAAAACAGGATAATCATCGAGATAACGCAGGTAGGCTAAATCGTTTCTTCTTCCTAGTAGCCGAGAGGCGGAAGCGAGGCGTCGAAGACCTTCAGGGCTGGTGGACCAATACCGACTGCCCGGAACAAAAGTTCGTCCCCTATATGTGAATGGCTCTAATCCTAATGAATACTCATGGCTGGAGGTGAGATTGTCTGGACGAAAAGCCTTGGCATCCGCAGGAAGCCCAACGACTCCGCCAAATTCCTCGTCTGTCATGGGCCGAGTAGTTGAATCTGACAGCACGACGTGACGGTATTCGTTTGCCGAAGGGTCACCAAGCCCTCTAGTGACTAAAGGCCGGCGAAACTTCATGGACGGCTTATTCCGCGCAAAACACAGCACATAATCAGTCACGGATGTTAGAAATTCTTCGGTGGATGCTGAAGTCTTCTTGACCGTTATGTCTGAAACAAAGTTGTCCTCCCCAAACAATTCATCCATCAGCATGCGGACGCGATGGACGTTTTCATCTCCAATCTGGACGAAGATTGAGCCGGAGTCGGCGAGCAAGTCGCGGGCGACGGTGAGCCGGTCACGCAAATAAGTCAGATAGCTGTGGATGCCGTCGCGCCAGGTGTCACGGAACGCTTTGACCTGTTCGGGTTCGCGGGTGATGTGGTCGGCGTTCCCGTCCTTCACGTCGCGGCTGGTGGTGCTCCACTGGAAATTGGAATTGAATTTGATGCCGTAGGGCGGATCGAAATAGATGCACTGCACTTTGCCGCGCAAGCCTTCGCGTTCGGCCAGCGACGCCATGACTTGCAGGCTGTCGCCAAGGATCATTCGGTTGCTCCAATTGGCGTCGTGCTGGTAGAACTCAGTCGCGCGGGCGTCCTTGGGCAGGCCGTTGAAATCGGAGAAAAGGTCAATCTGCGGCGCGGCGGCGGTGGCGCGGGCCTTGGATTGGCGGAGCAAGTCATCAATCAGGACTTTGGGATGAACTTTCTCCTGAATATAAAGCGGCGGCGCGGGAACAACGAGGTCGGACCAGTCCAGATCATCCTTGCCGCGCCAGACAAGCTGGGGGTCAAGATCGCGGTTGCGGCGTTCGTAGGCGACCTGGATGGGCGATTTGTCCTCCTGCCGCATGAGAGATTCATACTCGGCGGTGGGGAGATTCTTGCGCTTGGCGTCGTGGCGAAGCGTGGCGACGGTTTTGCCTTTGTCGGGCTTTGGGGTCGGCTTTTTGGCGAGCATAGGTCAATCAAATGCGGAATGTGGAGCGCGGAGTGCGGAATGAGGCTGCCACCTCACGCCGGCCTTCTCCCCATTGCTCCGCAACGCGGAGAGGGGGTGAGACAAGCTGCCATTTCACGGATTTTTGAAACAAAGTGTTGCAATTATTATCAATCGGCCTCATATTTCCTTCAGGTCTGCGGTGTCTGAACGTCGGCTTCATGCCGACGCAGGGTAACCTGCTTAGGACACAGGCGGGCCGAAGTTTTAAAGGTTCCGCCCCGGTGACAAGAACCCAAGGGGTTCTCTCGCAAGAGTAGCCGGGGCGGTCGCTTTTCCAGGGAGGCAGCATCTCAATAGTAGGTGATGGTTTCGGCCTGAAAATAATCCCATTCTTTCTGAACCACGGGCGCAATCACCGCAAACGCGCGCGAATCGCCCAGCGCCCATTTCCGATAGACGGCCCAAGTGCAATAATCGGCGATCTGGAGGTCAAAGTTGGATTTGGAATCGTGGTGCAGGACGCGGTAACGGGTGCCCGCTGGCAGAAGGGCAGCCAGTGTTTGTTTCACCGCTTTTTCCACGGCGCCGCGTTTGCGCTGCACCGGGATGCGGTCGGTGAACACGATGATTTCCACGAAATCTTCCAACCGGTGCTGGGCGAGAATGAATCGGAGCAATTGACCGAGCATGTGGGCATAAAATTTCTCTTCCACCCGCAGCGCCGGGGCGGTTTTCTTTTTCTCCACGAGCAAGGCATCCACCCGCACACCGGCCAGATGGCGATGAATGATTTCGAAGACGCGGTTCCGGGTGGACTGCTTGTCTTCAGCGGCATGGAAATACTCCAAGCCGATGCCCTGCTCGATGAGGTCATACTTCAGTTCCGTCAGTTCCTGGTAGGCGCGAAACGGACGTTCCTTGGCGACACAGCCGAGCTGAAAATAGCGGGTGCCATTGCGCGAGAAATCCAGATTCCCGGCTTCATCCAAAAACAGGTAAAGGCGACGCAGCGGCGTGCTCATGGCTTTTTCTTGGAGATGACGAAAGACTCAATGAGCTTGTCGAAATCGCGCTCAATGTCGAAAACGCTGGTAAACTCGGCAAAGGCCCAACGGCCGAACTGGCCAAGATTGTTGACGCCCGGCACCCAACAGGTGCGGATGGTGTTGGCCTTTTCCTTGGCATCCTCGCCCCGGAAGCCTTTGATCTCGACAATGAGGTTCAGCCAGTCGGGCAGGCCATCGTCCAACTGGACGATAAAATCGGGCAGATACTTGCGCGGCGTGCTGCCCATGAGATACGGGACTTCCAAGCCAAGACCCTGATTTTTGACGTAGGCGCGGACGCGCGCATGCGCCTCGGCAACACGGCAAAATTCCGCCTCCCAATCCCTGTCACACACCGCCCAATTGATGTGGCACTTGCGAGGGTCGGTCTTCCAGCGCGTCTGCTTGGAGGTCGTGAAATTAACGTATGCCGTCGAGCCGACAGGATTGTAGGCGTCGAGGATGGCCTTGATGAGATTCTGGCCTTTAAGCGTTTCGGTGACGGCGGACTTGATGCGTTCGCAAGCCATGTCGGCCATTTCGCGGTAAAGCACCTGGCCGGGATAGGTGCCGCCCGCGCACTTTAGTTGCCCCGCCTTCAGCCATTGCCGCACAATCTGTTTTAACTGGCCAAATAAATGCAGTTTGGGTTCCGCGCCAGGGTCGCGGTATTTCGTGAAAAGCAAATGTCGGGTAAGGTGAAAGACTATCGTGGCCTCGCGGACGTCCTTCAAATGTTCGACGGTGATCGTGACACCTTCCCCGACAATGCCCTCATTGCGAACGACAGACGGGCCAACCAGATTTGGTGTCAGGCGGAGCGCCGAATCGGCGCTGAATTTGGCGTTAAGTCCAGTTTCCGGCAATTCGATGCGGTAGCCTTCAACACGCGGGAAGCGGATTTCCAGGGCGTCGCGCTCGGGTCGCAAGGCGCAAACGCGGACCGTGGGCCGGGGCGGTTTGGGCGGCGCGACAACCGGCTTGGCGGTGAAGTCGAACGGGATGCCGAGAATGTCGGCATATTCAACGGAAAAGAGGCCGTTTTCGTCCAGATCGTAGGACTGGCGGCGCAAGCCGCGCCCGACAACCTGCTCGCAAAGCAACTGTGTGCCGAAGGCGCGGATGCCGAGAATGTGGGTGACGGTGTTGGCATCCCACCCCTCCGTGAGCATGGACACGGAGACGACGCAACGGATGGGTTCGCCCAGCCGTTCCTCCTTGCCGACCGTGTTCATGACTTCACGGAGCAAATCGGCATCGGTGATTTTCCGCGCCTTCTCCACGTCGCCGCGCTCAATCATTTCCCGGCGGAAGCGTTCGATTTCATCGGACGCCATTTCACGAAAATCCTTGTCCAGAGCTTCGCCGGATTCGAGTTGTTCGCTGTCAATCAGAAGCGTGCGGGGGCGCGCGTGCCGATTGCCGGATTCGTCGTAGTTGCGAAACAAGGGCAGCCGCCCCGCGTGATGAACGGGCGTTTTGCCGTCCTCGCCCGGACGATAGAAGCCGGAAACGTAATCATAAACAAGCTTGGATGTGGACGTGTTGTTGCAAACGATGATGAACACCGGCGGCACGGCGATCTTTTCTTTTTCCCATAGGCCGAATGTCTTTTCGTAGTGGCCGTAGAGGGCGTCCAGCGCCGTCTGCAATTCCACCGGCAAATTCAACGGGTCCAGGTTGCCCGCCTTGCCGCGTCCTTTTTTGGGCATTCTTTTGCCAATGTGTTCCCACAACTCGCGGTAAATCGGCATGTCCGCCCCAGGCACGTTGTCGGCCACCGGGACGCGCGGCAATTTGACGATGCCGCATTCAATGGCGTCCATGAGCGAGAAGTCGCAGACGGTCCACGGGAACAAGGTGCCTTCCGCATAGCCGGAACCGCGCAGGAAAAACGGCGTGGCCGACAAATCAAACACCGTGCGGACATCGAGCTTCCGCTTGACGGCCTCGATGCCGGAAATCCACAGGCGGGCGGCCTCGCTGTTTTTTTCCGCTTCTTCCTTGGCCTCAACGTCGAGGTCTTCGTCTTCCTCCCCTGACGCCGTGACTTTGTGGCGATAGCAATGGTGCGCCTCGTCGTTGATGACCAGAACGCTTTTCAATCCCATCAGGTCGGGCATGACGCGCTGCATCATCTGTCCCTCGGTTTCGGTGGTTTCCAATTCCGGGCCGCGGCCTTTCAACAGCGAACGGCCGACTTTGGAAACCTCCAGGCGCTCGCGCAACTTGAAAGCGTGATAGTTGGTGATCACGATTTTGGCGCGCTTCACTTCCCCCAAAAGATCGGCGGGCGCCAATTCGCGATGTTCGTAATAATTATCCGGGTCGCTGGGCAGCACGACCCGAAGACGGTCGCGGATGGTGATGCCAGGCGTGATGATCAGGAATCCGCGCGTGAAAGTCTTGCTGCCGGGGCAACGGACGGCATTGATGGTCTGCCACGCGACGAGCATGGCAATGACGGTCGTTTTGCCGGCCCCGGTCGCGAGTTTGAGCGCAATGCGGAAAATTTCCGGGTTGGCCTGCCCGTTGGCGGATTTCAGATAGTCGAGAAATTTGCGTCCGCGCTCCCCCTGACGCGGGGCAACTTCCGTGAGCCAAATGGCAGTCTCAATGGCCTCAATCTGGCAGAAAAACGGGCGGATGTCCTGAAACGGATAGCCGCGCCAGTGCTGGAGCAGGCGTGCCGTTTCCGGCGTGACCTGCCATTGATCGGGATTGGGCAACTTCCGCCACTGGTCAACGTAACCGCGAATTTCATTGATGATGGTATTCGGATCGTATTGCTGTTCCGGCGTGGAAATGCCCTCCGGCTCCTGAAAGACCAGTTCGACCTGTTTCTTGCCGTCCCCCCGGCGGCGTTTTCTTGGTTTGGGGACCGGCGTGATGAAGGCCGACTTGCGGCGCGACTTGGTGATGAGATTGGTCGGCTGGCCGTCGGCGTCGAGTTCCCAATGCCGCCCCGGGTAGGCATAGGGCGAATTCAGAATGGGTTGGTCAAAGAATTGGTTGGGCATGGTGTACGGTGGTCACGTCCCGATGGCGGTGCCGAATTTGCCGATGTTGGCGTTTCCCATAACGTGGGGCATTCAAATGAAATGCGGGAGAAATATCGAGCAAATATTTTCGGGCCGCCAGCGCCGGGAGGCGCCAAAGGCGCGAGCGGGCGTCGCACGACTGATTTGGCGCGATCGTCCTTCTCCGCGCTCTCTGCTTGTCTCGTCTAAGCCTTGGCGGCGGCGGGCGCCTCTGCTCGAGAAAAGTCCATATTATAGTTGTATTCCCATATAACCGTGGTATTATGGCACTGTTGAGGCGCTCACGCACCTGTTCTTTGACATTTTGCGGTGGGATGTAAACGCAAACGGCTCAGTTCTGTATATTCGCATATTCCGTCGCCCCTTCGCCTTCTCCGGCACGAATCCGCCGCCACGGCCAAAAACTCCGCAAGGCCATGACAGAAAAGGCCGCAGGATTGAACAAAATCAAATGCCCGCCAAAAGGCACCCGCTGCCGCCAGGCTTCCGCCGTCGCCTGGCTTTGGCGGGACAAGCTGGCGGGGCAGGCAAAAAGCGCAGCCCGGCAAGCCGCAACCAAAGGGATGCGACCACGGATTTCAGGATGGCACGGATAAGAAGTGGCGGGGCTTCCATCCGTGAAATCGGTGAAATCCGTGGTCAGAAAGCTTATGGTAATCAACAACTTACAAATTCCCCCCCTCAAAATCCGTCCGAAACCGGCTCGTTTCCCGGCATTGCCGCGCTGGTTGATGGAGTGGCGCAAGTTTGGTTGTTTCTGACGCACCATTGCCCGGCCCAGCCACCCGCTTTGCCCGCCGTCGTTCACAGACCCACGCTCAACCCCGAAGCGATGGTGCCTTCTTTATTCCCCTGACAATCATTCCCCATTTCCCCTGTCTCTTCCATCATCGTCGAACAGAAGCATCTGGTAATCAACAACTTGCAAATTTCGCCCCTCAAAATCCGCCCCTTTTTGCAGAAAAACCGGGGTCCCACCGAAATTATTTTGCGTATTTGCACGCCTTTTTCCCGTTTTTCGGGATTTTCCCAGTCACAAGCACTTGATTTACAGCCACAAGCGGCGATCCAGCCCCTCCAAAAAAAATCGTGCCTAAAACACTACCGTAGGTTTTTTGATTGTTCCCGGATGTGCCATAATCGCCGCGTGAATGTCGAATTGACAGGCCGGAACGAGGGATCTGCGGGATGGACGGCGGTAAAACGCCGCCAGCCCAGCCTTACGATGAAATCGGAAAACCCACAACGCCCGTACCCGTCCCATTTCATCCCATTCGTCCCATCCGTCCCATCCGTCTTTTCTCCACGCGTTGATCAAACCGCCCGGACATTGGCCCAGATCAAACCCAATCAAACCCAATCAAACCCAATAAAAGTGAAAACACGCTCCCAACAAGGTTTGATCAGGCCGGAGGACGGCCCGAACCGGCAATTTTTGCCCCTTCCAGTTCCGGGCTGGACTTTGAACTTTGAACCTTGAACCTTGAACTTTGAACCTTGAACCTTGAACCTTGAACCTTGAACCTTGAACTTTTCCCCGCCATTAGCACCAAATCGCACCAAATCGCACCAAATCGCAGTTGAAAAAAAAATTTCAGACGCGGAACCCCGGTCACCGCCAGCAAGGTGTCACGCCAAAGGCGACCTCCTCTCCAGGCTTGCCGCGCCCGCTTGTCCGCCATAACAAAAAAGATTCCCATTGCTTTCCCGCCCGCTTTGGCTAGATTGCGCACCCTGCTATGAGTTCTGATAAAATCATCGTCTGCGGCGGCGGCGGCTTCATCGGCGGCCATCTGATCGCCGATCTGCGCCGCCAGGGCCGCAAAAACATCCGCTCCATTGACATCAAACCGGTCTCCGAGTGGTACCAGGTCTTCCCCGATGTCGAGAACCTCGTCCTGGACCTGCGAAGGCGCGAGGCCTGCGAACAATCCCTCCAGGGCGCCCGCACAGTCTATAATCTGGCCGCCGACATGGGCGGGATGGGATTCATCGAAAACAATCGCGCCCTTTGCATGCTCTCGGTCCTCATCAACACCCATCTCCTCATGGCCGCCAAACAAGCCGGCGTCCAGCGCTTCTTCTATGCCTCCTCCGCCTGCGTCTATAACGCCGACAAGCAGCGCGACCCCAATGTCACCGCCCTGAAGGAATCCGACGCCTATCCCGCCCAGCCCGAGGACGGCTACGGCTGGGAGAAGCTCTTCAGCGAACGCATGTGCCGCCATTTCCGCGAAGACTTCGGCCTCCAATCCCGCGTCGCCCGCTTCCACAACGTCTATGGCCCCCACGGCACCTGGCAAGGCGGACGCGAGAAAGCCCCGGCCGCCATCTGCCGCAAAGTCATCCAAGCCAAACTCTCCGGCCAACACCAAATCGAAATATGGGGCGACGGCCATCAGACCCGCAGCTTCATGTACATTGACGACTGCATCCACGGCCTCCACGCCATCCTGGCCAGCGACATCCTGGAGCCGATCAACCTGGGCAGCAGCGAATTGGTCTCCATCAACCAGTTGGTGGACCTCATCGAGGACATCGCCGGCGTCAAGCTCAAGCGCACCTACAATTTGAAGGCGCCCAAAGGCGTCAACGGCCGCAACTCCGACAACACCCTGATCCAGAAGCTCCTGGGTTGGGAGCCGGGCATCCGCCTGCGCGACGGCCTGGAAAAAACCTACCGCTGGATTTACGACCAGATGCAGCGCAAGAAATAGTTGACTTCAATGGCCTTTGGCCTCAGGATGCCTCACAAGATGGATCCGGAGGCTGCTCTGTTAAACACAATGCCTTTGGTTGGCTCCGAGGCGCGGAGCGCTTTCCCGCCCTATCTCCAAATGCGGAGGTTTCTCATGAAAAGTTTGTCGTGGAAGTTGGCTCTCGTGGCAGGGGTTTCCTGCCTCGTGCTCTTTGGCAATACAACTCCGGTCTTTGCGGCCGAGGATAATCCCCCCGGGCCGGATGAACGCCTGCAGCGATTGGAGCGGCGCATCAACGAGCTGACCGAACAGCAGGATCAGATGATGCGCCGGCTGGAGGCTCAACGGGAAGGCCGCGGGCCGATGGGGCGCCGGCTCGGCGCTTTAGCGGATGCCCCGGGACCCATGCCCCCGCCCGGTTCCGAAAACATTCAACCCGCCCCGCCGCCAGCGGGACCGAATTTTCCGGCAATGGTGCGGATTCATCGTCTGGGCGACCTGGTGCGGCTGATGGCCCTGTGGTTCATCGTCTGCAACATTCTCTTGGCCATCTGGATTTTCACCGATAGTCGCAAACGCGGCGAAGGCTCTGGCATCTTCATCGCTGTGGCCCTGCTGGCCGGTGTCCCGGCGGCCATCATTTACTCCCTGGTGAGAATCGGCGATAAAGTCACGGTCACCGCGAAGTAATCCGATTCGTTCCATTTTACGAATCCGCCTCCGCGGGGGCCAGGGCCATGCCCATCACGAAAAGACGAGATGAAGGCCCAGCCGGCTCGTGGCAAAGGTCACGCCTGCCGCCACGAAAGCCGCGCCGGTGAGGATTAATCCGTTCACGCCGCGCACAAGAGAGCAGGCAAACGGCTCGGCGGGAGCCTCGCCCTACCCGCCGTGTTGGTAGGGCGAGGCTCCTGCCGAGCCGGCGGTGTTCAAAAATTGAGATGCGCCCGTCTGGAAAAACCGTCCGGAAAAAAGCTTGCAAACGCGGGCCACCCGGCCAATATCAGCGCCAATCCTGCTATGGAGCGGTTTGAGTTTTGTCTGATCCCGGCCCCATTGGCGTTCCCGCCGTTGGGGGGCGGACCGCCTGTTCTTCACCGTCTTTTGACTGTTTTTTAAGCCATGAAAAAAATCGAAGCCATCATCAAGCCCTTCAAAGTGGACGAGGTCAAGGAAGCCCTGCGCGAGGCCGGGATTGAGGGCATGACCGTTATCGAAGCCAAGGGATTCGGACGCCAGAAAGGCCACACCGAAGTCTATCGCGGCAGCGAATATACCATTGATCTGCTGCCCAAGATCAAAATCGAAGTCGTCGTGGCCGACGGCCGGGTGGAGGAGATCGTCAACCTCATTGTCCAGAAAGCCAAGACCGGCAAGATCGGGGACGGCAAGATCTTTGTCTCCAATGTCGAAGAGGCCGTGCGCATCCGCACCGAGGAAAGAGGGGAAAAGGCCGTCTGAACCCATCCCAATTCTGTCACAAAAAAACTGCCAAATGAAACGATTGCTTGCACTGTGTCTGGTCGCGGCCGGAACTTTCGTCATCCACCCACCCTCCCTCCAGGCGGCGGACGCCCCCGCTCCCAAAAGAGCCGAGCCGACGCTGGAGCAGCGCGTCGCGGACCTGGAGGCCTATGTCAACAATGGCGCGCGCGCGGCCGATGGCACCAATAACGTCACTTCAAAACTCGGCTCTTATGACCAGAAAGCCAACCGCTTCACCCCCGCGCCGGGTCCGGGCCATAACGCCTGGCAGATGACCGCCGCGGCGCTGGTGCTCTTCATGACCTTGCCGGGCCTGGTCCTCTTTTACGGCGGCCTGGTGCGGCGCAAAAACATCCTCTCCGTCGCCGCCCAATGCTTCTTCATCGCCGGCATGGTGACCATTCTCTGGTCGCTCTGCGGTTACAGCCTGGTTTTCCACTCCGGCAATCCGGTTTTTGGCAATTTGGGTTTCGCCTTTCTCAAGGGCGTGGATTCCAGTCCGAACACCGATTACTCCTACTGGGTTTCGCAAAACGTCTTTGCCATGTACCAGTTGATGTTCGCCATCATCACCCCGGCCCTGATTCTG